>Ga0153918_1001041_pt1 | contig 11638 bp, 14 predicted proteins | sample TSFL002MetaG_FD_104687 | JGI IMG/M metagenome (GOLD analysis project Ga0153918, IMG submission 104687) | Attine ant fungus gardens microbial communities from Florida, USA - TSFL002 MetaG | ecosystem: Host-associated > Fungi > Mycelium > Unclassified | place: USA: Florida, Paynes Creek Historic... | reverse complement strand
TAGCCGGACAAACCGCACCCGGTGAAGGAGTAGTGGTTTATGGCAATGGTGTATCTTTTGCTGATAGCAGTATTATCCGTTACATGCGTTTCAGAGGCAGCATCAATATGCCGCGTGGCGCTTGCACAGTGGTGGCTGATAATTGCCACGATGTAATTTTTGATCATGTAAGCGTATCATGGGGCCGCTGGGATAATTTCCATATCAAGGGTACCACCAACATCACCCTGCAATACTGTTTAATTGGCGAGCCGATTGATCCACAGCGTTTTGGTGCCTTGTTTGAAGATCCGCATAATGTAACTATCAGTCACTGTTTGTGGATTGATAACCAGAGCCGTAACCCTAAAGCTAAAGCGGGTATAGAGTACATTAATAATGTGGTTTATAACTGGGGCGGCAATGGTTTGGTGGGCGGTCACTCAGGTGCCAATCATTTCCAGGATGTAATTGGTAATTATTTCGTTGCAGGGCCAAATTCAAGCAAATCGTTCATCAGCCTGTTTACGGCTACAGACCATGTTTATCAGCATGATAATATGGTGGATCTGAACAAAGACGGTAAATTAAACGGTCGCCTGGCTACTGATTCTGATTTTGCGCACACCACTGCTACTGTTTTAAAACAGCGCAATTTCCAAACCAATATTACTATTGATAAGCCTGAAGAAGCTTTCCGCAAGGTGCTGGCAGGTGCGGGCGCTTCGCAACGCCGAGATGCGGTAGATAAACGCATTATTGGTTATCTGCAAAGCTTGGGTAAAGAAGGTAAGATATTTAAAACTGAAGCCGAAGCCGGCGGTCAGCCAAATATGGAGGCCCTTACTCAGCATGCCGATGGTAACAACAACGGCATCCCCGATGCGGTAGAGGGTAAATATCTCGCTGCTGGTAAGGCTGATGCTACAAAGGTGAATAAAGATGGCTACACCAGTTTAGAAGCCTATTTAAATGACCTGGTAAAAATAAAATAATCATCACTATAATTAGGTTATCATAATTGGAGATGAGGGCGCCGCAAGGGCGCCCTTTCTGTTTTGAGCTGTTAGTGAGTACAATAGGTTGTAATGCTAAAAAACTTCAGAGCACAACGGAGTAGTGGCATATTACTTGCATCATTTGTGGCAAATCTATTATATGGAAACCACATCAAAAACAACCGTATTGAATGATCTGATCCAGATCAACAATGACCGTGTAGCTGGCTTTGAGAAAGCCCTGGCTGACATTAAAGACGAGAATATTGATTTAAAAGAGTTGTTTCAGAATTATGCCGCTCAAAGTCGCGAAAATACCCAGGAGCTATCTGCCCTGGTAGGCGCAGACGGCGGCGACGTAGAAACCGGCACCAGCGTATCCGGAAGTTTGCACCGCGCCTGGATCGACGTAAAATCGCTATTTGGCGGTGACGATCGCGAGAGCATCCTGTCTGAAGCAGAGCGCGGCGAAGATGCTATTAAAAAAGCTTATCAGGATGCTTTGGCTGATGCTGACCTTGTTGGCAGCGCCCGCGAAATTGTAAGTCGTCAGGCCCAGGATATAAACGCTGCTCATGATCAGATTAGGGCATTGCGTAATGCCGCCGAATAATTACTGGCCCGTATGTATTAAGAAGGCCGCTCAATAATTGAGCGGCCTTCTTAATATTTGGTGTTTTGTTGAGTAGATTGAAAGAGGCAAATCCATTAATTGGTTACCGCATCAGTAGCGTCTTTGGCTACATCTTTATCAATACCGGTTTTGCGGCTCAGGCAGCCGGCAACAATATCCTTAGCTTTTTCTTCCAGCCATTCTTTCCAGCGGTCTTTTTTCTCGTTACCGTCCTCGGTTAGCAGTAGCCAGGTGAGGCCACCAGCTAAGGCAGCTCCGGCAGCAATGGCGCCTATCAATATGGTTTTGTCTTGTTTTTCAAATGGGTTTTTCATAATGTTAATATTAATATGGAAAGAACGCCAGGGTAGGGGGATTGTTTTGGGTATGCTGTTAAGGCCTTTGGTAATTCATCATCTCGTTGATAAAATAAAGATTAAGATAATGGTTGATTTTTGGCACATCGATATGCATCTACTCTATATGTGAGTGAAGCTAATTTCTTAAAAGTTAAAACAAAGATTGGCTCTTAGGTTGTTTTTCTTATAACATTCACCTAAAATAAAATTAAGATGCAAACTAATTATCAAAAGGGACAACAGATTTCCACGCCGGAAGGTGAGGGTATAATCACAGAAATAATTGGCGACCAGATTACGGTTAAGCTCAATTCAGGAGATGAAAAAAGTTATCCGGCAGAGGATCTGGATATTGAGGATGAAGCCGATCAAGGCTAATTAAAATCATTGAATCATGAAAGTACAAAACATAATTTTTGCCGCTGCCGCCTGCCTGATGCTGGGTGGTTGTGGCGGTAACTCACATAAAGATAGTGAAGCACTAGCTGATAGTGCCAATACCACCATGGATTCGCTGCACAGTAAAACTTATCCAGATTCGCACCGGGTTCTAAGTGGTCCGGATGCAAAGTTTGCGGTAGCTGCTTATGGTGGGGGACTGGCAGAGGTGGCGTTAGGGAAACTGGCGCAAGAACGAGCCAGCAACCAGCAAGTTAAAGATTTTGGTGCAATGATGGTAAAAGATCATTCTGCCGCTAATGATAAACTAAAGCAGATTGCCGATGCGCACAAAGTGGTAATGCCGGCGGGAATTACGGCAGAAGCGCAGGCATTGAAGAAAGATCTTGAAGCAAAATCAGGTGCTGATTTTGATAAGGCTTACGTTGATGCCATGGTGAAAGATCATGAAGAGGACATTAAAGAATTTCAGGAGGCGCAAAATGTAATCAGGTATCCAGACCTGCGAGATTTTAACCAGCAAACAACTCCTGTGCTGCAAAAGCACTTGGATGCGATCAAAAAAATACAATCACAGATGAAATAAAGGGAAGGCCTTATTGCTCAGTTCAATAAGGCCTTTTTTATTAAAGGCTGACTTATTTCTGTCATCACAATATCAATATTATATAAAGTCTATGGTTTTAGTAGAATTATTTTGATTTGATTGATTTTTGATTTACGTTTGTGCCATCAAATGTCAAATCAGGCTATCAATAATCGCTTTTTAATGTCGATGCCGCAGCACAACTGCAGCGTCATGTGTTGCTGTTGCTGCTAATATCTGCGGCGCCTGCCGCTCACCACAACACACATACATTAAAAACTTTTTTTGATATTATCTATGTCCTTTTTTAATATACGTTCTGTTTTCCGTAAACCATCATTTGCTGTTTTAACCCTTATTGGTGCGTTTGCGTTGTTGTTTATCTCGTGGGGGAATGCAGATCGCCGTCATGCTTATTCGGCTGGTAGCGTAGTGCTTAACGGTCGCACTTTAAACTATCAGGCCGATGCCGGTTATATCATTGCCAGACCGGAGCAAAATGCTGCTGCCAATATTTTCTATACTGCTTATACCGCAGGTTATGACAATGTCAATCGCCCGCTGACTTTCATTTTTAATGGTGGCCCAGGTTCGGCATCTATCTGGCTGCATATGGGGGCTGGTAGTCCGGTGCGTGCCATACCTGGTAAGGCCGGTTATGGTACTAACCCCGATACCTGGCTGGGTTTTACCGATCTGGTTTTTATAGATCCGGTAGGCACCGGGTTTAGTCGGCCGGTCAATGGGGTAGATGCTCAACGCTTTTATGGTTACCAGGCAGATATCCGTACCATCGGTACGTTTATTCAGGCTTATTTACATCTGCATCACCGTCAAAACAGCCGCATATTTTTGGCTGGTGAAAGCTATGGGGCAGCCCGTGCTGTTGGATTAGCTGCCTATTTGCAAGATAGCCTGCAAACTAAAGTATTGGGCTTAACACTCATTTCTCCGGCGCTGGATTATAAGCTGATCAGTTTCCGCAAAGGCAATAATGAACCATATCCTTATTACCTGCCTGCGTATGCAGTAGCCGCGCAATATCATCATCAGCTCGCGCCAGAATTGGCACAGTTAAGCGCAGCTAAATTATCGGCCAAAGTATCGGCGTTTGCTTTTGGTACCTATCGTCAGGCGTTAAATCAAGGTGGGGCTATTTCGCAACAAGTTATTGATACGCTGAGTTATTTTACAGGATTGAGCAAAGAGCTGCTAAAAGCCAATAATGGTCGGATTACAGATGATGGTTTCATTTCATCATTGTTAAAATCCAATCAGAAAGAATTGGGTACGTTTGACAGCCGCTCAACCGGCGTCAGTAATGCAGGCGACCCGAGCGCTGAGGCCTTAAGGACTACTTTTGAGCCAGCATTTCAACAATACCTGCATAAAGAACTGCATGTTAACACCACATCAGCCTACCTGGCTACAATCCCAACGCCGGTTTGGAATTATGGGCAGCACACAAAAAATGGCTATTTTAATGTAACCGGCGTATTTAAAAACTTGCTTAGCCAGAATCCTGATTTAAAGGTACAGGTCATTACCGGGTTGTATGATCTGGCTACGCCAACGGCAACGGTTAATGCAGAGTTGGCAGAAGCCGGGATAAATAGTAACAATGCCCAGGTGTCTGTAAATCATTATGTAGCAGGCCACATGGTTTATACAGATACGCAGGTAAATCATCAGTTTAAGCAGGATAGCGAAGTCTTTTACCGCAATGTGGTTGATTCTGTTACTGAAGCCGAATAATCAGGTGGATGCCGGCATTTTCTCAAACTCATATTTATCTTTCACAAAGAAGCGCAGGTAACGCCCCTTAACTCTTGAGGCTTTGAGCTCCTTATAAACCGGTTCAGGTACGTTTTTATAGATATAAGTTTGACCGGAAACGTAGCCAATGACTAATTCTTTTGTAGCCGCATCATAATCCATACGCTCAATAACAGTGGAAGGCATAGCTATGCTGTTTTTGATTTATGCTCTTCGGGGTGCTCCTTAAAATATTGCCGTGCACGCTTCAACCCGGTGGCAATGGCAATTCCCTCATCGCCGCTTTCTTTTAATATTTCGTTAGCAATTTCGGTGGCTTTATCGCGTATTTGCTTAGGCTGATTTTTATAGCTGGGTGGATAGTTACCGTCGTACCAGGGCATAGCACCTCCTTTTTATAGTTACAACAGCCGGACTAATGTTTTGATTGATGCAATTAACCACAATTTGCCGTGATGCTCAAAGTGAAAACCGCAATAAAAATTGTCAGAAACCGTTTGCAAAATCCGTGTTTGCCGGTTGAACACGAGGGTGTATAGTTATGTTATTATAGAAACATTAAATATGACTGAAAAACCTATCGAAAATAATAATAACCCGGCCAACCAGCTCGGTCAACCGGCTGCTGAAGAACAGCTCATGCAGAAGAAAAAGAGCCTGTCAAAAATAAAGAGCAAAAGCAAATAGCAGATGCCTACCGCGAGCGGATCAATAAATTAGGTTCGGATATGTAACCGGTTACTCATAATACAAAAAGATAGCGTTGCCAATGGCATCTACCAGGTGCTGTTCTGCGCGGTCCATCTTCCAGCCACTTTTGGCGCAACGGATGATGCCTAACTCCTGATCGTTTAAAGATACTTCGGCTTCATAGCAAATATCATCAGTACAGGTTTCTGAAATGGGTACAGCTTCCCCGGTATATTCTTTGCCATCATATTCAAAGTTCAGCTGGATGGGATCCTTCTCCAACTGATCGGCCATATCACGCAAAAACTGAATTAAATGTTTGCGTTGGGTTGGTGCTTTGGCGCTCCACTTTTCTTTATCGGCACGCTTGTGAGCCAGCTTAAATTTAAGACCGGTCATCTCGGTAGAATAATCATTGGCATTTAGTTTTTTAACATGCTGATGGGAGAGAATATACCACTGATATTCAGTACCCACAGGCACGCCCGAGTTTTCTGGTGCATGCCCTACCCGGCGTTTGGTAACGGCATAAGAGATTTCCCACAAATCTGGCGTTATTTTGGTTTCCTTCCAGTCGCCCTCATCATAATGCCAATGGTGCCCGCGGCCAATCTGCATGCCGGTGTACTGCTTGCCGTCATACTCTTTAAAGCGATTATAGCTGGCCGATAAATCTTTTTTTCCGGCTTTATGGGGTTGCTTCTTCCCTGTCTCTTTTTCTTTGCTTACGGTGGTATGCTTAGCCATTGGAATTGATTTTTTAAGATGAGCAAATATTAAGGTTGTTGCGCACCGCAGATGGCAACAGGCGGATACCTTGTAAGAGCCGGTTTCTGAATAATAAAGCTTTTACCAACATACAGAACCACCGCAACAAAGCAAAGCAAGCTCATCAACAACCAGAGCCTGAAGCGTTGGGCAGATGATGTATGTTTGATGCTGGTATCCATCGTTAAAAAGCCCCACAGTAGGGGCTGTGATTAATTCATCCTTAATGTTTTACCTTCTTTTCAATATTTTTCCGCTGGTTGCCGGCATTGCTTTTGGTGTCGCGGATTTTGCCGGCATTTGTACCTAATTTGTGTGCTTCATAACTGATTTCGTGTGGCTGATCCGATACCGAATTCCTTTCCACTTTTGTGCCTCGTTTACTCATAATGATATCGTTGTATTTATTTATAGTTAACAAATTTTACATATAGAGGTTTTAGCGAAGCGTTTTCATGTAGAAGAAATAAATTGAAGTAATTTTGTCCCCATTGCCAGGGCCCGATCGTCATTGGGGTATAAATCTTAAAATTTACAACCATGAAAGAGTTCTTATTAGTTTTCAGAGCAGACTACAAGGCTATGCCTCAATTATCACCAGAAGAGATGCAGGCCAACACCCAGAAATGGATGAACTGGGTTGCAGGTATTGCCGCACAAGGCAACCTGGCCGACAGGGGTAACCGCTTGGTGCCTGAGGGCAAGGTAATCAGCGGTAATGGCGTGATATCAGATGGGCCTTACACCGAAATTAAAGAAGCCATATTGGGCTACACCATGGTTAAAGCAGATACCCTGGATGAAGCCGTAGCTTTAGCAGACGGCTGCCCAATATTATTTATAGGAGGTACGGTAGAGGTAAGGGAAATAAACCCAATGTAAAACTCATAAAAGCCTTTGCCGTTAATGGTAAAGGCTTTCTTTTTTTATGTATCAGCCAGAAATTACACCGCATTTGTTCAGAACCGAGTACAGCAAAATAGTAGCAGTACTTTGTAAAACTTTCAATCTGAAGTATATTGAAACGGCTGAGGATATTGCGGCTGATACTTTTCTGAAAGCATCAGAAACATGGGCGCTCAAGGGTGTTCCTGAAAACCCTACCGCCTGGCTGTATACGGTTGCTAAAAATAAAGCCAGAGATCATTTTAAGCACTTATCGGTTTTTGAAAACAAGATTAGTGGCAAAGTAGACTTTGGCGGGCAGACAATTAACCCCGAGTTTGAGTTTAGTAATCAGATTATAGCTGATAGCCAGTTGGCTATGATCTTTGCGGTGTGCAACCCGGTTAACGCAGCCGAGGCACAAATATGCCTGGCCCTGCAAATACTTTGCGGATTTAGTGTAAAGGAGATTGCCGGCGCATTTCTGGCCAAACCTGAAGCTATTAAGAAACGCCTGCAACGGGCCCGGGAGATGTTGCGTAACGATCATTTCCAGATCAAGGCACCTACTCAAACAGAGGTCACATTGCGATTGGACAATGTTTTGACCACCCTCTACCTGCTTTTTAACGAAGGCTATTTCTCAAAAACGGCGGACGAGCTGATTCGTAAAGATCTGTGTGCCGAAGCCATGCGGCTGTTGCTGGTATTGGTTGAAAATCCACTCACCAATACATCACAAACACAGGCTTTAGTGGCGTTAATGTGTTTTCAGTCCTCGCGCATCGATGCCCGTGTCAATTCTGAGAATGAAGCCGTGTTACTGGATGAACAGGATCAAAACGCGTGGGATGAGCCATTGATAGCACGAGGAAATTATCACCTCATCAATGCTTTTGAAAGTAATGATATCTCCCGGTATCATCTGGAAGCTGCCATTGCCTATTGGCATACCAACCCAACTGCCAAAAACAGATGGGAAAACATTTTGCAGCTGTATGATCACTTGCTGCTGATTGCTTATTCGCCTGCCGCTGCTATGAATCGGATTTACGCATTGGCTAAAGTGCACGGGAATGAGGTGGCCATAGTTGAGGCAAGGGATTCAGACTTGCCGCACAATCAACACTATCATTCATTAATGGGTTATCTGTACGGACCGGCGGCAATTGAACAAGCCATCACTCATTACCAGCAGGCGATGGAGCTATCATCCTCAATAACAGAGAAAAATGTACTGGCCAAAACCATAGCAGACTTAAAAGCTGCTCGGTTTTAAATTCGTTTTGTTACCTTTGTGCTATGCATTGCCGTAGTTCTATATCCCCACCACTGTCCTGATCTTTTAAGATCAGTGTCCTTTTTGGGAACTAATCTTCCGTACTACCGGTGGTTAGTCCAACTATTCATTTTTAGTTTAATCTTAAAGTATTTATCCGCTGTGTGGGGGGATGACCATTATTGTTTATGAAAAAAAAGTATTTGCTGCTGCAATTTGCTGTAGTTATTGCCGGTTTTACCGGTGTTTTTGGTAAGCTGATATCGCTTGATGCGGTCTTGCTGGTTTGGTATAGGGTTGCCTTTTCTGCGCTGGGTGCGCTGGCCGTTTTGCTTGTTGTTAAACCGAAGGTAAGATTGAGGATGAGAGATCGCCTCAAAATTGGTAGGGTGGGGCTACTGCTCACCACGCATTGGTTGTTCTTTTATGCCAGCATCCGTTATGCCAATATCTCGGTTGGGGTGGTATGTTTTTGTTTGACCAGTTTCTTTACGGCATTTCTCTCCCCGCTAATCAACCGCAAAAAGTTTGTTTATACCGAAGTGTTCTTCAGTTTGCTGACGCTTGCAGGTATCAGCCTGATCTTTGGTTTTGACAGTTCATTCCGTACGGGGATTATCCTGGGCGTTATTTCATCCTGCTTTTCTGCGCTTTATACCATTTTTAATGAGCGATTGGTAAGGCACTATGACAGCCGCCAGATTAACTTTTACCAGATGCTGAGCGGAGCTATTGGTTTAGGCATATTACTGCCACTGTACCTCCATTTTGTCCCGGTTAAAGTGTTGATTCCTGAATTGAGAGATACTGTTTACCTGATTTTCCTGGCGTTGATCTGTACCGTGGGGCTGTATATCATGTTTGCCGAATCATTGAAGCGGATCCCTGCTTTTACCGTCAACATGAGTTTTAACCTGGAGCCTGTTTACTCTATTATCCTGGCTTTTATCATCTTTGGCGAAAGCAAGGAACTCAATATCGGGTTTTATTTAGGGTTGGCCGTGGTTATAGCCTCGGTGTTTGTACAGCCTTTTGTAGCCCCGGTTAAAAAAGAAAACACGCTTTAAAAAAAATAAGAAAGCCGCTCTGCAATGAGCGGCTTTCTTATTTAGCATCATCTTTCAAATTTGCCTTGCGCTGATTGTTGCTTGCTCAATGAAAGATAAAGTGCATGCCACTTTTCCTTCCATGTCAATAAGCGTTCCTTTAAGGCCGCACACAGGCGATGAAATAGCATAAAGTCTTGTTTGGCTTTCGTACCCGTTTGGCCCATCAAACCAGTACGATTCATCTACATGAAACTCCTCTGGCTCAAGCCGCATATCAAATTCGCCGCTATATAGACAGTGAATTTCGGTTTCCGTGGTAAAGTCGGCATTGTAGCCTTTTTGCCTTAGCGCAGCCAAAGCATCTTCGAGTGATTGATAGTTGGTCATGGCGTAAGTTTTAATTGGTTAGCAATATGATTGATTGCTGATGGTTAGTCAGCCGCGAAATACAATCAGTAATTAGCCATATCCGTAACAATGTTTTACCAAAATCAGTAACTCATCTTCCAAACGTATGGCATTTTTTAAAAACTCGCCGCCTGCATAGTTATCACATTAAATTGTTTTATTATCGCTTCCATCTTTGGCCGCAGATGGGCAGTATTGATGCGATTTAATGCATGACGGGCAGATTCCATCAAAAACTATAACTATAATATATAAAGATAACTCAATTTTTGCTAAATGCTACCAAAATAATATTTCTATCTAATCATTTTACTAGCCAATAAGGCAGCAAAGACTAATAGACACTATAAAATTTTTAACGCACTGCCAGACTAATAGTTTTGCTTTCGCCGAAAATAACTTTCTGTGTTGCATCGGTTGGTTTGGTGTTCCACAGGCATTCGCGCACTGTTAATTTTTGGCTGGCTGGTTCAAGACTGATCAGTTGAAAGGATAATTTGGTCTCGTCTTTCGCAGAATATTTGCCTTTCATAGGTGAGTCTACACGGAACACCGGCAGGTTAACATCATTATCCGGACCGTGGTAGGTATAAAACTGGTTCCAGTTGCTGTTGCCGTGGAAATAAGCTTTGATGTTAGGATGCTGTTTCAGAAATTTCACCCATCCGCGCTGTTCAACATCGGTTGCAGCTTCTTCTTTACGTACTTCTGGTCCGTCTTTGTAAACCTCGGCAGTTAAGTTTTCAAACTTGCTGCCTGCAGGGAAAGTTCCCGGCGCGGCAGGATTGCTAAAGTGCTTGGCTTCGCATTCAGGCTGGTCATGCGTAAAAATAACCACCGGGGTTTGAGTTGATACTGTTTGCAAATCTTTGGCCATCCAGACGCGCTCGGCAGAATCAGGCCAAAGGGTGATGAACATGAAGTGTACGCCACCAATATTGTGTGAGTAGTTTACTTTGTCTTTTTTATAATCAAACTGCGTATTGGTTAGCGGCTGGGCAGGATGCAGCATCAGGTTGTAAATCTGTACCATAGCCGTAGGGTCTGTAGCCGGTACCATTTTCTTGGTAAAGCCAATGGCGTTAGAAATATCATGATTACCCGGTACCATTAACAAGGTAGCAGGCTGGTTTTGATGCCCCTTTAACTTAACGCTGTTACTATACACGCTGATAAACTGCTGCCATGATGCGTTCGCGCTTTGATAGGGTGGTTCCTCGCGATTGGCAATATCGCCTGTTTGTACCAGGTAGTCAACAGCCTCCACGGGTTGCCCGGCACTGATGCCCTTATCCAGTGGCAGCCGCTCGCCAGGCAGGTGATTCATCTGATCAATCATAGCGGCGTTAACTTTAACGCCCGCTACAGCGGTATCGCCACGAAATTTCTCCCGGAAAATGCCGAAGTGTGCGTCAGAGCTAAAAAGTATGTTAATAGTTGTAGTTTTTTGCGCGAATAATGCCAGGGGAAGTGCCGAAAACAGCAGGCAGAGGCTGAATAGTTTCTTCATTTATAAACGTTTGCGCAAAGATCAACTTAAATTCTGTACACAATCTGCAAAATACGGCCTAAAACAAGTTGTGGTATTATGCTTGTGTTAAGTGTATATTATTAAATTGAATTAATGGGATTTTTGAGCGTACAGAGCTATACTATCAGCTGTGGGTGTTTCTTACTGGCCAATATTCATAAGCGTTTAACGAAGGATTAAAATTCCGGTCGGCAAACCCAAGATCGAGCAATAATTTGAGAGTATTATAAACGGTTTCTCGGCTCATAGATATGCCTTTGGCGCGTATTTGTAACCAAAGGCTTTCGCCATCTGCCGGGGTGGTAAGTCCGTTAAAAT
>Ga0153918_1001038_pt1 | contig 11666 bp, 10 predicted proteins | sample TSFL002MetaG_FD_104687 | JGI IMG/M metagenome (GOLD analysis project Ga0153918, IMG submission 104687) | Attine ant fungus gardens microbial communities from Florida, USA - TSFL002 MetaG | ecosystem: Host-associated > Fungi > Mycelium > Unclassified | place: USA: Florida, Paynes Creek Historic... | reverse complement strand
TCTCCATGCTACTCAGGTCATCACCGTGGTCGGCGACGAAGGCAAATCCACTTCAATTGCAGTGGCTTGTTCTTCCTGACAATGGCCGGACCTGATTGATTCAGAATGTACATGTTCTAGGTAGGAGCCGCTTCTTTGGATTCAGGTACTTGTTACTAGTGGTCACATCCACACGGGACTACCAAGACAATTCAACATTTCCATGAACGCAAGAGATTATAAATCTATGTGACGTGTTACGGCCAACGACGAGTAGGGTACATAATAATTAATTAAATACGAATAAATAGACATCAGATAATCAGCCAGCTTGTCGGGGTGACTTTTCTAGAAATCTTCCTCCAGAGTACTGTTGATGGTCTATGAGCATTGGAGACAAAAAATATCAATGATACATACAACGTCCTAAGACTAGTTGAAGTAGGAGACAGATGATTGATGTGCGCCTTGGCATATTCGGACACACGTTTCTCAAAGAAATTAGCTTTCCCTTGAAGCGAAATCATATCCATGAAATCGAATGGGTTTGTGGCATAGTAGTGTTTCTCGTTACCAAGAGATAGGAGTAGACGATCAGCGACGAACTCGATATATTGACACATCAGCTTGGAATTCATGCCAATAAGGGACACCGGCAAACCATCTAACAATGATTTGAGTAAGGTTGATCAAGCTTTGCGATGCCAAAAAAAGACCTCGAAGAAATTCTTTCTCAATTTCCACAGCTTCTGCAATGATCTCTAGTATACGCTTGGGATGAGGTCGTCTGCGAAGAAGTGTAAACAAGAGGCATGCAAATTCGGTGTGTAATCCTTCGTCACGACTGATGAGTTCATTGGAGAAGGTCAAGCCAGGCAGGAGTCCACGTTTCTTCAGCCAAAATATTGCAGCAAATGAACCAGAGAAAAATATGCCTTCAACAGAGGCAAAAGCAATCAAACGTTCAGCAAACGTTAGATCATGGTCGGAGATCCATCGTAAAGCCCAAGCGGCCTTACGTTTGATAGTCGGAATAGTCTCGATTGCATCAAAGAGGTGCGTCCGTTCAGCTGGTTCTTTGACATAAGTATGTATGAGCAGAGAATAAGTTTCTGAGTGTATGTTTTCCATCATAATCTGAAAACCGTAGAAGCATCTCGCTTCGGCAATCTGGACTTCATTCGAGAATCGTTCTACAAGATTCTCGTTAACGATACCATCAGAGGCAGCAAAAAACGCCAAGATTTGCGAGATAAATCGGCGTTCATCGCTGTTGAGTCGAATTGACCAATCGGTGAGGTCACCAGATAAATTAATCTCTTCGGCAGTCCAGAACGATGCCTGCGCCTTCTTGTAATACCGCCATATCTGAAAGTAGTATTGTCCTAAGTGCACTGTTAATCTGAAATTGCGAAAGCTTATACCTCCGGATATTTGATTGGAAAAAGTACGAAGCGATTTTGTGACGCCTTCAAGAGTGGTTCTTGCTCTGGAACATAACCTTGAGTGAGAAATGAAGGTGAAAGCATAGTGGCACACCTTCGGGCAAACTGATATCTCCGACAAATCGTTCGGCAGGGTCTCCATCATGCTGGAGACTAGCTGGTACCCGCTAAAGCAAAAAATTCCCACAGGAGTTAGTTTATTGAAAGTAATGTAAACCTGGCACACCTGTCCATTCATAAAGAAACATCGTATCAATTTGTGCGACCGAGTACACTCACGTGATACTATGTCACTGAATCAATTAATAAAACCAAATAACGCGACACGTCTTGTTGAATTAAGGCCAAACATGCACATACGTTCAGTGGCTCAAATTTATAAAAGGCGTGTTTTTGGCTTGTCACCCGCTCTCGCGAGTTCAACTTTTTGTTTAGTTTATCTGACCATCAGTCAATAAATTTCGATGGCCAACCTCTCTGTCCGCCCATCTTCCCCTGCTCCACAACCTAAGAAGGTTTGTCGCGTTCGGTGAATATATCTGTTTTGTTGACGCGTTTTGTATTACAGGTTGCTCCCGCACTCACCTCGTTCTCCTTAGAGTCACCCATCAAAGCCTTCAAGAAATCTGGCACTTCTATTAATGATGAGGACGAGCTAGAGACTCCAGGTGCTATTGCTGATACCGAAGAGGCTGAATTGGAGCAACTTCGCAAAAGCTATGTTGGTGAAGTTGACCTTCCAGAGAGTATGTCTTTCATTTACAATTCGGGATCAATGTCTCAATATATTATAGGCGAGGAACCTCTTCTGAAGGAGTCGCGACGCCGTTTCGTCCTCTTCCCCATACAATACCCTGAGGTATGTTGTTTTAATTCATTTTGTCCGCCCCTGACTGTGGTCAGATCTGGCAAATGTACAAGAAGGCCGAAGCTTCTTTCTGGACTGCCGAAGAGATGGATCTCTCGAAGGATCTGCATGACTGGACTAATCGGATGAACGATAATGAGCGGCACTTCATTTCTCACGTTCTCGCCTTCTTTGCCGCCTCCGATGGTATTGTCAACGAGAACCTAGTTGAACGATTTTCCAATGAAGTTCAAGCCGCTGAGGCCCGGTGTTTCTATGGATTCCAGATCATGATGGAGAATATCCATTCCGAAACCTACTCCCTTTTAATCGATACTTACATCAAGGATCCCGTCCAACGTGAATATCTCTTTGACGCTATTGAGACCATTCCCTGCATCAAACGTAAGGCCGAGTGGGCCTTGAAATGGATTTCTGACCAACGTTCTACCTTTGCTGAGCGTCTCATTGCCTTCGCCGCCGTTGAGGGTATCTTCTTCTCTGGTTCCTTTGCTTCTATATTTTGGATGAAGAAGCGCGGACTTATGCCAGGTCTCACCTTTTCGAATGAGCTTATTAGTCGAGATGAAGGCATGCACACCGACTTTGCCTGCTTGCTCTTCAGTCACCTTAAACGTCGCCCCCACCCTGAAGTTGTCAAGACTATCATTACTGAAGCTGTCAAGATTGAACAAGAATTTCTGACAGGTATGTGCTTTGCTGGCATGATTTTTATGAAGTTAACAAGGTCTCAGATGCTCTTCCTGTCAAGTTGATTGGCATGAATGCGGAGCTTATGTGTCAATATATCGAATTCGTCGCCGATCGTCTTTTGGTGTCTCTGGGAAATGACAAAGTGTACAACAGCACTAATCCTTTCGATTTCATGGACATGATATCACTTCAAGGCAAAACCAACTTCTTTGAGAAACGTGTTTCAGACTATCAAAAGGCCAATGTCAATCACACGATAGCAAATGAATCTTCACAGGCATCAACGAAAATATTGTAAGCTTCACCACTGAACATATGGCTTATTTCCGCTGACCTCCTAATAGTACTGTTGACGAAGACTTCTGAGAGGTCCTTGTCATTTATTCATATGTTTTTTCTGTATCTCGATTCATCATTGTCATAATGTTTTCCTAAATCAATTTTGTACTTTAGGCACTTTGTACTTATTGTTTAGCAAATGAATAATTGATAGAATACTTGAATGATTCAATACTTTTGGACGTGGTGAAATCACTTCGTGTACCTGAATTTGATGTGAGGGCAAAGCTGAGCATGTGGTGATATATTTAGCTTTTTAATTTTATCAAGTGGGTATTTATTTTATTCATGTCTAATTGCTGGGCTTATCTGTGCTTGATATTAAATGAACCCCAGACTTAAATCCAATGTTTTTCCGAGACTTTGGACAACAAGTATGAGACTGAGGAGTGATATGGGGCTGAAGCGTGGGTGGATTATCCTGAGAAGCAATTGGAAACCAATGTGAACCAATAGAGTAATCCTGACCTTCTAGCGAGCCTGTCAACTAAACAAAAAATTTAGAAAGTCCCGGGAGGACAAGCACTTCGTTTCTTGTCAGCCTCAGGTAGCCACCGTGTTGCTGATTGGAATATTGGAATACGTTGGAAGAAACTCGTAAAAACAAAATCAATCGTGGGTATTGATGAATTCCAAAAAACGAAATCCTGGGAAAACATTGAGTATCGCGCGAAGGCAATCCTTCATTTGACAGTGTACGGAAGCCGAGAGTGCCCCCACCATGTTTGGGCCGCCGAAAAAGAAATGATCGTGCCTTACAGACAAAATAAACCGTTCGTCTATCGACAGGAACATCCATGTGTTATGTGAAAAATTGTTGCTGAGGCGTAAATATGGAGAAAGAGGTGGGTTCAATGGTCGAGAGCTAGAGCTGGTAGGTAGAAACACAGGCGCAGTGGATTGACATGTCAATACAATACTGGCTGGAGACGATTCAAGTGAGAAAAACGACGATGAGAAGACAGTTCCTGGGGGTGAGTAGTACTCTTTCGGGCAGAGTTTTCGACATGTCAAATCAGAACAAAAGGAAGGCTTGGTTGTACCAATGCTGCCTCTGGCTCAGATCGACACTAATCCCATTTCTTGTAATCCAATGACAATGACAATACTAGTGCCAGACTAGGCTGCCGTTCTGGAGGCCTTCCCACGTCTCCGTTGTTACCAAATTGAAGACTCCACAACGCACCATCCAAGCGCGGGACTGTATACTCTTTCTAGTCCAGATGCGCGTAAAAGGCGTCCAAACTCCAACGGATTCCCAAAATCAGCTAACAGACGTGTCCTCGGTGCTTAGCGATTTGACAACTTTCCATTCTTTGCCTTCGATGGATCTCAGATTGTTGCACATTCTGGGAGAGATCGACTGTTGGCTGGGAATGAACCATTGTATATGTCAGCTCAACAATGGCAAGTGGCTCTATCCCTTTTCATGTTATTTTAGCTCGTCAGCAGAGTGTTTTTCTTCTTAAGCCCAAGCTTCAAGGAGCTATCTCAAGCATTCCGCTACCCTCCATTTCGACCGATCTTGCTGGCCCCCCTTCTGTTGTCCTTCATGAAGTCTGTAGCGTTCTTTTTGGGGAGAAGGAATAAGGGCAAAGATGCGACAAAGGAAAAACAAGATGCAGCTACGGACAAGGGCGCATCGTATATTCCTACTGTGAAGACCTTCGAGGCACCTGCTCCTAAGCAATTATCTGATCATAGAACGTGTTCTCAGTCAGAAGATCCTATCTCCTCCCAAGTTGCCTCTGCCTTTGTACGAAAGGCAAGCAGTCAACTGAGTGATGCTAGCAGCACTTGTTCTGTCGTCGACCATGAAATCACATTTCCGGTTTCATATCATCCTGATATTAGCCACCCTCCCCTTAGCCCAGTAGTCCGAAGGTCTTCTCGTGGTTCTTCAAAAAGTGCAATGCGTGGACTGCCCAGTCTCAACCTCTATTCACCAATATCTGGCGCACAGCCTAGATCTCCGACTGAGAACTCGCCTGTTCGACCTCCTCGACCCCCTCCACTCAATTTGCATTGCACCACGAGGAAACGCCCTGTGAACACAGGGATTTCGCCGCGCTTCGTGGGAAACCGCCCCGTTACTTTAACTTCGTCCCCTAGCCCTTGTGCGATCAAACCCGTAGAGCTAGCTAAGAAGACCAGTGGATCGTCTAGTGATTCTTCACCATCGTTGAGTGGTCACGAAGAGTATGCATGCCAGTCATTAGAAGAGGCGGTCTGCGGCCTTTGTGTAGCCGCCGCCCCTGATGGTAATTACATTTGTCCTCATCAGAGCGTCAGGCGCGAAAGGCATGCGGCAGCAAATTCTGACCCGCTTCTTCCCACTTCTCCAACATTGCGAACAGCACGAACTGTCCTGGATCTCTCAGACAGACCTATACCCCAGGGTATGGGTATATATCAGAGCATTCCGTGCAAGTCTTCAACACCTCATTTGCTGTCTCACATTAAACAGGAAGTGCCGCCTGTCCCTTCTCTTCCTTTCATATCGTCTAACGGACAAGCGGATGACGTATTGAACTTCCCACTCTCGTTGTTCCCAGCTCCGCCGCAATCACCTCTTTTTGTAAGAAGAAAAATTAACAAGAACCTTGCGTTACGTCCCGGTCCTATCAGCCCCGTTACTCCTTTACCTTCATCACCATCATTGACTGATGGTGATTACACGCCGCTTGTCACTCCCACTACACCGCGGTTCCAAATGAATCATTCCAAGTCGTTTTCCAACCTTTCGCGTTACTCTTCTTCACGTGCAATCCCGCCACCATTATTCAGTCCTCCGTCAACGCCACTACCAACTCCCCCTGCATCTCCTGCGACTCCAATCATTAGGTCGTGTAAGTTGTCATCATCGCCCTTTCCGAAACATCCTCAGTCCGTCAGTTCTATTAACGAACTACTTTCTAATAAGTTCCTTCTCTCGATTTATCCCTCACCCATCGGGCCACGTTCTCGGAGCCACACAAACCTTCACAGGACGACAAGAGTATAACTAGAAAACAGGCTCGGTGTCGTCCCGAGGGAGTGTACTAAGTTCATTACTACTTACGGTTAATGGGTGGTCGTTGAATGAGCGGATGGTCGCGTAAGACAGAGCATATTCTAATTTGATGTCTTGAGACACCAGCAAGACTCGATGTCATATACTGAGAACTCTGTAATAGCGAGCTTTCGATAGTGTAGATTAGAGTATGAGTTAGAGTATGAGGGAATTTATGTAATATACATACAGGGGATCACATATCGATGAAGATGCAGGACTGTTGGCAAAGGCTCCGGAGAAGAGTTAAGCCAGGGAGATCACACATGGTTAATTAACGGGTTTTCTTGGATTCCGACTCATCCTTCTTAAGCCTGTCCTCTCTATCTTCAAGCAATGAAGTAATGATGTATGTGATGAGAACCAAATTCGCTGCCACTACCGCAGCGATCGCTGCTAATGTATTATTGCCTATTTGATTTCGTAAGTGGAAAGGGTAAAAAAACCAGGAACTCATACCCTTATAAAAGTATGTTAGAGAGACATAGTATGAAATAAGGGGCACCGCTCCGAGTGAAACGCTGAAGGACAAAAGCTTGACCAAAACTCCCCTAAGGTTTATCAATGCCCAACAATTGTTAAAAAGTGAGGTGATGGCGTACTTCGAGGCGGCGTTTGCTTGATTCTGGCTGACGACTGCTCTATCATCCATTGTGTAGCAGGCCTAAGGAGAAGTCAGTTGACATCTGGAATTTCAAGTGCATCATCACGTGACTTTGACGTGGATGAATATACTTTCCAGTAGCCAATTTCCTGGATCTAGACTCCCAAGATACTGTTCTAGGCTTATACTTTGGCAAGCGCACGATGGAGACGGGGCCGAATCAATCATCAGCAATAACGGAGGAAGAACCCTCACCCACACAATTTCGGTCGAGTTGGGACATAGAAAGGACAGAGTGGGATATTTTACTAGCCTCAACCATACTCAAGCTTCTTCTATATGCTGCGTAGTGAGTCCGCGGAAGAGCTCTGGCTTTCCGCTTTCTTAATGTATATATTAGTCGTTCAACAGACTTTGAAGTCCATAGGAATTGGCTGGCAATTACACATAGTCTTCCTATATCAAAATGGTATTTCGATGTAAGTTTCCGCAATACCCGTACATGTTTGCTGCTGGAGCGATCTTGGAAACTCTCATGACAGACAACATCTGAATGGAGTGCGGTTCCATTCTCTATCTTCATATGATTCTAAGGTTGACATATTCATTAGCATTGGACTATCCTCCTTTCTTTGCCTACTTTGAAAAACTTCTCTCGATGCCGGCATATTATTTTGACAGCAGAATCGTCGACCTCAATAATCTTGACTATGGCAGCTGGTCGGTCATCACTTACCAGAGGACAACAGTTATCCTTTCAGAACTAGTCCTTAGTGCTGTCCTTGTCAAGTAAGACTCTATAACCCATTGTCAAGACCATTTTGAACCATGGTGACTAGGTTTACGCGAAGTGCGATTGACCCACCGACCCAACGTATAATTTCGGCCTCAATTTTCCTACATCCGGGCTTCCTTATTGTGGACCACATACACTTCCAATATAATGGTATGTTGTTCGGCATTCTACTGTGGTCAATATACATGGCACGACATGTGAGTCCGGCTGGTCGGGAGCCAGCTCCAGTCTGACATGCTTTCAGGGTAATAAACTTGCTAGTGGCGTTCTTTTTGCTGTCTTGCTCAATTTCAAGCACATATATGTGTACCTTGCGGTGAGTCTTGATATACATTAAACTGAGTCTTTCTTGACAGTCTCTCAGCCGGCTTATTTCATCTATCTATTACGATCATTCTGCATGACACAGGCGGGACAGCTTGAAGTCAAGAATTTTATCTCCCTTGCAAATGCCGTTATCGGAGTCTTTCTCGTATCTTTCGGCCCGTTTATTCTCATGGGACAGATTCCTCAAGTATTATCAAGGCTCTTCCCATTTACCCGTGGGCTCAACCACGCTTATTGGGCCCCCAACTTTTGGGCCTTGGTCACTGCCATTGATAGAGTTCTCCTCCTCTGTAAGGATACGGAGTTCTCATGCATATCTTGACCGATGACCTCTCTTTGCGCAGTCGCCAAGAGGACCAATCTTGGGATACCTGTCAACGACTCCGGCATCGTCTCCACATCAAGAGGTCTTGTTGGTGATACCATTTTTGCGGTCATACCAAACGTTAAACCTATACATACATTCATCGTTACTCTGGTTTTTCAATCGGTAAGAGCGGACCGAGAAAGGATTATGTTGTGGTCCATGCTCAAGACGCTGTTAATAGATTGTTTTGATAAGACTTTGGAGGAACTCAACATACAAGTCTTTCTTGACTGCGCTGACATTGTGTGGCTACACTTCGTTCTTGTTTGGTTGGCATGTCCACGAGAAGGCAGTTTTACTCTTCCTCGTCCCATTGAGGTACGCGAGGTCACATCATGCTACTTTACAGCCTCAGTCTCCATGATGCATATAGTTTGCTGGCGGCTGAGAGGCACGCATATTTTCGAACCTTCATCCTGTGCAGCGTAGCTGGCATTTTCGGACTTTTCCCTCTTATATTTACCCCGGGAGGTAAAGACCATCGTATGGAGCGGTAATACTGGCTGACATTGAATGCTGTTGCCTCAGAGTCAATCATTAAAGTGCTATATTCCGTATTATGGCTCATTCTTGTCTATGTCCCACTCCATCGTCGGGTTTATGAGTGAGCACCGTTGAAATCTCTAATATTCGAGATATCTGATTTGCATCTTTTACTCAATTGGTTCCATTGCCCTCATCCTGCTTTTTTTTATCACCGATCCCGCGATATCCCCAACTTTGCCACAGGTACCCTAGATCGCTCATTTTCGTCATTATAGATATAGCCGAGAAGGCCTATCTTGCGGGATTCCTATTCTTACTTGCATTTGTGACATTATTTCCTGCATGTATGATTCAAAGACCAGGGGCAGAAGTCGAGGCGAAGGATGGGATTAGTCCTCAAGAAGTTGTATCCAGCATGGAATTCCTGCCTCTCATGGTGACGAGTGTGTATTGTGCAGTTGGTATGCTTTGGGGATATTTTAGATTGTTGTTCACATACCTGAACGAAGAGAAGACGTACCAGGGCCAGCTAAGTACAATACGGTAAACATATACTAGCTCATTTGCATAATTTATTCTTTGATTTTGATCAGTGGCTGACAGTGAAAACAAAATGATAATCCAACCCTTTGGGTAGACTGAGGGTATTGCCCAAGCTTGGGTTGACATGGTGTAATTGAACACTAGATAAAGAGCATTGACTATTATGGTAACTTTTACTATATCTTATTCTTACTTAACTTTTGAAAAAAATTACATTTTGTTTATATATAGATTTTTCTTTATAATTTTACTGTTTATATGCTAGACTTTAATATTTTTTATTATTTATAATTTTGAGTTTTAGTTTAGAGAATTTTATTCTTCATATTGATAGTGCTAAATTATATTTTATTGAGGAGAACTTTAGGACCCACAACACAAACCGACATCTAACAATTTTAAAATTAATTTGTTAGTTCAAGTTACGTGAAAATTTAATATTTTTACTATTTTTACTAATTTTATTTTAAATTAAATTTCTGTATCTATTGCTTTTTATTCCACATTTTATACTGTTCTATTTTACTAAATGTTTTTAAAACTTTTCTTTTACAATCCTATTTAACTTTATAATTTAATATTATTATTAATAATTTATTGATTTATTGTTAATCCACACCTTTATTTAAAATTGTGTTTTTTATTTTGATAAGTTTTAACTTTTTACTGTTTGTATTTTGAGACCTTTTTTAATTTAAAAAATTTTTTACATAATTTGTAACATTTTGACCGATGGAGATACAAATATTTTATATACATTTTATTATGTGGTATTTTATGACAACTTATAAAACTTTATTTATTGCTTTACTTCCTTATATTTAATTACATTATTGATTAAATTTATTTTTATTTATTTTTATTTATTTTTGTTAACTGTTGAATAATTATGCATAGGGTTTTCTATTTTAATTCTATTGAAAAAGATAATAGAATAATTAGAGATTTAGACTTTTTCAGATAAAATCTGAGTTAAGGATTATTTGAGTATAGAATAATGTTACTTTGTTTACAACAGCTATTTATTGGTATTGGATTAATAGATAAAGATAAATATAATTTATATATATATATAAGCTATAAGTTATATTAGTTAGTAATAATTTGGCTGGTAAATTTGTTGTAACTTACTTGTAGAGTTATCATTGATGCTGCTTTTTTAGCTTAAAGTTGTGACACTAATAATTATTTTATTTATAAATACATAAATAATGATTATATTAAAAGAGAACAAGAATATAAAAATAATTTTAAAAATAAAGTTAAGGCTATTATTGATAAACAGCTAAAAACATAAATATAGTAATAGAAACAAAAAAAGGTTCTCCCTTAGCTTAAACGCGAGTATAATTAAATTGGTATAATCTCTGCCTTCCAAGTTGATATTGTCAGTTCGAGCCTGGCTACTCGTAAATTACTACTGGGTCAAATTTGATTGCAATTAGTTTTTGTTTATTTTAATAAAAATAGCTTTTAAGTCTAGCTGCAAATCTAATTAAATATATTCAATTTAAATAAAAAGTATTTTTTTGGTATTAATTTAGAAAAAGAAAAAAAAAATTTTGTTAAATTAATTTAGAAATGTGTAAAAAATCATCCTTAATTAATCAGCTATTATCAATAAATTAGCTAAAACTTAATTTTTATTTATCGTAAAAAATAGGTTTGTTTGTATAAAAAATAATACTCAATGCTGATCTTATAGATCCTTAAATTTATTATATTGTTCTATTTTCTTTAATGAAATCAAATAGCTCACAAAACATTTCAAGTAATATGTTTATACAGCTACCTTTTTCAAATTTATAAAAAGATTTACTAAGAAATAAGAAGATAAGCCTAATAAAATATGGAGCTGTTGGCTAAATCTTCAACTCAATTTTTATGTTTTTCAAGTCTTAAAATAAAAAACTCTTGATTTTTATATAAAACAACCAAATAGCCTCAATATCTCATTATATATATAGTTATATTATCAAAATTACAAAATATAGTTCATTTTCTATATATGCTTTTTTCTATTTAAGCAAGAATTAGCAGAGATAGTTCTTACATTATAAAAATACAAATTTTTATTTATCTAGAACCCTTAAATTAAAAACAGTTTCTAATGCCACAATTAATACCATTTTATTTCTTTAATCAATTAGTATTTGCATTTGTTGTA
>Ga0153918_1001037_pt1 | contig 11693 bp, 12 predicted proteins | sample TSFL002MetaG_FD_104687 | JGI IMG/M metagenome (GOLD analysis project Ga0153918, IMG submission 104687) | Attine ant fungus gardens microbial communities from Florida, USA - TSFL002 MetaG | ecosystem: Host-associated > Fungi > Mycelium > Unclassified | place: USA: Florida, Paynes Creek Historic... | reverse complement strand
CCCGTATATCACTATTCAAACACATGTGGCACAAAGGGCTTGATCAGTTTATCCCTTTTGTGATCACCATCCTGGCGGTGGTATTTACAGACCTGCTCATCGGCGTGGGTATAGGCATGATGGTTGGCGTGTTTTACATACTGCGCACTAATATGCGTAATCCCTACTTCTACCAAATTACCAATAAAGGCGACCGTAAGGTGATCAACATCCGCCTGGCTCAGGAGGTTTCGTTCCTGAACAAAGCCGCTATCCAGGTGATGCTGACCAGCCTGCCCGCAGAATCAACCGTAATTATTGACGGTACCAACTCGCGCTTTATTGACCAGGATGTGCTGGAAACCATCCACAACTTTAAGCACAATGCTTATACCAAGGCAATCATCGTCCAGCTGGTGGAAATACATGACCACTACGATGTGCCAAAACTGAAAGAACTGAAGTTTAACGTTTCTAATGTTTAATTATCATGACAACTAATAATCAAAATAATGGCCATGCAGCGGCCCAAACTGCAACATCTTCAAAAAGCTACCAACTGCTGATTAAAGGCAACCGCGATTGGGTGGAAAGACAAATTACTGCTGATGCCGATTTCTTTACCAACCTGGCCAAGGGCCAAAGCCCCGAAGTGCTGTGGATTGGCTGCTCTGATAGTCGCGTACCGGCCAATGAGGTAACCGGCACCCGCCCGGGCGAAGTATTTGTGCACCGCAACATTGCCAACGTATGCGTACACTCTGACATGAACATGCTGAGCGTATTGGATTATGCGGTTAATGTGCTGAAAGTAAAACACGTAATTGTAGCCGGTCACTACGGTTGTGGCGGCGTGGCAGCAGCCATGAGCAACAAACAATTTGGCCTGATTGATAACTGGCTACGTAACATTAAAGACGTATACCGCCTGCATGCTGCCGAGCTAGACGAAATTGCCGACGAAGGTGAACGCGTTAACCGACTGGTTGAACTAAACGCCATGGAGCAGGTATACAACCTTTGCAAAACTACTATTGTACAAAACGCATGGAAAAACGGCCAGGACCTGAGCATCCACGGGTGGGTGATTGATCTGAAAACAGGTTTAATTAAGGATCTGCAAGTAAGCAGCGTTGGTGCAGACCATCTGGGCTTTGTTTACCAGGTAAATAAAGAGCCGGTAGCGGCCCTTTAAAAATACTTTAGACGGCATACCTTTCCCTTGTTCTTTATTGCGTGCCGGATGAAGTGATATGTGTGTGTAACCCTTTTTCCGTTAGCGGCCCTTAAGCAAGGCGCATGCCCCTCTTTCAATTTTTGTTAAGTTTTCAGGCGAAAGAGGGGCGCGGAACTGGGCGTTGGCAATTCATTAAACTCCCTAAAATCATATACTTTGAGCTAAGGAGCCTCACCATTGGGGCTCCTTTTTGTATGGCTTGGGGTTATCACTGTAACCTTTCGCTAACTAAAAGTTAAAAACACGCTTACCAAGGAGGTCATTTTCTATATATTTAGCGTATGAAAACCATTATCATAACCACACCTCTTCTATTATTGTGCCTAATGGGCAAGGCACAAGCCCTCAAACCTGCTCCAAAAGTTCCTTCAAAAGGTTTCACTAGTGTTGTTGTGATACATACTCCCGCTAAATTTCCGGGTGGCGTATTTGCTATGCATCAGTTTTTGAATGATGCCGGTAAAAACTCAGTAGTTGCACACACTCAACATTACAACGGTTCTGTAAATGTATATTTTGATGTAGATCCGCAAGGCCAGCCTACCAACTTTAAAGTATTGCAGCCTGGCCTCACGGCTGCCATGAATAACGAGGCCATTCGGATTCTGAAAACCATGCCAAAATTTTCTCCTGCCAGCTATGCGGGTAAAACCAAAGTATCGCATTGGAACACCTTTATAAAATTTTAAGAAATAGTTTTGAGGCTGATGGCTTACAAAAATCATCAGTCTGATTTTTTTGGAAACCACCGGCCATAGAATATCGTTTATTGAGAACCGCTGCACCAAACTATGCTGAGACAAGCCAAAGAAGACCGCACCCTTAAAGAAAACCTGATGCTGGCCTCGTCCACCGCATTTGTTTCTGGCGTTATCAATGTGGCCGGAGTGGTGGCTTTCCTGGCCTTTACCTCAAACATTACCGGGCATGTGGCCAACCTTGCGCGCCACATGGTGGAACAGAATTTGCACGAGATATTGGTATTTGTATTGTGGCTGTTGCTATTCTTCGGCGGAGCGTTCACCTCAAATTTTATCATTCGCTCGTTGGAGTATAAAAGCCGTTACCGTGCGCATGCTACCCCTATTATTATTGAAATCATCATTCTGCTGCTCGTAGCTGTTTATGGCCATCATTTTTATGCCGAGACCCGTACTGAGCGCGAGGTGGTAATTGGTGCCATGCTGTTTGCTATGGGGCTGCAGAATAGCCTGGTATCTAACATATCTGGCGGACTGATCAAAACATCTCACCTCACGGGCCTGTTTACAGATCTGGGCTCTGAAGTGGCCGAGTGGCTGCATCCGGCCACACAAAAAACCGAAGTGGTGAAGAACAAGATTTTCATCCGGCTAACTATCCTCACCTTTTACATCATTGGTGGTATAGCGGGCGGCTACCTGTTTGACCGCTTTGACTTCCTGATATTTTATTTTGTTCCGGTAATTTTACTTACCATACTGTATTATGATCTTTCTCCATTAGCTTTGCACAAACTGTCAAAGCTGTTTGGTAAAGGCAGCAATTAACATCAACAACACTATGTGCGCACAAATTCACGACACGAGTCACATCTCTTACGAGGGACTACTTGCAGGTAACGAGCAATTTGTTCAGGACTCCCTGAAACTCGATCCGCAATTTTTTGAAAAACTGGCCAATGGCCAAAAACCACCTATACTGTGGATTGGCTGCGCCGATAGCCGCGTTCCTGCCAACCAGATTACCAACACTGCACCGGGCGAGATCTTTGTTCACCGTAATATTGCCAACATGGTGATCCACACAGACATGAACATGCTAAGCGTACTTGACTATGCTGTGAATGTACTGGAAGTAAAACATGTTATAGTAACTGGTCACTACGGCTGCGGTGGTGTAATTGCCGCAATGGGAAATCAACAATTTGGACTGATTGATAACTGGCTGCGCCATATTAAAGACGTTTACCGTTTGCATGCCAAAGAACTAGATGCCATTACCGACGAAGCCGAGCGTGCCAGCCGCCTGGTTGAGCTGAACGTAATTGAAAATGTGAACAACCTTTGCAAAACCACTATTGTACAAAACGCCTGGAACAATGGCCGTAACTTAAGTGTACACGGTTGGGTATATAGCCTCTCAAGCGGTAAAATAACCGACCTGAAAGTAAGCCATACCAACAATGACGATTTAAGCGATGTGTTTAAGCTGCAGAAATAGTTTGAGCATTCGATAAGAAAGAAAGCCGCAGGTTTCCTGCGGCTTTCTTTTCACCCCCGCTGTCATTTCGAGCGAGCGAAGGGTGGGGCTTGAGCAAGAGGGCGACGAGAAATCCTTTCGGAGTATCCAGACCGGATGCATGATCGAAAAGATTTTTTCACTTTATTCAAGAGAATAGTTCTCCCTATGGTCGAAATGACATGGTGTTTTAGGATTTTATTACCTTATTCCTCTCCCAAAAACGGATACCTATAATCCTTTGGCGGATCAAACGTCTCCTTGATAGTTCTGGGTGATACCCAGCGCAGCAGGTTAATCATAGAACCAGCCTTGTCGTTAGTCCCTGAGCCCCTGGCACCGCCAAACGGCTGCTGGCCAACCACTGCCCCCGTAGGCTTATCATTAATATAGAAGTTACCGGCAGCGTTTTTGAGCCTTTGCGTAGCCTCGGCGATAGCATAACGATCTTGCGAAATGATTGAGCCTGTAAGGGCATAAATGGATGTATTATCTACGATATCGATCATCTGGCTAAACTGATCGTCCTGGTAAACATAAACTGTCAGAACCGGGCCGAAAAGCTCTTCGCACATGGTTACATAGTGCGGATCGTTTACTTCCAATACCGTCGGCTCTATAAACCAGCCTTTGCTTTTATCGTAATTACCGCCGGCAATCAGTTCAACGTTGCTATCGGCCTTGGCAGCATCAATGTATTTAGTTAGTTTATCAAACGATACTTCGCTGATTACCGCATTAATAAAGTTGCCAAAATCTTCTACCGGTCCCATTTTTATTGCGGCAAGATCACGCTGCATGTTTGCCTTTACCTGTGACCAAAGCGACGCAGGAATATAAGCCCTTGAAGCTGCCGAACATTTCTGTCCCTGATATTCAAAGGCACCGCGAACCAGCGCCGTACTCACCACATCGGCCTGCGCACTCGGATGAGCCAGCACAAAGTCCTTACCACCGGTTTCGCCCACAATGCGTGGATAGGTTCTGTATTTGTGAATGTTAGCGCCAATGGTCTGCCAGATATGCTGAAACACTTTAGTAGAGCCGGTGAAATGAATCCCTGCAAAATCAGGGTGATTAAAAACCACATCGCCGACGGTCGGGCCATCGGCATAAATTAGGTTGATAACGCCTGCAGGTAGTCCGGCTTCTATAAATACTTCCATCAATATGTTGGCAGCATAGATCTGGGTATCGGCAGGTTTCCAGACTACTACGTTGCCCATCATGGCTACGCAACTAGGTAGATTGCCGGCAATAGCGGTGAAGTTAAAAGGTGTTAATGCAAATACAAAACCTTCCAGCGGACGCTGCTCTACTCGGTTCCAGACACCTCGTGGTGAAATGGGCGGCTGCTGGGCGTAAATCTCGGTCATGTAATGCACATTGAAACGCAGGAAATCGATCAGTTCGCAGGCAGAATCAATCTCGGCCTGGTAAGCATTTTTTGATTGGCCGAGCATGGTTGCTGCGTTTACCTTAGCGCGGTACGGACCGGCCAGCAAATCCGCAGCTTTTAAAAATATAGCGGCTCGTTGCTCCCAGGGCAAGTTTTCCCAGCCGGCTTTGGCGGCAAGGGCGGCATTAATGGCATCGTTTATTTCTTTAACATCACCAATTTGGTAGGTAGCCAGCAGATGCTGATGATCATGCGGAGGGCGTACCTCGCCGGTCTTGCCGGTGCGAACAGCCTTGCCGCCTATATACATTGGAATATCCGGCTGCCTTGAACGGGCATCGGCCAGAGCCGCTTTCAGCGCGGCGCGCTCTGTACTGCCGGGGGCGTAGCCTAAAACAGGCTCGTTCTGCGGCTGCGGCGCATTAAAAAATCCTTTGAGCATAATTTATCTAAGTTTGTTTGGAGAACTTAAAGATAGCGGCTTTTGAGATATGAGACGATGTTTTTGAGATATAAGACGCGATATATGATATTTGAAATACAAAACTTTATAAATAAAAGAGACGTGGACTTCATACAAGAAATCTCACGTCTCTTTTATTATTTCTCAATCTAATTCTTAGCAAGGGCAGTTTTAGCGCTGGCTCCCATAAACATTACAGGGCATACAAAGCTTTCGCGTATAGTGCTGCCGTTTTGTTGGGCTGGTGTCCATTTAGGAGCTTTCTCAAATACTGCGATAATTTGATTGCGCATTGCCTCACTAAGCATTTTACTGCGAATTTTGGCTTTACTAATGTTACCTTCCTTATCAACTATAAAATAAACATACACCATTTTACCGGGCACGCAGCTGGCATCGGGCGTAACATTTGACAGGATGTATTTATAAAATTGATCTACCCCGCCCGGATATTGGGCGCTGTTCGCGTCGGCCATCATCAATTCTTTGTGCACGATGGGGTCTTTATTGTCCGTGACGTTTTGTTGGGCGGTTGCGGTTTTAAACAAACCGGTTAAAGCTAAAGTGACAATGAAAAGGCTCAGGTTTTTGTGAGCAGGCTGGGTTTTGCAGAACATCCGGCCCCGTTCTAAAACTTTAATCATATTACCTCCTTTGGCGTTTATACACCTGATAAATGGAACTGTTTATTAAAGTTAAGTAAAAGGAATTAACTGTAACAAATAAATTACACATTAAAACTCAAATTGTTTGATAGTGACAAACAAATATTAAAAGGAAAATTTGCGTAGAAGAAAATACGCCAACATGTAGCTTTTTATATACAAAACAATTACACTAACCCACCACAACCGCTAAAATACTTACTTTTAAGTAGGTATTTATAGTATAATTACTACCAACTGTTAAACCATTGGCGCTGTTTTTGTCTATCTTATATACAGAATACATACATATTAGCCATGAAAAAGTATCTTATAAAAATGATAACACTGATGGCGTTTACCGCAGTGTTATGTTCAAGCTGTTCTCTTGAATACCGTGAAAGACATGGCCGCCATGACGCAGGCCGTAACCACGATCATGACCATGATCATGATCATAACTATTATCGCAACTACCATCAATAACATCAACTTAAAACATACCCATCATGAAAATTCTAAAAGTATTATTAATAGCAATTGTTACCGCCGTTACCTTCAGCACAGCTGAAGCACAGGTGAGTATACACGCCCGTATTGGTCAGCGCCCGGTTTATCATCGCCGCACCGTGGTAGTGCACAGAGTTTACCACCGTCCGGTTTACAGGCACCATTATTACCATCGCCCGTACCGTCGTGTGGTTTATCATCGTTATCATCATTAATTATTGAATGATGAGCAAAAGCCCTCCTTTAACGGAGGGTTTTTGTTTTTAAAGGCTTTGCGCTTTTACCTTTCGGCTTTCGGCTTCAAAAATTTACTTTTGTTAATCAGACCATTACACCCCTTTATTAATGAAGCCACCTGTAGCATCGCATACCGTACCGCAGTTTATTCGTAATACCGTTGCACACATCCATCCTGAAAGTCATCCGTTTATGCTCCACAAAGTTGGCGACAACTGGGAGGAGATTACTTACGCACAAGCCCTCGCCAAAATTGACGCCATCTCTGCCTGGATGCTGGAAACCGGCGTAGTAAAAGGCGATCGCCTGGGACTGATCATTGAAAACGGACCGGATTATGTGTACTACGATCAGGCCCTGCAACAAATTGGCGCCATTAATACCTCCATTTACCCTACCCTCTCTGAAGCCGAGGTAGAGTATATTCTGAATGATTCTGGTTTGAAAACCATTCTAGTGGGCAACCCTTTTTTGCTGCGTAAGGTGGTAAAAGTGGCTAATAATTGCCCAGCGTTGATTCGCATTATCCCGGCGTTTGATGATTACGAAAAATATACCGCTAAAGCACACCTCAACGCCGGTGTATTGAGTCTGAACGAGGTAATTGCCGAAGGTGAATCCATAGTGGCACAATTTAAAGGAGCCATTGCCGCAGCGCGTGAGGCCATTTTACCTTCGGACCTATCGTGCCTGATCTATACATCGGGTACTACAGGCACGCCTAAGGGGGTAATGCTGTCGCACTATAACCTTACCGAAAACGTAAACCGTAGCCTGGATCAGATTCCGGTTGTGGAGCATACCGACGTCTTTCTGTCGTTCCTGCCGCTCTCACACGTATTTGAGCGTACGGCTACTTATCATATATGTCTTTCTATGGGCTGCCAGATAGCTTTCGCCCAAAGTCTTGACCTGCTGGCTCGTAACATGGGCGAAGTGCGCCCGACTGTGATGAACTGTGTACCACGCTTATTAGAACGTATTCATGACCGCGCTATGAAAAACGGTACCAGCGCCGGCGGCATGAAAAGCAAGATCTTCCTTTGGGCCCTGGCTACGGGCAAAAAGCATCGCGAAACATTGGAGGCGGGCAAAAAACCAGGTGTATTATTAGAGCAGAAATTCAAACTGGCCGATAAATTGGTGTTCAGTAAGATTAAAGAGCGTACAGGCGGTCGATTGAAATTCATGATCTCTGGCGGTGGCGCGTTGCCCAAAAATATCGGCGAGTTTTTTGGCGATCTGGGTATCAAGATACTTGAAGGTTTCGGCCTGACGGAGACTTCGCCCGTAATGGCTTGTACCGAGTATCACCGTCAGGTTTATGGTACCGTGGGCCGCATTATTCCGGGTGTTGAGGTAGCGATACAAAATGTAGATACCAAACAGATCTATACCGTGCAGACACATGAGAGTTTTAAAGAAGATTTCCAATCAGAAGAAGGCGAGATCATTACCCGCGGGCATTGTGTGATGAAGGGTTATTGGAACAAACCAGAGGAAACTGCCAATGTAATTGACGAGCACGGCTGGTTGCATACCGGCGATATCGGTCGCTTTTTTAAAGGCAACCTGCAGATTACAGATCGTTTGAAAAACATGCTGGTGAACGCCTATGGTAAAAACATTTACCCTACCCCGGTTGAGAACACTTACCTGAAAAGCCATAAGATTGAAGGCGTATTTTTAATTGGCGATAAACGTGAATACATTACGGCCATCATCATCCCCGCTAAAGAATTGTTGCAGGAAACCTTTAACCTGAACCCAGCCTGGTTTGAAAAACCTGATGTTTTTATTGAGGAGAAAGAGATCATTGATTGGCTGGGACAAGACATTCGCAAGCTGAGCAATGAGCTGGCTAAGTTTGAGCGGATCAAAAACTTTAAGGTAAAACGAAATCCTTTCAGCATGGACGAGGGTGAGATTACCCCTACCATGAAACCAAAACGCAAGGTGATTGAAAAGAAATATGCCGCAGCAATTGATGAGCTGTATTTGCAGACTGTGGATGCGGATTAGCGATTAGTAATTGAAGATTAAAGTTTGGGATTCCCATTTATTGAATAATATAAGTAGAGCCACATATGTGGCTCTTTTTGTTAGGCATTAAATATCATCCACGTCATTGCGAGGAACGAAGCAATCTCTGCGAAGGATGTTATGCTATGCATATTCGACTTGTATGTACAGAGATTGCTTCGTTCCTCGCAATGACGCGCAATTGTATCATAAAAAAAAGAGCCGCAAATATGCGGCTCTACAGTTCTAGTTCAATCTCTTTTCCTCAACCTCTATTCTCTTAATCATCATCATCCTTTTTCTTTTTCTCCAGCAACACAAAGGCGCTGCGTTTAGGCGATGGCATTACTGAGTCTTCGCCTTTTACAGATTTCCAGATCACCTCGTTCAAGTCCAGATCTGGTGCTGAATCTTCTTTCTTGAAGTTCCAGGCTTCAGAGCGTTTGGCACTTTTAGTGTTGCCGGCGTTGCGCTGGTTCAGATCAACCCTGGCGGGGATAACTTTATATGGCGCAACGTCTGGTGTAGCGGTAAAGCACTCATACATCGGCATGGCAGCAGCATCATACTGGCTCATTGGTGGCAAGCCGAGGATCAGTTCGATGGTACGCAGCACACCCGATGTTGAATACATGTTGTGTACTACTGTATTACGTTTTACGTACGGACCAACCACATAAACAGGCGAGCGGTGGGCATCAATATGATCCGGGCCATTCTGTGCGTCATCCTCCAGAATAAATACTACCGACTCTTTCCAGATCGGGCTTTGTGACAAGTGCTCAATGATACGACCTACGGCTAAATCGTTATCAGCAACAGCAGCAATCGGGCTGATCTTGCCTTTGCGCTGGCCACTGGTATGGTCGTTACTCACACGCATGGTGCTCAGTTGTGGTACGGCATTAACAGCCAGCAACGAGTCAAAATCATGCGCCCAGGCTTCATAACGTACCTGATCGGTCACATCAAGGTCAAAACCTGGCGATGTTGGCGCCATGTGGCCTTTCAGCGTTTTGTAGCTGGTTTTGCCATACTCACCAAACTCACCGTAACTACGGAAACTTACACCGGCGCGCTGACAGTAATCCCAGATGTAACCATCGCGCGGGAAATTTTGCTTCAACACTCCTTCAAAACCGGTTGAGCCACCACGATTGCCATAAGTAGTTGGCCAGGTTTTCTCTACCACGTCGGTTGCATAAGCTGCCATACTCCAGTTGTGGCCATCGGCACTCACTTCGGCATCTACATAAAAGTTATCCAGCAGCACAAAGTTCGCGGCCAGGCTATGCTGATTCGGGGTGATCTTATCGCCAAAAATACATAGTGAATTATCGCCATTGCCTTTCTTCATGTCACCTAAAACCTGGTCGTACGTGCGATTTTCTTTAATGATGTAGAACACGTGTTTGATAGGTGATTTATCGCCCGGTTTACGTGGAATTGGGTTACCAGTCTCCCCGGGAGCAAACGCTACCTTATCATTATTGAAGGGCGTATTGGCATAAACCTGTTTGGTGTAAGCTTTCAGTTGATCTGTATTAGGCGCATCAATCATTGATAGCGAGCCTTTAAACAAACCGGCAATATATTGCAGACGGTTGTTTGGCGTACTGCCCATGTGTACACCGCTGTTATCTTCCTTAATATAAGGCTGCGGTCCTTGAGGGTTAGCCATCGAGGTAAGGCCCTTACCATTGGTAACAAAAATCTTGTTATCCAACACCTTTACGTTGGTTGGGTACCAGCCCACCGGGATAAAACCCATGCTTTTGCTGTTGCCGGTCGCCGATACGTCAAACACCGCTAAACAGTTATTATCAGCATTGGCAATGTAAAGCGTTTTCTCATTGTCAGACAAGGCCAAACCGTTAGTAGTTGAACCGGTGAGGTTAGTTGGGTAAAGCGCTGTAGTTAAGGTTTCCAGCACCTTGCCGGTAGCGGTGTTTACTACTGATACGGTATTATCATTGGCATTAGCTACGTACAATAGTGTGCCTTTTTTATTCAGCAACAACTCATTTGGGTGACTGCCCACTTCGATGCTGCCGGTAATTTCCTGCGATTGCGTATTGAAGATAGCCACCTGCGTGCCGCCCCAAAGTGAGATATAAAGTGATTTTTCATCAGGAGAAAGGATGCAGCTATAAGCAATGTCAGGCAAATGAGTAGCGTTAACTACTTGCTTGCTTTTCAGATCGATGGTGTAAACACTATTGTCTTCTTTGGTTACGGCATAGAGTTTAGAGCCGTCTTTGGTTACGGTAATACCCGTTGGGCAAATCTTGGTTTTTGGCCAGGCATCGCCCAATCTGATGGTGTCCGGATCTTGCAGTTTGCCTTTATTGATGGTAAAATCAAGGATCACGTTGGAGTTGCCGCCAGATACATACAGGTCTTTCTCATCAGGGCTGAAAGCCAAACCATACCAGGCCACACCCAGCGTTTTCTCAGACAGTACTTTCTCTTGCTTCGGATCAATCAATTGCAGCGATTGAGTGCTTTGTCCGTTATTGGTTATTGCCAGGTATTTTTCAGACGGGCTTATTTTCATGTTCAGCGGTAAATCGCCCAGAGGTAATGAGCGTCCCACCGGACTGATCTTCCAGCCGTTAGGTAATATCACTTGTCCGGTAGCTTTGTCTTTGCCCGGAGTTTGTGCAAAAGTGCCCTGTGCCGCGGCCAGCAAGCAACAGGCCAGGCTTATTTTCTGCATCAATTGTTTCATATTCAAATCTCTTGTTCCTTTTGTTAACTATTTATGAAGATTAAAAGTAATGGCACCACGCGCGGTAAAGTCATCTTTAATATCAAAGATACCTGGATGGCGTATTATACTTTAAATAGCATAAAGCCGGTTATGTATTTGCCGGCTTTATGACGCTGATTTAAATAAGTAACCGGCTTTGAACGCCAGTTACTTATCAATCTTTATTTTAATTTTTCAGCGCAGTTGGCAAAATACCTGTCGGGTACTCT
>Ga0153918_1001033_pt1 | contig 11710 bp, 12 predicted proteins | sample TSFL002MetaG_FD_104687 | JGI IMG/M metagenome (GOLD analysis project Ga0153918, IMG submission 104687) | Attine ant fungus gardens microbial communities from Florida, USA - TSFL002 MetaG | ecosystem: Host-associated > Fungi > Mycelium > Unclassified | place: USA: Florida, Paynes Creek Historic... | reverse complement strand
GGAAAAGCTTGCTATTAAGTTTGTGGCACAGCTACTGAAAGAACGCGGATGGGGTGTTGACCGTGTCCGCAAGCATCAAGACTGGAACGGTAAGTATTGTCTGCATCGTATTTTGTCAGAGGGAAGATGGAATCAAGTTAAGGCTGCAATTGAAAAAGAATTAAAGGCCTTTGGAGGTATTTCTTCAAGTAGCTCTTCAGGATCAACTTATACAGTCAAAAAAGGGGATACACTTTCCAAAATTGCAAAAGCTGAAGGGGTTAGCGTGGCAAATCTTCAGAGCTGGAATAACATTAAAGACCCGAATAAAATCAAAGTTGGCCAAAAGTTGAAACTAAAAGAATCCGATTCATCCAGCAGCACTAAAACAAGCGGCAAAAAGAGATCATACCCGCTTCCTTCCGGAGTTATTAAAGTGACAAGTCCGATGACGAAAGGACGAATGTCAGACAAATTCAAAAAGCACTGGCTGCACTATACTTCTACCCGGATAAAGGAGCGAAAAACAACGGCATTGACGGCTATTATGGTCCGAAAACGGCGAACGCGGTTAAACGATTTCAGTTGATGCATGGGCTTTCTGCTGATGGAATTTATGGACCTAAGACTAGAGCAAAAATTGAAGCATCATTGAAGTGAAAAAGAGCCCATCTCTTTACGAGAGGGCTTCATTCATATTCATACTATTTTCACAAAAAACTTTTACAGATTATTGAATATAAAGGGAATATTTTGTATTATAATCTCGTAATTTAATAAAGGAGGATGTATATGAAAGGTTTAAAAAACTTGTTTTGTAGCATTGTTTTAAGTTTAATAGTAGTTGTCTCTATTTTCTCAGTTCCGGCCAAGGCTACTACAGAAAACCTCATAGAGGATAAAAAACCAATTACATATGAAGAACAAGAGGTTTTGAAGGTCAATAAAAATGGAGAGACCGAAAGCTTAAACAGAAGTGATAGATCTTCTGTCATTCAAAAATCTAAACAACTGTTCAATAACAATATTAAAAGTGAAATAAACTATAATAATCCCCTTGTAAAACAAGAAAATAATGTAGTGAACGTTCCCGTTGTTGATATAAAAGATAACAATGCAAAAACCTCAGCAAAAACACCTAGTCTGGTTACAATGTCTTACCTTACAACTTATGACCCCAATAAAAAAACAATCACGACAAAAATCGCAATAAAAAATATAGTCGGCGAAAAGCCGGTTGTTATAGAAGCGTCAAATGATCTTTATACAAGTAATACGTATTCCGGGAAATATCAAAGGGTTTTTATTCACAGTAGAGAGTTTTTAGGTGCTAATATAAAAGTTGGTAAATCATATTCTAAGTCATATAGTGTAAAATCAACTAAATTTTATATTTCTAGACACACTACAGTGGCTGGATGGAAAGGTTCACTCCCTGATACATCTACTGGACAATTAGCTCCTACTTTAGCTAATAAGATTGGTGAGATCTATCCAGCGATTATCAATCATCATAACAACAAAATGCTTCCACTACCGAGTAGAGCAGACTTGCCTAAAGTGCCTGAAAAAGATAGAGTTGATTGGGATAGCAGCAAGGATCGTGGGGCCTATATAAAGAAATATATAGACACATACGGAAATCCTAAATGGGACTGGTCCGCAATAGATATTCACCATGTTATCCCTAGAGAACGTGGGGGGAACAATAGCTTTAATAACTTGTACCCTTTACCAAGGACTATGCATCAGCAGCTTTTAAATCCGTGGTGGGCTAGATATTAATTTTATGTGAGGTGTCGATATGGCTGTTTTTATTGAAAAAACACTGGAAGGTTTAAAAGAATTACTTGATGAAAGAGGGCAAATGAAAATCTTAGGTAAAGAAGGGACCCTCAGCGAAGTGGAATGTCAATTTTTTGCAAGAGCTACAGATCAAGAAATAACGGAATTTGAAAAGAAGCTAAACGTTACTCTTCCAGAAGATTATAGAGTATTTTTAAAAACACATAACGGCGCCAGAATATATGATGTAATGATTTATGGCAGTAATGTTGGAGGCGGACTTCACATTTTAAGTTTAAAAGAGATATATGAGAGTATGCAGACGATTGCTTTATTGAAGCCAACCTTTATTCCTGTCGCTCACTTATTAGATGGCTGTTATTTGTTAATCGATAAAACAAAGGCATCAACAGATCCAAACTATTTATGGTTACTTAATCAAACGGAGTATGAATTTCTGAACTTGAATTTCGAGCTCTTTGTAGACAGGTATATTGTTTCGCAAGGGGCGAATTTTTGGAAATGGAATCTGTATTCAGCTGAAAATTATTATAGAACAAATTAAAGAAATTTCAAAAAACGTCTAGTTAAACACTAATGACCAGAACATATTGACGGTATTTGTGTAAGAAAGCCTTCTCGTTATGAGAAGGCTTTCAACATATTTAATATGGAGTATACATTGCCGGACAAAGTTATCCCTTGCTTAAATATAAAGAGCCTTTCTCCTCAAAAAGAAGGGGAAAGGCTTTATCCGTTTATCCCTCGTATAGTTTATTAATCAACTCTGTAAATGAATCACAAACATAGCTAATGGAACTTTCCTTATCTTCATAAGCTATCTCATGATCCCAAAAAACAATTACGGGTTCTTGAGAAGACATTCTGTAATCAAAACAAAAGAGGTTTCCCCCTGCATCTGTAGCAAAAGGTATGATCTTATCAACTAACCGGTCTTTAACATTATCAATGGTACTAAGGAGATCAATTGGTCGAGTAGGATCTCCTATGCTCAGTAAATTGTTGATTGATTCTCGAGAATCTTGGAATAAAACAACCTTTTTATCTATAGGGGAACATCCATTATGGTCTTTAATGAATTCTTTGTAATCTGTCGGGAACTTGATTTTTAATTTCTCTTCTACCTCTTCGATCTGACTGTTTGTCGCCTCTTGAAAAGTGCGTCGTTTTCTCCATTTAATACTTTGCATTGGTTACCTCCCACTAGTCATATACCGGGCAAAGTTATCCCTTGTATTAAATAAAAAGAGCCTTTCTCCTCAAAAAGAAGGGGAAAGGCTTTATCTGTTTATTCCTCGTATAGTTTATTAACCAACTCTGTAAAAGAATCACATACAGGACTTAAAGCTCTTTCAGGATCTTCAAATGCCATTTCATGATCCCAAAATACAATAGAAGGACTACTGAGTCCTTTTCTAAAATCGAAGCAGATTTCATTGCCAAACACGTCATCAGCAATCGGTATTACTTTATCTGGCATTCTGCCGTCTCGATAACGATTAGAAACGTTAACTATATATGACTCACTTTCTTTATGGAAGCTATGTAAGTATCCGAATGCAATTTTTTCCCTATCTTCAAGATCAAAAGTTTCAGGAGAGGGGGTAGCGCCAGAATAGATTTTGACATATTCTAAATAATCTTTTGGGAACTTTACTTGTAACAGGTTTTCTACTTCAATAATTTCCTCGTTACTAACAGGATGCTCTCCGAAATCCCATTCAACCATATGGTATCTCCGCCTCGATATGTAAAACCCTTCTTAATGTAAGAAGGGTTTTAATTTTATTCAACCTTTAAATATATCTGGAATTTTATCTCGCCATATTAATAACAATTCTCTAAATTGATCGGTTTCAATTGAGTTTTCATAGGGTTTTTCTATCCTAAAAGAGTTTTCAACAATTGTCACATCTTTCTTGATGAGAACACTTGTAGCATTTAACTCAATCTCAAAATCTTCATATATCCCTTTTGAAACCTTCTCAATGTAATCTATATATTCGTTGGCTTGTTCTTCTGTAGCGATGTTTTCAATAAAATCAGAGAAAATACTGACTTCTTCTGGCAATACTATTCCTAAATCACCAAATGGATCTTCTTCAAATTTGTATGGATATTTCATATGTTATTTCCCTTAAAGATTATTATTTATATAACGGATATGAAGTTTTATTTATACCTTAATATCATACTTTTCCTTAATTCTTTTCATGTAGTTCTCTACCTCGGGTTTATTTTCTGGGTGTCGTTCTACATATTCCCTAACAAATTCATTTAAATATTTATAGAAATTTTCGTAATCTAATATGACTTCTTCATCTTCCTCGACTGCTGGGTAATCGAAATAAAAAGCTATACCCTCATCTCCAAAATAATCTTCTTCCCACTCTTCGTAGTCATCAGCAAATACACACCAGACATTCTCTATTCCATAACCCTCTCCGTTGGAGAATTTCTCTAAAATGCGTAAAAAACGTTCATCACCCATAACTTGAAAAAAATAGTTGATTAAGTCTTTGTTTTTATTATCCATTTCACTTTCACTCCGAATTATTTAATCATTTAAGGTAGGGAAAAAATTTGTTATTTCTCCAGTAGCTTCATCAATATAACCTTCAAACTTGAGACCATTTTTAGCGTATCCAGTTACTTTTCTCCCGACTACTTCTCCATTTTTCATTGCTTCTTCTCCCCACTGCAACATTTGTTCGTTTGAGATCTTCTCGGGATCATAAACTGTCTTTGGAGTACGGACTTTTTTTAGTTCTCCAGGTTTGATATTTCCTTCTCTATCTAATGCAGGTAAACCATATTCAATTTCATAGATACCATCAATTGTGGGGTGTTCTCTTTTTGAAATTATACAACTCTCTAAATCCCAACCTTTATCAATAAATGCCTTTTCAAAATTCTGTAGATTGTGACCGCCGACAATTCCTTTATTTTTCTTTCTAACTATATCTTCTACCTCAACTAAATGGGTATCATATCCTTTCCTAAAAGTAACATTTATTTTGTGAAAAGCATTATTTTTTTCTTCTTCAATTATACTTTTTAACAGTGGTGTGTTTTTAACGTTATGAGTATTCTCAATATCTTGTGCAATTCCTACAAGTGCAGGTTCATATCTGTTTTTAAAAAAGGGATTAATAAGGTTGTTTCCTTTTGTAATTCCTTTATTCACATGAGAAGCGGCTGTTCCACCTTCAACCACTTTACCCACTTTTGAGAGCTTAGTAGTGGTTTGCACTGCAACACCTGCACCTTTTGGACCAACGATATTACCGACCGCATAACTGATATAATGTGCTCTTGTATATGCATTGCCATTTATCATTTTATCATTCCATGAATCGACGATGTTTGTCCAAATTATTTTAGGGTAGGAGGGGACACTTAAGACTGTTGTGATTGTTTTTGCAAGTTTTAGTTCCATAGGGAGCTGTGAAAATTCCCATGCGCCTACAACCAAGTCCTTGATGCCATATATCGTATCATCAATCGCATCGTTAAGCCCATCATTAACCCCATCGATGATATCCAAAGCCGTTTTACCCGCATTGATTACACTTTCACCGACGGACTTCAGCTGTTTTGCTTGTTCTAGCTGCACCACATACTGTAACTGTGCAGGTTCAAGGTTCTCATACCCGATCTTCTTCGCAATTTCTAAATACTCATCCGGATCTGAGACACCATTCGCAAGCTTTTTCTTTAAGTCTTTTATCTCGCGTTCCTTCGCTTCCTCTTTCTTAATCGTCAAATAAGCTTCTGTACGCTTTTCAATATCGCCTTTTTTCTTATGTATGTCACTCTCACGGTACGCCTTAGCGTTGTAGTGGATGGGCGTAGCGTTTTTGCCTTTGCCTGTTGCTTCTTGGAGCTTTTGGAAATCTGACTTGATGAATTGTTCATTTGGCTCTGACAGGGCATATTCTGTCAGTAAATCTTCGTCAAGGTCACCTAGTTTTTCAATGGTTTTTTTGCGTTTGTCATTGGCATCTGCAAGCTCATTCTTGAAGTTTTCTGTTGAAAACAAGTCGAGCGGAAGGATGTCGTCAATGTCGTTTAGGATATCTTTCATGGCTTTTTTCTGTTCAGACATGATGGACTTTGATTTTTTATGGGCGTTAGCCAGTTCATGTTCTAAAAAAGACTCTTCAATATAAGCATCAGAGAGGCCCTTGTCCTCGACAGCTCCGGCAATGCTGTTAAAGAATGCGATTTTCATGTCAATGTAGTCGATCCATTGATCAGTGACACCAACATGATCGTGATAGAATGCTTTAATGTTATTAGCGCCTTTACCTGAGAATTCGCTGTCGTCAAGTTCAGCGACGCTTTGTAAAGCTTTTCTCAAGTTGACCATTTGCGTCCTTAGTTCTTTATATTCTTTGGCGCGGTCTGTAGCTTCAGACATAAGTGTTTTAGCTTCAAAGACTTTCATAATCATACCCTTTCATTTAATCATATATCAAAATATTACCATGGAAGAAAGAAGAAACGAACCTAAAATTAACTTGATTGATCATATCAAAGATAGCGAATAAAAAGTTTGCGGTTTTTTTGCGGTTCAAACACTTTTTGGAAATGTTAGAATATTACATAAAAAGACATAAAAGGAGGGGTCCTGTGAATCCGGTTTTATCATCGTCAGAAGTTGGCGTAAAGATCAATGAATGGTATAAAATGATACGTCAATTTAGTGTTCCGGATGCAGAGATTTTAAAGGCAGAGGTGGAGCAAGAAATCCAACGGATGGAGGAAGATGAGTATTTACTCATTTACTTCTCCCTAATGAAATTCCGTCATCAGCTCATGTTAGATTATTTGGAACCAGTTACAACAAGAATCAGACCAACTATTGATGAACTGCTTGAAAAAATAGAAGCATCCAATAAGGGGATAACTGGTCTGTTGTCTTACTACTCTCTGTTTTTTCGTGGAATGTATGAGTTTGATAAGAGGGAATATGTCAAAGAAATTGGTTTTTATCGAGAAGCAGAAAAACACCTTACTCATGTTAATGATGATATTGAGAAGGCGGAATTTCATTTTAAGTTGGCTGAAGCTTACTATATTATGAAGCAAAATCATATCTCGATGCACCATGTTAAACAAGCGATGGACATTTATAATCAATATGAACTTTATAAAGTGCGAAAAATACAATGTCATTTCGTGATATCTGGAAATTACGTTGATTTTAAACATTTTGAGAAAAGCTTGCCGCACCTTGAAAAAGCCTTAGAGTTGTCCAAACAATTAGAGCGCAATGAAAGGCTGCTTAGCTCGGCTTACTACAATCTCGGAAAGAATTACGCAGATTTAGGAATAAATGATAAAGCAGATCATTTCTTAAATGAGGCTGCCAAGGTATCAGAAGATGCTAAGTTGAGCAATTTACCACATTCCCTGTTTACATACGCTAAATTTCTTTTTAAGCAAGGGAAAACAAGTGAAGCAATAAAAATGAGTAAAAAGGGTTTATCCGCTGCAATATCCCAAGGTGATAAACTTTTTGTGTCCCTGCAAAAGTATTTGGAAGCACTTTATATTAATGCAGTAGATCAAGCGGGAATCAAAAAAACGATTGATTACTTAGAAAGAAATAAGAATTATGCGTATGTGGAAGATATCGCAATTGATACGGCTGAAGTTTTTGCAAAATCAAAGGAATTTGAAACATCATATGTTTATCATCAAAAAATGCTTGAAACGCAAAAACAAATTCAGAGGGGAGAATGCCTGTATGAATTTTAAAAAGGGCGTAATCATTACTCTTACTGTAGTTACTTTAAGTTTAGGACTCGTTACTAATTTTACTGTAGAGCACAGTGAAGCATATCATCAACTTTCTGACCGAAATCAGACATGAAAACTGATAGGTATAATAACCTTATTTTTGGGGAGAGAAAAAGGCAATAGGGCACCGCAATTTAAATTTTCGGTGAGACCGCAATAACTTTTTGGCTTGGAATTAAGAATCTTGATTATATGCTACGGAGAAAGTGACAGGTTGGGGCTGTCAAAGAAAACACCAGATTATTAAGAAGCAAAAGGTAAAGAAACTAAGTTGGAAAACTAAACTTAAATTAATTCAGGCTGTGAGAAAATCTCAACAGCCTTTTATAATTGTTTAGAAGCAAGTGGATTTGATAGTATGGACAAATGGTATCTAAAAAAGGAAAGGGTTTTAAGTCTTTCCTTTTTATCTATTATGTATGTCAGCAAATTTTCTGTGCCCTTCAACTTCTGTTTTCTAGATTATGTTTAATTTAACCAAGCACTTTTTAAAAGCTGTGAGCCAGATGTAATTTCATCAAAGTTGAGATGAGCGAAACCTAACTTTATGATTGGTTTATCAGGAATAGTGTTAACAAAATAAATAGAAGTGGGATATACTTTCACTCCGTATTGCAAAGCCCGCTGAATTAATTTCTCTTCTGAACAATGCAGATGAACTCTCACTAATATATATAATCCGGACTGCTCGCCGATGATTGTCACATGATCCCCAAACTGCTGCTTTATATTTGAAATTAAGTGTTGCATTTTGCGTCTATATACAATGCGCATACGTTTTATATGGCGAGTCCATTCACCAGCCTTCATAAATTCAGACATGGTTAGCTGATTAAGCAAAGAAGCAGTGTTTTCAAAATGAAGAAACCGTTTTTTATACTTATGCAAAATGGGTTGAGGTAAAACCATATAACTTATACGGATGCCGGGAAGAAAGGATTTTGAGAAATTCCCCAAATAGATCACTCGTTCTGATTGAATGGATGCAAGGGCGGGAAACGGCTGTTGCGTATAACGGAACTCACTGTCATAATCATCTTCAATAATATATCCCTCTCTATTATTCGCCCAATTGATCAGTTTTTGGCGATACTGAATGGTCATGCTTACACCGTAAGGGCTATGATGGGAAGGAGTCACATAAATTAATTTCTCTTTCAGTGTATTTAATTGAGAAAAGTCAGCTCCACTTTCATAAACAGGAAGCGTTTCTAAATGAATTCCATGAAATTGAAAAGCTTCCCTGGCACCTTCATACCCCGGATTTTCAACTATAATTCCGTGAAATTCCTCTTTTAGAATGTGGCAAAGATATATTAACATTTGTTGCGTACCACTGCCGATAATAATAGAATTAGCATCTGTTTTCACACCACGTGATTCCAAGAGATAAGTGGCAATTTGCTCACGGAGGTTCATTTCTCCGAATGGTTCACTGTACAGATAGCTTTTCTCTAATGACAAAACTTGATTGTATAATTTTCTCCATGTTTTCAGTGGGAAATGCTTTTGATCCACGGCTCCGGCGCGAAAATCAATCAGTATTGGTTTTGACGTTTCTGTTTTATTAGCTCGAACATTATCATTTTCTTGTCTTAAAAGGGGTTCTACTTCATTTGCAAAATACCCTTTACGTGATTCTCCGCGAATGTATCCCTCTGCTAAAAGAAGATCGTAGGCCATTAGCGTTGTATTGCGGCTTACCTGTAGGGAATTTGCCAGTTCTCGAATGGATGGCAGCTGCTCATTTACTTTTATATTTCCTTGCTCAATTAATGCCTTAAATTGCTCGTAAATTTGTTTGTATTTCGGAGTGTCGCTCTTGAAAGCGAAAATCATGCTTTTCATTCGTTTTTCTCCTCTGACATGTATATTTAACTAAAACTGTACCTTTTAAAATGTCAGTTGTTATTTTATCCTAAAAGTACTTTGACAATCCATTGAAAATAAAGACATATGGTTAGTTTATGAAAAATATTCACTTGGGGGATTTCTAAATGAAAAATCTAAATGTTGCTATTCCTACACCTTTTAATGAGGATGAAAGTCTATTCTTAGAAGGATTTGATCCTATTGTGGAACATTTAAAAAATAACGGTATCAATTCATTACTAATATGTGGTACTACTGGTGAACAACATTCACTGAGCATAGATGAACGTATTCAGATCATTGAGTATTTCAGTCAACGAAAATTCGATGACATTGAACTTATGTTTGGTGTTTCAGCTACGAGAACAAGTGATGCCATAAAACTAATTGAAAAAATTGAGAAAACTCATATTCATTCAATATTAATTGGTTTTCCGCCTTATAAGACCTACACAAAAGCAAGCTATTTATTATGTTGACGAACTTCTTAGTCATACATCTAAAGAGGTTGCGCTTTATAATAACCCTACCAGGACTGGTTTTAATTTGAGTGAGAAAGCACTTAATGATTTACTAAGCCGACATTCAAATATAAGGGGACTTAAAGAAGGGGGCGATGTTCATCGTCATAAACAAACAGACTTCCCTAATAATTTTATTATGTTTGCGGCTGGAGATGTAAAACTTCCAGAAATGATTAAAAATGGATGTAATGGTCTATCAAGTTTGGTTGGAAATGTTTATCCTGATGAGATCAAAGTAATTTTCAATGACTTATTAGAAAATAAACATGTAGATTTAAATAGATTAAACGAACTTATAAATGAAGTTATAAACGATCACACTCTTATTAATTTAAAAACTCACTATAAAAATATTGGTTTAAAAATAGGAGATTGTCGATCACCGATCATAAAAATGTAAGATGGCACCTTAGTTTGTTACAGAAAGGACTAACTTTGAGAAAGTGGAAGGAAGAACAGAGGAGTAAATATTTAAGGCTGTCGAGAAAAAAACTCGACAGCATACCCTATATTGTGTGGTTTTTATTCTTACCTAAATTTAATGAGGTACTAGAAGGGTTTGTTAATATGTGGTCTAAAACTTTTTTAGTAAATGGCATAATGTAATTAAGTATTAACCCTGCTAAACAAACGGTCAATAAAGTCCCTATACCAATTGGTCCATTCAAAATTATTGCCATTATCAAGAATATTAGGTAAATGAGTGTTCTTGCAAAAAATAGATTTGTTCTGGTTAATTCTTTTATGATTAAAGTTAATCGATCAATTGGAATTGGCGCAAAATTGGTGTGAAATATGTTGCAGTTCCTATTCCTATTACAACTAGCCCGATTCCGAAACAAACAACTTTGCTATACCATTGTTCAGGTGTTATTAAATCCTGTAATAAAAAAAGCCACATATTAATGCCCATTCCTGTTATAAATGCTGTTAACATCCCCAAAATTTCTGGTCTTTGTCTCTTTAAAATTGAATTGAAACAAATCAGTATTAAGGCTAATATAATTTCCCAAATTCCCACAGTAAGTCCCGAATTTGTGGACAGTCCAACCAATAGAGCATCAAAAGGTGAAGTGCCAAGGTTTGATTGAATCGTGAAAGAAATGCCGAGGGTTAAGATTAAAATTCCTAATATATAAAACAAATATTTCATTGTACTCAGCCTCTTTTTTATTATTTTATTGTTGTATTTACAACAAAGTTAGTTTATATTCAATATATGTTATTTATGTTGTATTTGCAACAAAAAAGTTTTAAGGGGGTTATGATGAAGGAAATTCTTCGTGAAATTGGAATGATTGCAAGGGCGTTAGATTCTATAAGTAATATCGAATTTAAAGAACATGACCTTACCAAAGGGCAGTATTTGTATCTTGTACGAATATGTGAAAACCCAGGAATCATCCAAGAAAAGCTAGTTGAAATGATCAAAGTAGACAGAACGACAGCGTCTCGTGCGATTAAAAAATTGGAAATGAACTGTTTTATTGAAAAGAAAGATGATGAACATAACAAAAAAATAAAAAAACTCTTTCCAACTGAGAAGGGGAAAAATGTATTTCCATTTATAAAAAATGAAAATGAGCATTCAAATCGTGTTGCTTTAGCGGGATTTTCTGAAAAAGAAGCAGAGTCTATTTACAATTTTCTTCAAAGAATAAGAAAAAATATAGAAAAAGATTGGGAATATGTTAAGAAGGGAAACAAAAGAAGTTATTTAT
>Ga0153918_1001030_pt1 | contig 11732 bp, 10 predicted proteins | sample TSFL002MetaG_FD_104687 | JGI IMG/M metagenome (GOLD analysis project Ga0153918, IMG submission 104687) | Attine ant fungus gardens microbial communities from Florida, USA - TSFL002 MetaG | ecosystem: Host-associated > Fungi > Mycelium > Unclassified | place: USA: Florida, Paynes Creek Historic... | reverse complement strand
CATTAAAGATTATTACCAATCAAAAGAAGGTTACCTGCAATCACAAATTGGTAATCCTGAGGGTGATGACTCTCCGAACAAAAAATATTATGATCCACGCGTATGGCTGCGCAAAGGTGAAGAAACCTTTGTTAAACGCCTTAAAGTAGCATTTGAAGATCTGAACTGTATTGATGTAAACAGCAAACTGTAAGCTCAATACCCAGCCTTAAAAAAAGCCTTTAACAGCATGTTAAGGGCTTTTTGCATTTAATGCACACGGTCATATTTTACATCAGCACAAAACAATAGTTTTATTGTTGATTAAATATTTTAAAAGACTTTCCCAATCATGAAAACAAACAATAAAGATTTATCATTTAAAGCCAAAAAAAACTTTTTTGAGCGCTTTGCTAACTGGGCTACCATTGCCACAGGTAGCTCGGTGGCATTTTTTACGGCAGCCGGCGTGATTTTGGTATGGATCATTACCGGACCTATTTTCCATTACTCCGATACCTGGCAGCTCATTATCAATACCGGTACCACCGTTATTACCTTTTTGATGGTTTTCCTGATCCAGAAATCGCAGAATAAAGATTCAAAAGCCATACATTTGAAGTTGAATGAGTTGATTGCCTCGCACCAAGGTGCCAGCAACCGAATGGTAAATTTGGAAGAACTAACAGAAACTGACTTGGATCAGTTGCACCGTTTTTATGCCGCGCTGGTTGAATTGGCTCAGAAAGAAGATGATATTACCTGTACGCATTCTATTGATGCTGCCGAAGAAAATCACCGGTTGAAATTGGATGCTTATAAACTAAAGCCGCACTATGTTAACGCCCGAAAAAAGAGAAATTCAGGTAAATAAAGTAACTGAACAGGCCGATCTTGATCAAGTATTTACCATACGGCGCGAAGTTTTTGTAGGAGAACAAAACTGTCCGCCCGAGCTGGAATGGGAGTTTGAAGATGAGTCTTCACACTTTTTGGCTACGGTAAACGGTGAACCTGCAGGAGCTGCGCGCTGGCGCAAAACAGATAAAGGCTATAAGCTGGAGCGTTTCGCCGTACTCAGCAAATTTAGAGGTTATGGTGTGGGCCAGGCGCTGGTTAAAGCTGTTTTGGATGACTTGCCTGTAGATGCTGGTTATGTTTACCTGCATGGACAGATCCAGGCCGTGCCATTATATGATAAATTCGGCTTTGAGAAAGTAGGGGATGAGTTTGAAGAAGCTGGGATAAGGCATTATAAGATGGTGTTGAAACGGTAGTATATATTCCCTATCCTTGACTGACAGAGAAAGTCTTAGGCAATGACAAGGCTATTTTTTTGCAAGCATGTGAAGAATATTTCTCTTAAGGTCCCGCGTTCTGTTTTTCCCTCTTTCCCTATAAATAACAAAAAGAGATCTTTTACTCAAAAATCTTGCCCGAAAATTTTATCGCTTCGGCAAACGCCTGCATATTAAGCCCTGTGTTGATGTTTTGCCGATCCAGATAAGCCAATACCGCTTCGGTGGCAATATTGCCTGTTAGGTCATCTTTGGCCATTGGGCAGCCACCATAGCCTTTGATGGCTGTGTCTAATCTCCGGCAACCGCTTTGGTAGGCGGCTGCTATTTTTTCTTGCAGATCTTCTGGAGTAGAATGCAGGTGCAGCCCAATATTTACATTTGGTAAGCTGGCGGCAAGTAGCGGATATAGTGTGTTGATTTGTTTCGGTGTGGCTGCGCCTACGGTATCTGACAGCGCGATGAATTTAATACGCTCATCTGCGAGTTTGCCGGCCCAGTCCAGAACAATCTGCGTACCCCAATCATCACCATAGGGATTGCCAAATCCCATAGACAGATAAACCAGCAATTGTTTACTATTAGTTGCGCACAAATCCTGCAGCTGTTTTACCAACTCAAATGATTGGGCAATACCCGAATTAGTGTTACGCTGCTGAAAAGTTTCTGAAATAGAAAACGGATAACCCAGATACGTAATTTGTTCATGACTGGCGGCTTCTTCACCACCCCGATAGTTGGCTATAATAGCCAGTAATTTTGACCGGGTATCGCTCATATCTAAGTGCTCCAAAACCTGCGCTGTATCTGCCATTTGCGGTATTGCTTTCGGCGATACAAAGCTGCCGAAATCTATGGTATCAAAACCTACCTTTAAGAGCAGGTTAATGTATTCGGCCTTTAGTTCTGTTGGCACAAACGTTTTCAGGCCCTGCATGGCATCGCGGGGACATTCGGTTACGTGGATGGGAGAGGCCATGGTTTGTGTTGTTGAGTTTGCAGGGATAGGAAGAGACCCCTATAGACAAATCTATAAAACCGATGTGTTAATCCACAAACAAAACGTTATATAAAACAAAACGTCATTGCAAGAAACGAAGCAATGACGTTGGAGAGGAGTATTAGCCTTTTACCTAAATATTAATCTACCGTATTTGGCAAATGTTGTTCTTCGGTCAGGCCTTCACGCTCATACTTGCGGATGATAAGGCGTGTGCCGCCGTTATAATTTGAATAGTTACCTACCCAGTTTATAAATACCGTCAGTTTATTACGGAAGCCCAGCAGTGATACCAGGTGGACAAACATCCATACCAGCCATGCAAAAAAGCCCTGGAACTTGATTTTACCCAGATCAGCTACGGCTTTGTTACGGCCCACAGTGGCTAATGATCCTTTGTCGAAGTATTTAAACGGCTCGGTAGGCTCGCCTTTAACCATGTGTATAATGTTTTTGGCTATTTGTTTGCCTTGCTGTATAGCTACCTGCGCCACACCTGGGTGTCCTTTTGGCGTTTCATCGGTAATCATAGCAGCCACGTCGCCAATGGCAAAAATGTTTTCGGTACCCACTACGCGGCTGATGCCGTCAGTCTGGATTTTGTTTCCGCGCAGGATATTTTCCTGTTTAATGCCTTTAGGTATTACACCCATTACACCGGCGCTCCACACTACGCTCTTGGTTTTAATGGTTTGTCCGTCTTCAAATTTAATGATATCGCCATCGTAGCTTTCCACCTTTTTGTTGAGCAGTACCTGTACGCCCATCTTCTCCAAGAACTCTTTGGCTTTGTCTGATGCTTGTTCAGACATTGGCCCCAGTACTTTTGGCATAAAGTCTACCAGGTACACCTGCATATCTGTTGTTTGCAGTTCGGGGTAATCTTTGGTCAATACGTGGTTACGCAGTTCAATTAATGCACCAGCCAGCTCTACACCAGTCGGGCCAGCGCCTACCAGTACAAAGTTGAGGTAAGGCTCGCGTGCTTCCTTGGTTTTTTGCAGTACGGCTTCTTCCAGGTTTTGCAGTATAAGGTAGCGCAAGTTAAGTGCCTCCGGTATACTTTTCATAGGCATGGCAAAATGCTCAATCTGCTTATTGCCGAAGAAGTTGGTAGTTGAACCGGTAGCTATTACCAGATAATCATATTTAATATCGCCTATGGTGGTATCAAGCGTATTGGTTTCAGCGTTGATAGATGTTACCTCTGCTATCCTGAAACGGAGGTTTTTTTGCTGGCCAAAGTTTTTACGGATAGAAAAAGCGATGGACTCAGCTTCCAGACTACCAGTGGCAACCTGGTAAAGCAGGGGTTGGAAGGTGTGATAATTGTGCTTGTCAAGCAGGAGCACTTCTACAGGTTTGTCGGCCAGGCTTTTAGCCGCCTCTAAACCGCCGAAGCCGGCACCAACAATTACTACTAAAGGAAATTTTGATTGGGTTGCTGTTTCCATTGATCTCAAGATCTTTGTATTAGTCTATTAGATATTAAACAAAAAAGGCCCCAAAAGTTCTTCGGGGCCTCTTATATAATTTATTGTGTCTGTTACTTGAGGTCTTTTTTACCGAAGTCGATAATAACAGGTGTAGCCACGCAGATGGATGAATAGGTACCGAAACATACCCCGATGAGCAGTGCGAACGAGAAGCCACGCAGTACATCGCCACCAAAAATGAACAATACCAACAGCACAAAGATAACAGTTAAAGCGGTAATAATGGTACGGCTTAACGTACTATTAATAGCTTGGTTTATAACTGTTGTGGTATCACCGTCTTTAGAATGACCAAGGTATTCGCGAATACGGTCAAATACAACCACGGTATCGTTGATAGAATAACCAATAACAGTCAGGATTGCGGCAATAAAGGCCTGGTCAATATCCAGCGAAAAAGGCAGCGAATCTTTAAAGATTGAGAAGAATGAAAGTACCAGCAGGGCATCGTGAGCAGTTGCTACCATCGCACCTAAGCTGAACTGCCATTTACGGAAACGGATCAGAATGTAAGCTGAGATGATGACGATGGCAAACAATACGGTCCACACGGCAGAACGCTTTAAGTCGTTTGCAATGGTTGGACCAACTTTTTGCTGGCTATCTATAGTAAAGTGCGGGTTAACATTACCCAATACTTTTCTAACAGCTGTTTCAACTTTATCGTCACCTTCTTTTGTGTTATCGTCAATCAGGTAGTTGGTGGTCATGCGCACACGGTTGTCGCTACCAAAGGTTTTAACCTCAGTTTTACCAACGCCCAATGTTTTATCAGCTGCATCACGAATTTCTTGCACAGATGCTGCTTTGTCAAAGGTTACCACATAAGTGTGGCCGCCCTGAAAGTCTACACCATAGTTAAAGCCCTGTTTGATCATAAAGCCGATACCTACAGCGATGAAGATACCAGAGAAAGCGTAGAACTTAAAGCGGTTCTTAACAAACGCAAAGTTGGCGTTTTTGAAGGTATGTGAGCTCCAAGGGTTGGCAAATTTGATATCCATCTCTTTCTCCAGCATCCATTCAAAGATCACACGTGAGATTAACAGTGAACAGAACAGGGAAGTTGCGATACCGATCATCAGGGTAGTTGCAAAACCCAGGATTGGACCTGAACCGAACAGGAACAAGATCAAACCAGTTAAGAAGGTACTGATGTTAGAGTCAAGGATTGACCATAGGGCGTGTTTGAAACCATCGTTGATAGAAACACGCAGTGATTTACCATGCGCCATTTCTTCACGCACACGTTCATAGATCAGTACGTTGGCATCCACCGCTATACCGAGCGTGAGCACGATACCGGCAATACCAGGCAGCGTTAACACGGCATGTAAGCTGGTGAGTACACCCATCAGGAAGAATACGTTGATGATTACCGCTACCACTGCTACAGTACCTGCACGGTTGTAGTAAGCAATCATAAATACCAATACTACTGCCAAACCGGCCACGCACGACATTAAGCCGTGGTTGATAGCTTCCTGGCCCAATGACGGACCAACTACTTCTTCCTGCACAATGCGGGCAGGAGCTGGCAGGCGACCGGCTTTCAGGATGTTAGCTAAGTCATCGGTTTCTTCTTTGGTAAAGTTACCGGTGATAGAAGAGATACCGCCGGTGATGGCATTTTGTACGTTTGGAGCAGATACTACATTGTTATCTAAAACAATGGCAATTGCTCTGTTGTCGCTTTGATCGTTAGGGTTGCCAGCAGCCTCGGTAGTAATACGGGCCCAGGCTTCAGCACCCTGAGAGTTCATTACCATGCGCACTTCGTAACCGCCTTTTTGCAAGTCGTTGTCAGAAGCTGCATCGGTGATGGCAGAGCCATCAAGAACAGGACCATTGGTAGCGCCAGATAGTTTCAAGGCATACAGACCAATATTTTTGGTGCCGGTTTCGGGTTTAATACCCCAAACCAGTTTCATGTTCTGTGGAATTACTGCTTTTACCTCAGGCTCGCTCAGGTATTTGTTGATAGTGGCAGTGTCTTTTTGTGCAACCACACCAACCAGCGGACCAGGGATCGGCATCATCTGGCCGTTCTGGCCGGGTGCGAAGGCTGGACGCATTTTAGCAAACAGTGGATTGGCTGCCTCGTTCTGTGCCGTTGATTTGTTAGCAGCAGTATCGTTAGCAGCAGATTTGGTCACTTTGTTTAATAGTGAACCGCCAGTGCTTTTTGCAGTGTCTGCTTTAGCAACGGTGTTGGCAGCAACTTTAGCAGTATCTTTTTTAGCAGCTTTAGCTTTACCTGCTAAAATGGTATTGATGTTTTGCAGCAGGCCAATAACCTCGGCGTTATCAAACGTATTGTAGAACTCCAGTTTGGCAGAACCTTCTAACAGCTTGCGCACACGCTCTTTGTCAACCACGCCTGGCAACTCAATCAGGATACGGTTGGTACCTTCCTGTAACTGGATGTTTGGCTGGGTAACGCCAAATTTATCGATACGGGTACGCAGGATGTTGAATGATTGTGTAACCGCAACGTTGGCCTGCTCTTTCAGGTAGCTTTCAACCTCGCTGTTAGAGGCATCAAACTTCAGGTGGCTCTGGTTGTCTTTTGTTGCAAAGATTGGAGCCAGTTTACCGTCAGGATTAATTTTTTTGTATTCGTTGATGAAAAGCGTAATGTAGTTGTCCGGGCTGGTGCGGGCATCTTCGTTAGCTTTGCTCAGGGCTTGGTTAAAAGCAGCATCAGTGCTGTTGTCTGATAATGATTTGATCAGGTCGCTCAGCGCAATCTGCATGGTAACGTTCATACCACCCTTAAGGTCCAGACCCAGGGCAAGCTCGTTATTCTTACAGTAAGTGTAATCGTGTTTAAAGAGCGGATAAACCGGCTGATTGGATATAGAATCCAGGTATGCTTTTTCTTTGTCTTCATTGCCATTGGCATAAGCCTTGGCTTTACTTTCAACGTTATGGGTAACCCACGTAAACGAAAGCTGGTACAAACATGCTATCGCCAGAATAATGGCGAAAAACTTAATAACCCCTTTACCTTGCATTGTTTATGATAAAAATTGTATATATACTTTAACTGTAAGTTTTTTTTAATAAGACGGCAAATCTAACAAAATTTCCTAATGCGGAAATTTTAAATTAAAACAATTTGATGACACAAAATGTTAGGTCCGCTCAAGTGTAATGAACGAGTACGGAATGTCGTTTTTCTCGTCGGCAGCGTGGTTTTCGCGCTCGGTTTCTTTCCACTCATTTTGGTCAATTTCCGGGAAATAAGCATCGGCATCAAAACTTTGATGAACAACGGTGAGATAGATGCGGTCGGTCTTCGGCATGGCCATTTTGTAGATCTCGGCGCCACCGCCAATAAACACTTCCTCTTCGCCTTTGCATAATGCTAACGCCTGGTCGATGGTATGTACCACCTCGGCGCCCTCAATGCTGATATCCTGCCGGGTGATGATGATGTTGCGGCGCTTAGGCAGCGGCTTACCCACTGAGTCGAATGTTTTGCGACCCATAATGATGGTATGGCCGCTGGTAATATCCTTAAAATGTTTCAGGTCGTTGGGCAAATGCCACAGCAACTGGTTGTTTTTGCCGATGGCGTTATTCTGGCCGATGGCTACAATAGCAGAGACAATCATGGTGATGTTGCGGTTTTCTAAAAGGCAGCTAAATTTGGTTTACTGTCTGCCGCGAAGAAAGTGATATTTTTTTGAAAAGCAATACTCGTAGCGTCGAGGTTGCGTTAGTTCGCGCATTCTGTCGCAATCGGGTTTAGATAGGTGGGGAAGATTATAGGGTATAAAGAGCATGGGGTGTCATCCTGAGCTTGTCGAAGGGAGCGCGAACGCCTAAGCGCAATGACCTACCATGATGGCAAGCCCCACGCGCGCGTTTCGACAATGCTCAACATGACACCCCTCTGTTTTTCGTTTCGTTCCTGTTGTTATCCTCAATGACTAATGATAACTGACCAATGACTATACCGCCACTTCGCCCTTAATGTGCGGCCACGGATCATAATTCTCCAGCGTAAAATCTTCGAATTTGAAACTAAAAATATCTTTCACATCAGGATTGATCTTCATGATTGGCAACTGGCGCGGCTCGCGGGTGAGTTGAAGATTTACTTGCTCCAAGTGATTGTTGTAGATGTGGGCATCGCCAAAGGTGTGCACGAAGTCGCCCAGATCCAGATCACACACCTGGGCCAGCATCATGGTGAGTAAGGCGTAGGATGCAATGTTGAATGGTACGCCCAGGAAAATATCGGCACTGCGTTGGTAAAGCTGGCAAGACAGTTTGCCTTTGGTTTCGCCCTTTGACACATTCGCAGGCTCCACGTAAAACTGGAACAAGCTGTGGCAGGGCGGGAGAGCCATTTGGTCAACATCGGCCACGTTCCAGGCCGATACCATGATGCGGCGCGAATCAGGATTGGTTTTAAGCTGATTTACCACCTGGCTGATCTGATCAATGTGTCCACCGTCAGGCTTAGGCCATGAGCGCCACTGGTAGCCGTAAACTGGCCCCAGGTTGCCCTCGGCATCGGCCCACTCGTCCCAAATACGCACGCCGTTTTCTTTCAGGTAACTGATGTTGGTATCGCCGCTCAGAAACCAGATCAGCTCATGGATGATAGAGCGCAGGTGCAGCTTCTTGGTCGTCACCAGCGGGAAGCCATCTTTTAGATTAAAGCGCATCTGGTAGCCAAACACGCTGATGGTGCCGGTGCCTGTTCTATCGTGTTTCTGGGCGCCGTTCTCCAAAACGTGGCGCATCAGGTCGTGGTATTGTTTCATAGTTCTTAGTTCATTGTTCATGGATCATTGTTCATAGAAAAATTGATAAATCGTTTTTAGTGTTTCGATACACTATGATCCATGAACTATGATCTATGAACTGCGAGCAACTGCTTGCCACCTGCAAATAAAAATAATCTACATTTGCCATCCTATCGGATGTGCAAAAATACATCAATTGTTAATCAAATTTATGATCGCTTTCCCAAACGCAAAGATCAACATTGGTCTTAATATAACCGAACGCCGGGCCGACGGCTACCATAATCTGGAAACCATTTTTTACCCCATCAACATTACCGACGCCCTGGAAATTGTGCCTGCCGATGAACTGATTTTTGAGGCCAGTGGATTGGGCATTCCCGGTCGTGTAGAAGACAATCTTTGCATCAAGGGCTATCATTTATTAAAAGCTGATTTTGACTTACCGTCGGTTAAAATCCATCTGCATAAACATATCCCTATTGGGGCTGGTCTGGGTGGTGGCTCCTCTGACGCCGCATTTTTTATCAAGCTTATGAATAAAGAATTCTCTTTAAATTTAAGCAATGAGCAGATGCGCGACTATGTGCGTGTGCTGGGCGCAGATTGTGCTTTTTTTATTGAGAGCAAACCGGTGTATGCCTTTGGAAAAGGGGATCAGTTTGAGCCGGTAGATCTCGATCTGTCTTCATACCACCTGATACTGGTGATGCCGCCGGCGCACGTCTCTACTGCCGAGGCTTATCGCGGGGTGAAGCCGCAACCGTCAGAACGGTCACTGAAAGAATTGGTGGCGCTGCCGGTGGGCGAATGGAAGCAATTTATCAGGAATGATTTTGAAACGTCGATCTTCAAGAATCACCCTGTTATTCGCGGGGTAAAGTCGGCGTTATATGAAGCTGGCGCACTCTACGCGTGCATGAGTGGGAGCGGAGCATCCGTCTTTGGAATTTTCAAAGAGCGACCCGATCTCTCGGCGCTCGAAAAAGATAATCAGGTGTTTTATAACGTCTGATCAAAAAGTGAAAAGGCATCCCGCAAAGGATGCCTTTCTTGTTATCAATCGCCGCTGATATAGTCGCGGTCCTCGTCACTTAGTGTGCTGGATGGTTTGTCGGTATAGTCATTGGTGCGTTCACGATTAGGTTCGTCATAACCATGGTTTACATCGTTACTAAAACGCGTGCGTCGCGGGCGACCGGCCAGATATCCGGCAATAAAGGCCAGTACTGCCATCACCAGCAAAACGGTCAGTTTAGACGTGTAGGTAGTGAAGAAAAGAATCTTCCAGTAAACCGGTCCTGAGTTCTGCATAATCACCACAGTGAGCAGTACGGCTACCACAACAATAAAAATGGTTTTTAATCTCATCAGTTGATAGTGTTTAGTTGATAACTGTATTACCTAATATCTGTTTTTTTATCGACTAATAAAAATGGGAGAGAGGCGTCTGCTGAACGACTCGGTGACGGCTGCTCATCGACCTGTTAAGCTCACCAAGCCTGCTAGGGTATGGCATTGTTGTTTTGCCTCTTTTTTTGCCTTGATTTTTCGATTGCAAAATCAAGTGAAGAAAAACTTCATCTAGGGGAGTCGCGACAAAATATTTACAATTTATAACACTAAGTACTTGCCTGTTTATTTAAATAAACTAATAGTGGATTTTTTGTTTAATTTATATGATTTAAATCACTGATTATTAATAAATAAAATGTATTAAATGATTGTTATTTAACCATATGCTAAACTTATTAGTATTTTGACTTTTAATGAGTTGTTTTTATCTGAAATTGAATTTTAAATAAATTATGTATTAATCTGATTTTTAATTTATTATTTTAATCATATAAATTAATTTGATTTGTTTTTTTTGCTGTAAAATGACCTGAACGTGGTGGTTTTTTACGGTTTTAAATAAGGAGATAAAAAATAAATCAAATGAACACTAAGTAATGATGATTTATAGCCCGAAATTTGCGCTGAGAATGGATACGGTGGCGCAAATGTATACGGAAGCACAGCGCCGCGAAGCACGCTGAATGAGTTAAAACTCTCCCCTACCCTGAGAAAAAGACTACTTAGAGCGACGTTTTTCCAGCTGTGTCTGGGCTACGGGAAACAAAAAAATTGTAGATAAGATGATGACGGCACCCACCCAAAATCCGAGCGTCAGGCGGTTAGTTTCGCCAAAGAAAAGGAACGAAAGTATGATGCCGTAGACCGGTTCAAGGTTAGTGATAAGCGCCACTTTGAAGGCTGAAATTTCGCGCATGACAGACACGCCGGCAACATAAGCAAGCGATGTACAGACGGTACCGAGTATGACCAAATAGCCTGCATCACGCCAGCCGATGAGCATGGTGGCGTTGAATCCATGGGTGAAAAGCAGGTAAATGGTGATCCAGAAAAGGGCGCCTAAAAGCTCGTAAAGAGAGATTACAGGAGCCTCAATTTGCTGTACTTGTTTGGAGTTAATGATAGAAAATATGCTAGCTGCGCAGGCGCTCAACAAGCCGAAAATGATACCCATAGTGTAACGGGTTTCAAATTTAAAAATGATCAGGATGCCTGTGATGATGAGCGCGCCGGCCAGTATTTCGAGCTTAGAAATCTTCTTCTTTTTAAATAGCGGTTCCAGGCAGGCAGTAAATAAAGTCATGGAGGAGAGGCATACCAATGTTACCGGAACGGTGGATGATTTGATGGCCTGGAAGAACAATATCCAATGGCCGCCTACCAAAGCACCGGTAAAAAATAACTTGATGAAGGAGGCCTTAGAAACCCTGATCTGCCGTCCGCCAAAACGAAAATAAAGGAACAAGCTTACTGAAGCGATCAATACGCGGTACCATACCAACTGCACCGCAGAGATGCTGATAAGCGCTCCCAGTATGCTGGTAAATCCCCAGATAAAAACAGTAAAGTGGAGGATGAGTAAGTTCTTGTTGATGCCTTTTTCCGCCGGTTGCTGGTCCATTTATTTTGGTGCTTTTCTGAGCATGATTAAGCCCAATATACCAAATAAAACATTAGGAATAAACACCGTGAAGCCAGGCGGCATGCCGCCTTTAATAGAAAATACAAATGCAAAGCGGTCTACCACAATGTAGGTAAAACACAGAAAAATCCCAATCCCTAAAGGCAGGCCTATACCGCCGCGTACTTTGCGCGATGAAATGGAGACGCCGATAAGTGT
>Ga0153918_1001027_pt1 | contig 11757 bp, 11 predicted proteins | sample TSFL002MetaG_FD_104687 | JGI IMG/M metagenome (GOLD analysis project Ga0153918, IMG submission 104687) | Attine ant fungus gardens microbial communities from Florida, USA - TSFL002 MetaG | ecosystem: Host-associated > Fungi > Mycelium > Unclassified | place: USA: Florida, Paynes Creek Historic... | reverse complement strand
GCTGGTGCGCCGGCCACACGGACAGCATGCGAAAACGTATAACCGTTAATTGCAGCTAGAAAGGCAGTTGCATAGTAATAGGCCTGCAGCTTAGCCGTACCATTACTACCGTCGATATAGCCGGAAGTATCAAAGTTGTTATAAATACTCTCTACATTGTCCTTGAAATTCGAAATCGGATTAATACCGAATTGCGCATACTGCAGGAGCAAGTCGAGCCCGATCATTTCGGCCACCATAAATGCCCTGGTGAGCCAGATCGCTTTTTTTAAGCCGCGATTGGCGTTGGTCGTATCTTTTGGTGCAAATGGCCCCCAGTGTTCATCATAACCGTACTCGCTGATACATACTTGTAAGTTATTGCAGGCGGGCATCTTGTTGCGCAGTTCGATATGTTGCTGGCAATACGCGATAAAATCGCCTTGTTCCGGCGGCAGACTATAAAGGCCGGATATTCCGTATATATTATCGAAGACCGCCCGGCCGCCCGTTATATTGTAAAAGTGTTCGTTAATAACCTGAATGGGGTAATCACCCGGGCCGCGGTGCACATCCCACCAGCGCAGCATGGCCATTTTATAACCAATGGGCGTAGCCGTCAGGCCGCACATCACCGCAGTCATGGTCGGGTCGGCATCTTTAATGCCGTAACCTGGTCCCATCGCTCCTTTGTGACCATCCCATATCGCCGACAGGATCGCCGCCAGCTCTTCGGCATTGGTCAAACGGGTTTCGCCAGGATTAACGCCCGTACACTCGTTCATTCCCATCTCCAGGTATTTTACATAACCCAAACCTTTCTTGATGGTATCGCTCGGATCGATCCGGAAATGTTCATCCGGCTGGCCAACAGTACTCCCATAACGAGCCGCCAACTGCCAGTAGAACTGCGCGATAAATTTATAGTTCAGCGGGTTGGTGGTATTTTCCAGCGTCATCTCCAATCCGGGATCCAGCGGTTTCCGCGTCTTGGCAACATAATCGCTGTCATCCGCCGACGCCAAAAAAATCGGCATCGAAACCATACAAACCATGATATCTACACCTACGTCGTAAAAAGCCTTAAAGTAGGCATCATTATCACCAATATTGGCACTGGCGAAGACATAGCCGATGTTATCCAGCGTAACCTCCGTCGATCCCTGTCCATATTTGGCTGTATTTGGTAAATACCAGACGTGGTTGCTGTATAAACGGCCGATGCGGGCCACGTCGCTGGCAATAGGTGTATCCTGTGCAATATTACTGTTTGTTCCTATTCTTTGACGTAAAGAGCGTACCGGGAGGGCATTTTTGTATTTAACACCGATCGGATCAACAACAGTATTCCGCTTTCCCATAAAACATACGCCCTGCCAGGTGTCACGCGAATCCCCGTCTACAGTTAGCTTAATATAGCGGATGTTGGTATTCAAGCCTGTGGTCAGATCGGCCTGCGCCCAGGTATTTTTCAAGGCGCTGCCCGGCACGGTTCCCACTAATATCCAGTTGGTCCCATCGGATGAGCCATAAACAGGTTTATCACTTGAGCCGAGTACCTGGTAAATAAACGCCCTGCTAATGGTATAACTGTACTCCAGATCGAAAATAAACAGCTGCTCCTGATTATAATACCCCTTCACAAACTGGTTGCTGTGGATCATGATCATCGGGCTCGGCGTCTTACCCGACGGCCGGTTATCGACAATCGACATGGCGCTGTAATCCACCAGTGTTTTTTCGTCGGCATCTGTACCATCTGTATTTCTTTGAAAACAGGTCCAATAAGTGGTGACGTTCTCCGGCTTAACAGGGATCAGAATATCGCTGTCTCCGGTCGCACCACCACCCTCCATGGGCTGCGTTATGAAGCTGATCACATTACTATTAGGCCCGATCAGCGTTTTCCCATTAGTTGTTTTCTGTGCACAAACCACAATATAGTATTGTTGCAACGGCACAAGTCCGGTGAGCACGATCACCTCAGGGGTACCCGGCGCTTTGGGAACAATCGTATTTTCAAGGGTATTCAGATAGCCGACATTCGTATTGGCATCTATCGGTGCATTAGAGAAAAATACCAGGTATTTATCTGCTTTCTCGGTCGTATTCCCTTTAGGGGCGGTAAATTGCAGCTGTACATTAGTGGCATTGAGATAATTCCAGCCAAGGTCAGTGATCTGAGCCGGCGGAGTTTCATCAGCAGCCGGGGTGAGTATAACAGATGTCCAGTACACGCCGGTATCATCAACCACGTAATCCAGTCTTGTGGTTTTATTTGAACTCGGCTCTACATGAATTACGCCAAAACTGCCAGTCGGCAGATCCACGGCATGTCCTCCGACATGATCCTGCGTTACGAGTATAATGCCGGTATCGCCAGGTTGCGGGTTGCCCACACTCAGCGTAATATTCCTGGTTAAAAGTACTTTGTGTAATCTGTTCGACATCTTAGTTTATGATTATGACATTACCATTTGCATCCGGTTCCAGGTAGCCGAAGCCGCCATTTGAATTGCCATTGCCCCCGGCTCCATAGTTGGAGATAAGGATATGGAGGTCGTACGAGGTCAGTCCTCCAGGAGCTCCGGTGTCCGTATCAGGCTGCAGGGTTGCCGCAACCAGGGACGAGTGGGTATTATCTGTATATTGTTCGTTGGTGATCCACCAGAAGCCGCCGACCGGTTTGGCGTTCTCTCCGTCGATGATCGCTTTAAAATCGATGGTTGGACTGATGCGGTACAGGGACAAATCCACTGCAAGCGCATTGACGTCAAACAATTGCTCGGGTTGCGCTGCCCCAAACCGGATGGTATTATCCGTAAAGTTGATCACAATCGGCGTTTCTTTTCCCTGTGGGACAGCTATAGCTACCGATACAGGTTCTGTAAAATGAACGATCTTACGCAGGATCACATTAAGATCAGCGCCGATCAGCGGCGGCTGCTGCGGCGTACCGACGGAACTATTAATAGCCGTCAGCAGCTTGTCGATGGTAGTAATGCTGTTGGAATCTAAGGCCATATCGCGTTTTTGTTTGAAGGTATTCGGTCAATATTCACCATGCTGTTCAGCAGCCGGTGATAAAGCAGTTTGTCGTGCTATTGATATAAAGCCCAGTTGGGCTCGCCGGACAAGATAGCTGGTAAAAATATAATTACCATTAATCTAAGGTTAATAAATTAATCAATAATTAACAACCTCAATCCACTGACATCCTTTTAAGGTGATAGGAACTAAAATTGGATTGATGTGTAAAAATGAGGCGCAGCAGCACTTGTTGTTTTGGCTTTTCATAGACAGATAAGATTAGGTAGCTATCCCAAAGGACAGGAACGAATATCGGAGTTTGCTATTAATTTGCAAGAAATAAATAATAAATATTTATTTATCGTACGGTTATTAAAACAACTTATTGAATTCAGGTCCATCCATCCTGCCTGACGATCAAACTTCAGGTCAAAGTTCGGCAGAAAAGAACTATTATCTGGTGACACAAGAATGTCACTGACAAAGCAATCATCAGTTCGGCCGATGGCCAAAACATAATCAAACCGTGTTATTCGCCGGTCCCAGAAATAGAATCACAATAAAAACAACTGATAATCAGATATATAAATAAAAAATCATGTTGATTATCAGAGGAACGATCCGGCTTGCCACCCCTCATATGATGGTATTTAATCTTCTGGCTGGCTTTTTAAATTAAGACACTTTTTTTCAAATCAGCAAACACTCTTTGACGCTAAGTAACCTTATCATAAAATATATAAAACATAAAAACAACAATCATTATTGCTTTTTAATATTTAACTATTGATATTAGTTCTCAGATGTTCGCTCGGTGAACATCTTAAAACTAACCTGATTCACATGCTACAAAGTATCATCAAAAACGCGGCTGTTCCGGCTTTGTCTTTGGGCCAAACAAGCTACCTTAACGGGAAATCAAACGATTTACAGACTTCTTCCCGAAAAAGTAACCTCATTCCATATCTTCCATCAGCTTCAGACAAGCATTACGATTGGCTAAGGAGTTCTGTCAGCCATCAAAGAATCCTTTGGGAATTTATAGCGCCCGATGAACAAGCTCCTACTGGTCGTGATTTACCTGAAAATAATACCGATGAGGTGACCTCTGCAACCACTGACAACGATGACCATATCGATTGCTGCGACATCATCTTCGATGGCGATACACCTGATGAGGATCTACCACAAGCGGAAGGAGGTGTAGCGATATGAGTTATTCACTCACCTGGCTGCCGGCGGTGCTAAAAGCTGCAGGTCTGAAAGTGGCAGAATGCCCGGGATGGCAAACTTCAGGAATTGGGGAAATGGGAACCGTACTCGGTGTCCTTTGCCACCATACCGCTACAACTATCCGAACTGGCAACATGCCGTCATTAAACATCTTGATTCATGGCCGCACCGGTTCAGATGCTTTACAGGGTCCCTTGGCGCAGCTCGGCTTAGGCAGGGATGGTACCTATTATATCATCGCTGCGGGTCGTTGTAATCATGCCGGTCCCGGAAAATGGAAAGAAATAACCAGCGGTAATACCCATCTCATCGGCATAGAGGCGGAGAATATGGGCCATGAAAGCCTGGAAAAATGGCCGGAAGTCCAGTTACAAGCCTACTATCGCGGCGTGGCCGCGATTTTAAACCATATCGGCCGGGATGAAGACTATTGCATCGGTCATAAAGAATATCGTTTGCCCAAAGGCTACAAAGACGACCCCGATCTGGACATGAACAACTTCAGACTACAGGTGAAGAAAATCATGACAGAGTTAAAAGCAGGCGCAACACCTCCGCTGATCCCTGCGGCTGAAAGTAGTGGCTTGAAGCGCCCTACCCTGCGACGTGGCGCAACAAATGACCCGGCGTTGGTAAAAACGATACAACAAGCCATAGGTGTAGACCCTGACGGCGATTTCGGCCCCAACACAGAAGCTGCTGTGAGAGCTTTCCAGTCCGCACATCATATGGTTCCGGATGGGATTGTCGGTCCAAAGACCTGGGAACAAATCGGTTAACAGCCGATCTGTTGTGATTGAAACTGCCTGGTCTTTGAATTTTGCTTGTAATAGCTATCAAGACTAAAATTTTAAAAGACCAGGCAGTGGGCGCTGAGCAGCGCAAATTTACCCTACCTGGCAGATCCCTGCCTGCACGGTATTGATCTGCTCAGCCGTGCTGCGTAAACGAAAAGTGACCGGCAGTGCACAATAACCCCAGGAACAAGGTGAAGATTAATTCGTATAACTAAGCAAATTCATTTGACAGCAAACCGCCTTTGTTCAACCGGTGATCTGAATTTCCGTAGCAATCGCCCTTATGGGGGCGTCTGTCGTCAGGATGGAAAATACGAATCCAGTTTAGTGGAGTCTACTACTAACCAATATACCGTGCCGTTTGCACTCATTTGAATACCATTCGTCAGAAAAACGATCGTGCCGACGAGACCGAACGCCCCCATTCAGATGACCAGCAGTGTCAACCAGGCCGGTACAGGTTTTGTTGTGACCAGGCTCATTTTCCGGTCTGAATAAATGGTAAGCCAAAGTTCAGCCCTCCCACAGCAAACATCTGCTTCGGATCCGTATACGTTGCCGTATTACCATCGAAGTTAGTGCCGAAGTTAAAAGTGAAGGTAACCGTTTCGCTCAACTTATAGTTAAGACCGATAGTTGCCCGGTAAGTATATTTTTTCTGTTGCCCGGCGGGTGTATTTGAAGCATGCCGGTAAACACCTTCAAATGAGCCTGTAAATTTGTTCAAGGTGTATGCAATCTTCGCGCCCGTGTCGAAATAATTGGCTACATCAACACCTGCTTCCTGATTATTCCAGGTCAGGCGCGCTACAGCCATAAGGTCCAGCATCGCTATACTTTGTCCTTGCTGGTCTAAATTCCAGCGATAAGACGGGGTGATCCATAGCGCCGCTTTAGCGCCCGCTGCTCCTTCAAAGGTATTGTCCTGAAATAGTAAGGCCTTTCCGGCCGCCAGATCCAGCATAAATCCTTCTTTGGCAAGCGGATTCTTGTTATGATTCACGGAATCAATGGCAATTGACTGCGCTTGCTCATATTGATCATCGAGCTTTTTCAGCCATTCTTTCAGACCTGCCAGTGTTGTACCCACCTCCGTCAACTGTAAGGCAGCCACGCGGGATCTTAAAGAGTCACAGAAGAATCTGTATTCCTGATCTGATAAGGGATTAAATCTTTTTCTTGCTTTCACATCATTATCAATTTCCTTAAATACAACATCAAATTGTGCTGTCGGATTAGCCACCTGGCTGACGGATGCCAACGCGAAGGAAGCTTTGATTTTCCGGATCACTGACCATTTGAAAAAAAGGTCGCCCCAGGTTTTCAGTCTTTTATTTGGTTTGCCATCGAAAATAAGCGTGTGTATCCCGATACCGAGCCCGGTTCCCGGCTTTAGATCTCCAAAGGTTTGTTTATCGGTAGGCGATGTCGCCAGAGAAACCGAAAGATTACGCCAGAATGTTTGTATGAAATCCGGATGACTTAACAAATAGGCGTCGGCATCAAACTGGTTATCGGTCTTAACCTGATGATTTCCTTTTTCGCTTTTTAACAGATAAGGCGTGATTTCAAAAGCTACGTTGGGTTGCAATTTACCATCGATGACTGCATTCTGAAGGCCGGCGACCAGTTTACTAGGTGAAGTTGGCCGCTGTATGTTATCCGGTTCTATTCCCAATAAAACGAAAGCAGGCGATGAATTAAGCTTCAAATTCTCAAATTTCTGATTATCGACACCTGTCTGAGCCAGTCCGAACATCGGCCATAATGTGGCTCCAAACAAAACCAGGCAGATTAGCGTGATTATTTTATTTTTCATACTAAAGAAAATTTGCTCAGGCTGTTAAATTGAGTGGTGTTCTTATCGCTGCTTTTTGCAGAAAACTTTGCTAGTTCAAGGCCTCCTGCAGTAAAGGTAAGGGTGTAATTATACACCGGTAAATTTCCGGTCACTCCGCCCACAGTACTCACTAATACAAGCGCAGTTTGGATCAAAAGTCGTTTACCGGCGATATCCCTAGCCACCCCTACCCCGAGATTTTCAGGTAAGGGTGAACTTGGCGTATAAAGATCTTCTGTTTCCAGAAAAACCTGAGTATCAGTCTGCAATTTCCACTTAACATCATTGAGATCAGCATCAATGGTGATACAAACTTGCTTTGCTTGATCAGCAGCAGAGATTTCGAAGGTTGTCAGCACTTCTTCTTCATTGACGTGAATAGGATTTTGATTAGCCATGTTTATAAGATTTAAGGTTATCGTTTTTAAACTTGTTTTTCGGGGAATTTGAAGCCAAGATAGGTGCCGGCGGTGATGCCTTGCAGCGCCAAAAGATTGGCGGAGAAGTCCGGCATGGCCAGGCTCGCCCAGACTGAATAGCAGAAGACGATCACCAGGACCAGTGTCCAGATCAACATTTGCAGCCGGTGGAAGCTGATGCCGTTGGCATCCGTGAGGATATCGTTCCAAAAACCCTGGCTTTCGAGTTGCAAGCTGGCCTTTCTTTGGGTGATATCTGTCTGTAACTGCAGTTGCTGATGTTGTTTGGCCAATAGATTTGCAGCTGTTACCGCGTCCTGCGGATTAACTTGTTGCAAGGCGGTAATTTCAGCGTTTAAGGCGGTCTCCTGCTGTTGCAGATCCAAAACGGCTTTAATGGTCTCCTGACCTTTACCATTATCGATCGAAACTGCGCCAATAGCGGTTGCGCTGCTGATACCGATCAGGCCCAATACGCCGCCGGTGATCAGGTCATCGTTATTCGTAATCAGCCAGATCAGCATAAAACTCACCAGTACCACGGAGAACCAGATCAGCATCTGCACGCGCGCCATGCTGAAGGGCCGGGTCGGACTTTTCACCAGATTTAGTGCGCTCAGATCCACTCCGCCGTCCCGCAGCATCGGCGAGTTGCGGAAAGCGCCCAGCAAAATGATATAAATAACAATGCCGGTCATACAGAAGAAGAACCAGGGCTTGCTGATCCGCTCGATCTCGAAAGTTTTAGCCGTCGACAGCTCGGCATAACCGTCGGCGACACCAACACTGACTTTGATGGGTTTTTTAAAAAAATCATGAAGCGAGGGCTTACCCAACAAGGTCGTCCAGACCGGACTATTCAACGGCGTCCGCCCCAGTTCGAATTCAAACTCCTTGTCGTCTTTTTCCGGGGCACCCGACCGGGGTTTGATGTCGTCGATCTGCCGGCCGTCCAGGAATAACTTAATCTCTTTATTTTTATTGAGTAAGGTCTGAAAGCCGTGGACCCGGATAACAATCACATCCCCCAACCCTGCCTGTCGGTGAAGCGGGTCCTTGCTTTCTGGGTGATATTTATTATAAACATCGGTGATCACAACCGGCAAGTCCGGTGCAGGTCTGGGCGGTGGTACATTTGTTTTTTTTGTGGTGTCGGCCGGATTGGCGCCAAACACTTTTGCGGACAGCCATATCAGCGTCAGCAACAGGCTTAAGTTTTTTTTCATTGGATTTGGTTTGGTTGACTTAAATGTAAAGACTTTCCTAGAACAAAGTCACCGTGTTTTCACGGTATTTTAGTTTTGCTGCGGTAGTGCGGCTTTTTTTTGCTTTTGGTCAAAAAAGCGGAGTTGACCCGAAGAACGGGAACTTTTGGCGCCTTAGCTACGTTAACTTATGGTTAATTAGCTGTTACTATCTACCTATGCCTGGACCTGACCTTACGGAAATCTGCCTGTTGTTACAGGCGTTACAATCCATCGCTCCTTTGTCTGTTGCCTTACAGGACCGGTTGGGTGTTGCTTTGCTGCGCGAGGAACGGCGACGGCGGGAGTTGCTGCTGGAACAGGGCCGGACGGCCGAGCGGCTTTATTTTATGATCAGCGGGTTCGCGCGAAGCTATGTCATGGACTCGGACGGCCGCGAACATACGACCTCGTTCATGGGGCCGCGGGACTTTATCATATCGGCTTCGAGCTTTTTCAGCCAGGAGCCGGCTGCGGAATGGATCGAACTGCTGGAGGAGTCTGTACTGCTTTCCTTAAGCTGGCGGCAGCTGTCTCATATTTACGAGGAGTTTCCGGAATTTAACCACCAGATGCGGCGGATCACCGAGCATTATTACCAGGAATCGGAACGACGCACCATTTTATTCCGGTCCTTAAAGCCGGCAGAACGTTATCATCACCTCCTCAGCCATTATCCGGAATTGTTGCAGCAGACCTCATTGGGACAGGTGGCCTCGTTCTTAGGGGTTACGCAGGCGACATTGAGCCGTATCCGTGCACGGCGCTTCTGAGCAATCAGTCGAAGATACCCTTGACCAGTTCCTCCAGGGGAATTTCCAGCGCCTTAGCGACCTTGGCAAGATTAAGGATCTTCATGTTCTCCCCGTTCTCATAACGCCAGTACTGCACCCGGTTGAGGTTTTTGGCAACTGCAAAGTTTTCGTAACTGGTATAGCCTAACGCTTTCCGGTAAGCACAGATGCGTTCGCCTAATTTGTCGATCTGCTTTTGTTCTTCAGGAGAGATAACATGGGAGGCCATGCGGTAAAATAAACCAATCAGCCGCACTAATTTTACCGCTATAAAATAACCGCATTAATGCTGCTTTTGTTATATTTGGGTAATGCCGAACAGCGCTTTACCCACAGATCCGATCGCAATGCTGCCGTTCTCCGCGGCATTTAAGCGCCAATGCGGGTTGATGGGTTTCGGGCAACTGGAAGATATACTGATGCTAAGCCCGGCAGAACTGATCAGCCGGCCCGGTTTTGACTATCACTGGCTGGGAGAACTGAGCGACTTTTTGAGTCAGCGGGGACTGGGTCACTTGCTGCAGCCTATCCCGGGAAGAAGTTCCGAGTGATGCGGGCCGCCATTTTGAGCAATTTGTCGCGTAGGACAGCGGCGCTGACCTGGCTGATGCTGTAGTATTCTTTGCTGAGGCTCTGATGCGATAAGTTGTTTTGTCTTTTGGTGCGGAAATACCGGGCGAAGTGTTTAAAGAGCTCCTGCAAATTGATCTCGCCGAAACAGTCCTCTTCGACCAGCATCCGCAGCAGACAGGCCAATTGGGCAGCGGATAAATTCAAGGGTATTTTAGTAGTGGCATCAACGTTGAGGGGTGATGATTGTAAGAAATGAATTTCTTCCGCCAGGAAATGGATCAGCATGGTCCGGAGCGAAGGCCAGTCCGGGTGGTAGATCCAGCGTGACTGTTCGGGCTGTTCCCGCCACTGTTTTAATTCCCCGGTATAATAGTCAAGTTTTTCAGGGTCTGTCCAGTTAGCTGTCTTTGATCGGTACGCCCGTTGGAGGTAGGCGAAATAGCTGAGGTTATTGAAGTTCATTTCGCCGAGCAGTAGGTGCAGGCCAATCTCGGTCAAGCCTTGATCAAATGCTACCGACAGGCGACGGACCAGCAGGTCCAGGTAGCGCAGAGCCGTATAAGTGACATGGGGTAAGGTGTCGCTGCCGGCTCCTCCCCGAAGGTGATCGCAGAGGCACCGTCGCAGGCAGAGGTCCCAGCCTGAACGGCTGATATAGCCGATCAGCGTTTCGATCTGCGACCGGTTATTTCCCAGCCAGCGGGCCTGGTAGGCCGGCGGTACGATGACCGCGCCGGTCAGGTAGTCCCCGTAATAGGCCCATAAATGATCGATCAGCTCCAATAAGGCGGTCTTGCCGCATTCCGCCAGCGTTTTGGAAATAACGGCCAACTGATATTGAAAGTAACGTTGCAGCGTGGCAAGGGATGAATCGGAAAACATCATGCTACGCCACTGCTGCTGTAAAGCGATCAGCGACGGATCCAGCTGGCTGTTCGTTTCAACAGCCAGCCGCAGGTGCTCCAATTCATCCCCGGGCATGACGATCACGGTTAATGGGTGGTCGTTGCGATCGTCACCGAAGTAGGATCGGTATCCACCGTTTGCGTGGTCGGCTGAGCGTCCTGCCCGGCGGCGCGTTTAAAGCGGTAAAGCGATCTGCTTTTTCTGACCGGAATTTTGTTGTTTCTCTTCATTTTATTAATTTTTGCTTTAATTTCTGTGTTTTTTTTATCCTGAACGACTTATTTACATGAACGACCAGATGCGCTATAGCAACGACCGTCCCCGCACGATATCCGGCTTCCGCGGCATCGTTCTATGCTTGCAAGCCGGCTTTTGGGCGGTTTACATCATCGTCGAACTGGCGGCGCTGTCCAAAACCAGCGGGATCAGGGAGCCCGTTCCCGTGTACATCTTTTATTATGCGCTGAACATTGCTTTTTTTTACGCGGTGATCTGGTCCCTGCAATGGCTGATGGACCGCCGGAAGGCAGGGCTCACGCTCTTACGGTTAGCACTGGTGTTCAGCTGTTACCTGGGGCTGAAATTCCTGGTCAACTACCTGAGTTACGCCCCCCGGATGAGTTTTTCCATGCAACTGCGCTACATGGATGCTTTTATCGTGACGGCGCTGTACCGGAGTTTCATCTTCTTTATGCCGGCCGTGTTCACCGCCGTCGCCGTTCATCTTTCGGTGTATCGTCAAAAGGCGGCCTTAGCCAAAGCGGAACTGGATGCCGGTCTGGCTAAAGCCAGAAACGCTTATTTACAGCAACAGTTGAACCCGCACCTCCTTTTTAATTCGCTGAACTTTATTTACAGCGAGGTCTTCCGGCATTCTGAGGACGGCGCCCGGGCGGTAGAGCTGCTGGCCGACATCCTCCGCTATAGCATCCGGGAAACCGG
>Ga0153918_1001026_pt1 | contig 11781 bp, 9 predicted proteins | sample TSFL002MetaG_FD_104687 | JGI IMG/M metagenome (GOLD analysis project Ga0153918, IMG submission 104687) | Attine ant fungus gardens microbial communities from Florida, USA - TSFL002 MetaG | ecosystem: Host-associated > Fungi > Mycelium > Unclassified | place: USA: Florida, Paynes Creek Historic... | reverse complement strand
GCTCGCCGTCGTGACGGCCGCGGCCGTGAGCACGGCCCGGTCGTGCGCCGGCTGATCGAACGGCACGAGCGTCGCCCGCTCGATGCCGCCGAAGCGCCGGAGCACGGCTCGCACCTGCTCGGCCGCGCCGATTCCCAGCGCCGAGGCCCGGACCCGGTTGACGACGAGTTCGAGGGGCGTCTCCGGCACGAACTCGCGCAGCTCGTGCCGCGCCCGCAGGAAGCGCTGGAGCGACGTCGCATCGGCGCCGGTCACGGCGACCACGAGGTCCGCGGCATCGAGCACGGCGAGGGTCGCGGCGTTCCTGCGGGGGCCGAAGACGTCGGTCATGAGCTCCTCGTCGGTCTCCAGGTTGAAGCCGACGTCGACGACCACGACCGCCGCCTCCTCTCGGAGCCGGTCGAGGGTCGCCGCGACGCGATCGCGCGTGAGCTCGGTCCAGCGGAACGGGTTGGGGATGCCGGTGAGCACGCGGAACGACTCGTGGGGCGCGCCGTGCGTCGCGCTCACCCGGGCGAGCTCGGCGGTGCTCAGGCCGTCGGCGCCCGCGAGCCGGCAGGCCGCGGCGAAGCCCGGCGCCTCGTCGGTGATGCCGAGCGCGGGGGCGACGGCTCCGCCATGGACGTCGGCGTCGACGAGCAGGACGTCGAGTCCGCGAGCGGCGAGGGAGGCGGCGAGGGCGATCGCCGTGGTGGTCCGCCCGGGCGCCCCGGTCGGCCCCCAGACGACCACGACGCCTCCCGGCGCGTCGTCGCAGAGGGGCCCGCCGGGATCGCCCCGCGAAGCGCGCGGCGCGCGCACCGAGCGCCCCGGGCCCCCGCGCCGCATCGACCGGAGCGCGGCGAACGGGCCGTCGCCGTCGCACCGCCGATCGCGATCGCTCGAGGACCGCGAGGCCCCGCGCCCGGAGTCCGTCGCATGCCCGGCCGTGGCCGAGCCCCGGGTCGTGGGCGTCCCCGCGCCGCCCCGCTCCCGGCGGCGCCGATCGCGTCGGCGCTCGGACGGAGCGGTCTCCCCCGCATCCGCGAGGTGGAGGCCCTCGCCCGCCCCGTCGCGGATGCCGTCGTCGAGCTCGCCGCCCCGTTCCGCGGCCGAGCGCGGACGCGCCCGGCCGGACGCGCCGTCGGAGGCCGCTCGGCCGATGGCCCCCGACTCGACGCCCGCCGACGGCGGGAGACCATAGCCCGTCGAGCGGGCGGCACCCTCCTCGGCGCCCATGCCCTGGGGCGGGACCCTGCCGCCGACGCCGCGCACGAACGGCTCGACGCCCGCCCAGCCGCGCGACGCCTCGACGACCTCGTGGAGGCCGGTCGCGAGGGCCGCCCGGTGGTCGTCGACGCTCGTCGCGATCGCGACCGGGCGGCATCCGTATCGATCGGACTCGAGCAGCACCTCGCGACTGAGCGTGTGCGGGGCGGCGTCGAGGATGACGACGTCGGGGCGGGTCGTGCGGATCGCGGCCGCGACCGCCTCGGCGCCGTGCACCCGGTCGACCACGTCGTGTCCTGCGCCCACGATGCCTTCGAGCAGCTGCGCCTCGAGGTCGAACTCGATCGCCAGCAGCACGCGCGCCATCTCAACGCGCTCCGGCGACGGCAGCGGGCACGGGCGTGAGCTGCGCGCCGCGAGCGACGGCGTCGAGCACGGCGGCCAGCGCCGCTCGCGGCACGCGCACCTCGACGCGGGTCTCCCCCGTCGCCGCGAACGCGCCCGTGGGCGCGTCGACGCGCACGACCTCGGCCCCCGCCGCGACAACCGCGGGCGGCTCGTGCGCGCCGCCCGCGCTCTTCGGCGCGCTCGACCACAGGTCGACGAGCGATCCCGGGCCGACGGAGGCTGGCACGCCGCCCGCAGCGGGGACGACGACGAGCGTGCCCTCGTCGACCGTGCTGCCGAGCGCCGAGAGCGGAATGACCTCGCCCGCGCCGATGGGCCGCACGGCGACCCGTTCGGCCGCGTCGATCGCGGCGCCGGGCGACAGATAGGCGCCGGCCCGCTCGCCGAGGTCGAGGCGGGCGATCTCGAGGGCGGCCGGGTCGAGGCGGGTGCCGGTCGCGACGTCGGCGGTCGTCACGTAGACGGGCGTCGCGCGCTGACCGGTGGAGAGCACCAGCCACGCCCCCGCCACGGATGCGAGCACGAGCACGGCGCCGATGACGATGCGCGCGTCGATCCTGCCTCGCGCGGTCGGCGCCTCGGTGCGGGTCTGGCGTGGGCTCATGGCTGCGGGCCTCTCGTCTCGAGCGGGCGCCGCGCCCCGACGGCCCGGCGACGCGGACATGCTGCCCGACCGAGCACCGCCGCCGCAGAAGTTATCCACAGTGCTGGGCGTCGTCTGGGCATCCGACCGCGCTTGTCCACAGGAGGGCATGTCATTGCCCCGAAAACGCCATACTTGAGGGCATGTCGATCGCAGCGAGCATGGGGGGTCATCGTTTCCTGACCCTCGCGGAGGTCGCCGAGGTGCTGCGCCTCCCCCTCGACGAGGTCTTCTCCCTCGTGCGATCCGGCGAGCTCGCGGCGATCCGCGTGGGCAGCCGCGGCCAGTGGCGCGTCGAGCACGGCGCGCTCGAGGCCTACATCGCCGACCAGTACGAGATCCAGCGGAGCCTCGCGCGCTTCCACGAGGCGCAGTTCGTCGACATCCCGGAGATCTCGTTCGGCCGGGGCGACGCGGCCGGCTGAGGTGAGGCCGCGTCGCCCTCAGGGCGCGAGGCGGACGAGCATGACGTCGTCGAGCCCGACGACCGCCCAGGAGCGCACGGCCCGGTCCCGCCGCGCGTCGGCGGGATCGTGCAGGGCGACGTCGATGTGATCGCGCCCGACGCGGTCGATCGTGCCGGCGAGCCGCCCCCGCACGCTGAGGATGTCGCAGACCGCCCGCCGTCGGGCGAGGTCGCGAAGGGGGTAGGCGATGCCGAGCCGCCCCGAGAGGTCGCCGGGCGGCGGGGCCGGCACGTCCGCCAGCGAGCGCCGCACCTGATCGCGGCGCAGTCGCAGCAGCGAGATGCCGCCGATCGCGAGGACGCAGGCCCGACGAGCGCCGTTCTCGCTGACGACGTCACCGGCGATCCAATCGGCGCCGAAGGTCGCCGGCACCAGCTCGAGCGCCGTCTCGTCGGCCAGGACGAGCCCGATCGACTCGTCCGCCGCGAGCCCGGCGGAGAGGGCCCGAAGCCGGTCGCGCAGGGTGAGCCGACCCAGCCGGAGCCGCTCGGCCTCGATCTCCTCGAGGGCGCGCTCCTCCGCGAGACGCTCGTCGAGCTGCTGCTCGAGGTCGTCGAAGAGGTCGTCCCAGCGCACAGCGGAAGCATACGAGCCGCGCTCGACCGCCGGAGCGAACCATCCACAGGGGAGAACTCCCCATGGAAGTTATCCACAATATAGACACAACGGTTCGTAATGCTGCTCCAAGCGTGGTTATATGAGCGCCGGTCGACTTGCTCGACGCCCGCCTGCCAGACCGCCGACGGCCGAACCGGAGAAGCCATGCCCGCCGCACTCACGCCGCTGCCGCGTCCCGACGCGCACGCCGCCTTCCCTGCGACCCCGCCCGGCGCCGCGTCCGGTCCCGCCGCCGACGGCACCGCCGCGCTCGCCGCGGAACCCGTCTCGACCGGCCTCGCCGCGCCTGCCCGAGCACCACGCAGGCGGCATCCTCCGCGCATGGCGCCGGCGGCTTCGCCGAACGACGAGCGCGCACGCGACGGCGCCGAGCCCGCGCCGGATCCGGCGGCCGATCCTCTCTTCGCGGCCCAGCGGGCGGGCTCGGCCGAGCTGCCCGACCCGGCGCCCCTCGTCTCCAACCTGGCGCGCTCGGTCATCGAGATCATCGCCGGCGTGCGCGATGTCGAGCAGCTCGCGCGCTGGACGACGGAAGACGCCTACCGGACCGTGCTCACGCGCGCCCTGCACGCCGCCCGGGCCCGCGACGCGAGGCGCCAGCCGCCGCGACGCCCGCAGGCGCGCGAGCTCGGCGTCCGCATCCAGGAGGTCGCCGACGGAGTGATCGAGGCGGTCGTCGTCACCGACGTGGGCGCGCGGGTGATCCCGGTGACCATGCGGCTCGAGGGCCTCGACCGCCGCTGGCGGGCGACGCACCTCGGCGTGCTCTGACCGGGCTCGGCCTCGGCCGAACGCCGCGCTCGGACCGGAGGCGGTCGGAGCCGGTCAGCCGCGCTTGGCGAACGAGCTGCCGCTCCAGACGAACACGGCGCTCTCGTGCCGAACGGCCGGTCCGGGCTGGACGCCGCCCGCCACGACGTCCCAGCCGACCGTGATGGAGCCGTCGGCGGCGATCGAGACGTCGGTCGTCAGCGCGCGACCGGTCGGCACGAGCGCGGACACGTTGATGACGCCCATGGGATCGAGCGCCGCGGTCCAGACGACGAGACGATCGCGGTAGCGCACTCCGTCGCTCGTGCACTCGATCACCGCGGCGACGGCCGCATCGCCCGCCGTGAGCGCGGGCTGCGGGGCGACCACCACGGTGCCGGCGGCCGATGAGGCGCCGGGCGCGGCCGACGATCCGGGCCGGGCGAGCTCGACGCCGTCGCGGACGGCCATGACGACCGCCCCCGTCGCGTCGTCGGCGGCGATCTGCGGCGCCCGCATGCCGGGCGTCGGGGCCGCCGCCGCGGTGGCGCCCGGCTCGACGAGCAGCCCGCCGCGCAGCGTCCCGCCCTGCGTGTTGCACACCGGCGGCACGGATGCGCCCTCGAGCGCCTGCGCGCCGCTCGGGCTCGCCGCGGGGCCCGCCGTCGCTTGCGAGGTGTTGCCCCAGGTCGGCTTCTCGCCGATCGTCACCACCGGTGCGGCGCAGGCCGAGAGCGCCGCGACGAGCGCGGCCGAGATCCCGACGGCGGCGAGGGCCGGGCCGCGGGCACCGCGAGAACGCCGTGGAGTCTGCATGCATCCATCTTCACGGATGCCGTCGCCCCGCGCGAACCGGAAGCCAGGGGCGACGCCCCCGAACCGTCCGCGAGCGCCCGAACCCGATCGGCGTCCACGTGCCCTACGAGAATCCGCCGTCGCCCACGAAGAAGTGGATCCACGTGTCGATGAGAGGGCGGTCGTCGAGGGGGATCGCCATCACCCTGATCGAGCAGGAGGAGCCGAACCCCCACCCCGTGTTGTCCACCGTGACGGAGTCGGTGTTCATGCCGCCGATGAACGCCGGGTGGGGCGGAATCAGGTTCGAGCTCGAGTTCGCCTGCCAGTAGAGCTGGAAACCGCCGTTCGGGCTCCACACGTCGGCGGGGTCGTCGCTGCCGAAGACCCCGCTCACGTCGAACGTCGTGGACCCGCCGTTGAAGTCGAGGGAGAAGTAGTCCAGCGATCCCGGATAGGGGGTGATCCTCCACGGCCCGATGATCCGGAGCCGCCGGTCGTAGGACGCGGCGCGCGCAGGCGCGGCCGTGGCGAGCGCGACGGCCGGCGAACTCCACGCCGCCGCCCGCAGCAGCGAGCGCCGGGAGACGCCGCCGACCGGGTTCCCCTGTCCGAGCATGCCGCAAGCGTACTCGCGGACGGGACGATGCGGACGGCCCGTGCGCTTCGGCAACGGGCATCCCGAGACGATCGACCGGCCGTTCGGGCCGCGTCGGTCGACGACGCACGAACGGCCGGTCCTCCCGGACGGCGTCAGCCGGTGAGCTTGCCGAGCAGGTCGTCACCGGGGTCGCCGACCGGGGCCGTGCCGGGCTTCCCGCTCGCCGCCGCGGCTCCCGACCGGCTCGCGTCCGCGATGGCGCGCTGCGACACGACGACGGCGTCCTCGATCGCGGTCTCGCCCCGCTCGAGGGCCTGCAGGTTCTGCGCCCGGAGCGCGCGCCCCGCCTTGTCCGCCGCGACGAGCGCGCCGCACTGCGCCTTCACGGAGTCGATCACGGCCCAGATCGTCTCCTCGGTGATGATCGGCGCCTGCGCGGCGTTCGCGACCGCCTCGACCGACTTCGCCGTCTCGGCGAACGAACCCTGGATGAGCCGGTTCGTGCCCTCCTGCACCGCCTGGCCGAGCTCGGCGCCCTCGCGGGCGAACGCCGCCTGCTGCCACATCGCGAGCGAGCGGCGGGCGGAGGGGAGACCCATGGTGCGGAAGGCGGCCAGCCGGCGGCGCAGCGCGAACGTCGTCACCACGAGGTTGCGCGTCGCCGGTGCGTGCGCGAAGCCGAGGAAGAACTGCGTGCGCCAGTCGGCCCACGTCTTCTCGGTCTCCGAGAGCACGAAGGCGAGGTTGCCGTGCAGCTCCCGCAGCTCGCTGACGGAGATGAGCCGGCCCTTGTAGTCGACGGACTCCGCGCCCGACGACTCGGCGGCGCGAAGCGCGCCGTCGGCCTCGTCGAACTCCTTGCGGATCTCCTCGATGACCTGCTCGAGCGCGGCGAGCACGGCGACGACGTCGTCCATGTGCTCGAGGGTCTGCTTGTGGAGCAGCTGGCCGCGGGCGATGTTGTCCGCGAGCGCCGTCTCCATCTCCTGGAGCTTCACCTCGGCGAGATCGATCTTGTCGGCGATCGGCTTCGACTCGCGCACCATCGTGGCGAGCGTGTAGCGGCCCTTGTTGAACCAGCTCACGATGGCGTTCGCCGCCTCCTCGAGCTTCTTCGAGCGCCACTTCTTCTCGAAGCCGTCCATCTCCCGGAGCATGCCGTTGACGATCTCGTCGGCCTCGGGCACCTTGATGTGGCGCTGCGCCTCCAGCAGCTGCACGGAGGCGTCGTTCATCTTCTGCATGATCGGGCCGCCGAAGGACACGATCTGGTTGACGTCGTCGATGAACTTCCGGGCCAGCGCGGGCGCGCCGCGCTGCAGGTCGGCGCGCTGCTGATCGGTCAGCAGGCTGCGGAACTTGAACGCGGCCTCCTCGGGGCGGGCGACTGCGACGTCGTCCTTCGGGGCGTCGGCGATGGCGGCCTCGAGCGAGGTGCCCCGCACCTCGGGGGCGGTGGTGTCGCCGGAATCCATCAGCGCGGCGAAATCCACCGCGACGGTCTGCACGGTCTGCTCGGACATCGGTTCTCTCCTGTTCGACACGGCGAATGGCCTGGCCGGGATGGGGACGGGGTCGGTCAGCGGGGCGGGTGCGGCTGCTCGCGCGGCTCGCGGTCGCCGTACACGTCGGACAGCTTCGCCGCCGCGACGGTGCGGGTGAGCGAGTCGAGCGCGACCTTGAAGTCGAGGTCGCGCGACTCGTTGACCTGCTTGATGTTCTCCACGGCCTGCACGTCGACGGCCTCGATCGCGCGCCGCACCTCGGCGAGCCGCGCCTCCGGGCTGCTCCAGTACTGCGGGTTGGCCAGGATGTCGCCGTAGTAGTCGCCGTCGAGCGCCTTGTGCAGCTTCGCCAGCGTGTCCCGGTACTGCGACTGCAGGAGGCGGATCTGCTGGTCGGTGCCGCGCTTGCGCACGCGCACGAAGAGCTCGGAGACGTGCTGCGCGAGGGCGCCGATCCGGGCGCCGACGTCGGGGTAGGCGGCCGCACGCGCGCGCAGCCGCTCGATCGCGTCCCTGACGGCGTCGCCATCGGGACCGTCGAGGGCGTCGGCGAGCTCCCGCTCCAGCTGTCGCGACGAGGTGACCGCCCTCGCGCCGCGCGCCCGGCGGCGCCGGACGAACAGCGCGACGACCCCTCCGATCGCGGCGACCGCGACGACGAGCCCGATGCCGCCGCCGATGAGGCCGACGGGGACCGGCGAACCGCCCGGGTCGGCGGCGGTCGCGGTCGCGAGCTGCGGGGCCACCGCCGCGACCGCGACGCCTCCGTCGGCCTGCCCCTGCGAGTACAGCGCCTCGGTGATGGCCTTGGCGTCGCCGTCCGAGGCGACGGCGAAGCGGTCCTTGGCGTAGTCCTCGATGATGATGACGGTGCCGGCGCCGGTGGCGCTCTTGAACTCGGATGCCAGCGTGGTCGACTGCACGCTCTCCGCCTGGTCGGGCTGCGGGATCACGACCACGCGGACGCCCGCCGGGAGCTCCCCCGCGAGCTCCCCCGCGTTCGAGATCGAGGCGCCGTCGAACAGGCACACGGGCTGCTTCCCGCACGCCGAGACGAGCTCGCCCGCGTCGGTGACGGCCAGGGCGGGCGCCGTCGCGCCCGCGAGCACGCCCGCGGCGGCGAGCGCCAGGCCCGCCAGCCCGGTCGTCAGCGTCTGGATGATTCGCACGGCCTCCGCCTAGAAGTTGTTCATGACCGACTGGAAGGTCTCGTTGATCTTCGCCGGGTCGGTGGCGTCGAAGACCTGGCCGCCCGAGGCCTGCGCGAGCTTCTCGAGCGCACCGATGTCGGCGTTGTTCGAGTACGCGATCGCGAAGATGCGCACCGGCTTCCGGTTGCCGCCCTCCTTCTGGTCGGCGTTGATCCGCTGCACCAGCGTGTCGAGGTTCGTCATCGAGTCGGTGTCCTCGCCGTCGGAGAGCACGACGATCGCGTTGATGCGCCCCTCCTCGGCGTGCGCCTTCATGTACTCGTAGGCGGAGGAGATCGCGTCGTACATCGGCGTGCCGCCGCGCTGGCTGTTCTTCAGGTCGACGATGTCGGACTTCAGGCTCTCCTTGTCGCCGCCGAGCGCGCCGAACGGTCGCACGACGCCGATGCCCTCGACCCGCTGCCCGTCGATGTTCGAGGACAGCCCGGTGGTGAACGCCCAGACGCCGATCTCGTCGGTCGGGCGCACCTGGCCGAGCGTCGTGGTCGATCCGTCGATCGCGCCGTCGAGACGGCTACGGCCGCCGCCGATCGACTCGTCCATCGAGCCCGAGATGTCGATGAGCTGCAGCACGGCGGAGGGCTTGCGGATCGCGGACCACTGGTCGATGGCGGCCGACACGACCGCGGGCGCGGGCGCGGGCAGCGTCACCTTCGGCTGCGCGGGGTCGATGCCGACGCTCGCGTTCAGGTACTGGCTCACGTCCATGCCGTCGTCGAGGGGCCGGAACCCGTACTTCGGCAGCTCCTGCTGCGCCTCCGGCGTGTGCAGGAACTGCACGAACGCCTCGGCGGCGGTGCGCTGCTCCGGCGTGACCCAGTCGGCGCCGAGCACCACGGCGGGGTTGTCGCTCCACATCGAGCCGCCGCTGGGGTAGATCGCGACCAGCTTCTCGCTGGGCGGGGTCAGCCGCTCCCCGGGCTGCACGGTGTGCGAGTCCGGGTTGCCGAGGTTGTAGTTGTAGAGCGAGGCCTCTTCGAGGGCGATCGCGCTGACGTAGTTGGAGCCGCTGCCCGACGCCTTGTCGGCGAGGTTCAGCAGCACCTTGCCGGTCGTGTCGCCGTAGTGGATCGCGCCCGACTCGAAGACGCGCGAGAACTCCTGGGCCGCGGCGACGTCGGCGGCGGTGAGGTCCTGCGTCTTGCCGGATGCCGCGTACGCCTGCATCAGCAGGGTCAGCAGCCCCGTGGTCGAGCTGTTCGGGTTCGTCTTGGCGACCTTGAAGGATCCCCACAGGGGCTTGCCGACGGAGCCCCATCCGTCGGGGTTCTGGATCAGGTCGTGGATGCGGTCGAGACCGATCGGGGTCCCGGGGTAGCCGAGCGCGTTCGCCATCGACGCGGGCATGCCGAACACGACGGGCGTCTTGGCGAAGCTCTCGGCGCCCGCGACGACCCGATCGCCTGCGATCGAGGCGACGCGGTCGGTCCAGGTGGTGGAGGCCGGCGACCACACCGAGGGAGCCGTGCCGTCGCCGAGCGCCCAGGTCTTGGTGGAGTCGGAGAGGTACTGCGCGGCCTTGCCGGAGGCGACGTTGACGGGGCGCACGGTGGCGCACTTGCCGAGCGCGCCGTACGCGGCCGACTGCTTGAACTTCTGCCCAAGCTCCTCCATCAGGTTCACCTTCTCGGAGGAGGTCGCGACGATCACCTGGGTGCAGCCGTCGTCGGCCGAGCCGCCGCCCGGGCCGCTGCCCGGCGTGCAACCCGTGGCCACGAGCACCAGTGCGCTGATGGCCGCAGCGGCGGCCGCGAGCCTCCGAAAACGTGCTCCAGTGGTCATGGTCTGCGGCCTTCCCCTTCGGTCACCCGGTGCGCGAGCGTCGGCGCCGACCCGGGTCGCCGGTCGGCTTCCGCCGGGCGGCATCGCCCCGCGCTCGCGTCGTCGTCGTCCACTCTATTCAGTTCCGATGTGACGAAGCCTCGTCGTTCCGGGCCGCGAACGGCGAGAGGCGCGGAGCCTGCCTCCGGGACGGTTCCCGTCGGCGCGCTCCGCGCCTCCGATCGCGGTCGTCCGGGCGTCGCTAGCGCTTGCCCTTCCCCCGGCGCGTACGGCGGTTGCCCGAGGGCACGGGGCGAGCGGCGGGCGCGTTCGCCGGGGCGCTCTTCTTCGCCGACGCCGCCGGGATGCGGCCCTCGGCGTCTCCGTCGTCGCCCGCCTCCGCCTCGGCCTGGTCCATGGCCGACGCCGTTCCGAGCTCCATCTCGTGCTTGCGGGCCGCCGCCGTCGCCGTGCGGTTGACCTGACCGCTCTCGCCGCGCACCTCGACCTCGCCGCTGTCGCTCGGCGCCGAGTAGCTGAGGCCGGTCGCCTGCCGGCCCTCCAGGCCCTTGGCGACGATCTGCACGTCGGGCGCCGTCTCGCCCGCTCCGTCGGCCGCGGCGTCCGGACGGGTGACCTGCACGTCGAGGCGGTAGAGGAAGCCCACGGCCTCCTCGCGGATGCCGCCGAGCATCTGCTGGAACATCGCGAAGCCCTCGCGCGTGTACTCGACGAGCGGGTCGCGCTGCGCCATGGCGCGCAGGCCGATGCCGTCCTTCAGGTTGTCCATCTCGTAGAGGTGCTCGCGCCACTTGCGGTCGATGACGCTGAGCGTGACGCGGCGCTCGAGCTCGCGCATGGCGTCCTCGCCGATCGCCTCCTCGCGCTTGGCGTAGGCGACCTCGGCGTCGGAGAGGATCTCCTCCTCGAGCCGCCGACGGGTGAGCCGGGCCTGACCGCCGACCTCGTCGAGGAGCTCCTCCTCGGTGATGCCGACGGGGTAGAGCTGCTGCAGGTCGCTCCACAGCGCGTCGAGGTCCCAGTCCTCCGAGGTGCCCTCGGCCGTGTGGTCGTCGATGACGCCGATGACGGAGTCGTGCACGAAGTTGCGCACCTTGTCGGCGATGTCGTCGCCCTCGAGGATGTGGCGGCGGTCGTCGTAGATCGCGGTGCGCTGCTCGTTGAGCACGTTGTCGTACTTGAGCACGTTCTTGCGGATCTCGGCGTTGCGCGACTCGACCTGCGTCTGGGCCGACTGGATGGCGCGGGAGACGAGCCGCGACTCGAGCGCGAGGTCGTCGGGCGTGGAGTCGCTGCCCATGAGCGCGCGCGTGGCCCCCGTGTTGAACAGGCGCATGAGGTCGTCGGTCATGGAGAGGTAGAAGCGGCTCTCGCCGGGGTCGCCCTGACGACCCGAGCGGCCGCGCAGCTGGTTGTCGATGCGACGCGACTCGTGGCGCTCGGTTCCGAGCACGTACAGGCCGCCGAGCTCGGCGACCTCCTCGGCCTCCTCCTTGACCTGCGCCTTGATCGCGTCGAAGACCTCCGACCACTTCGCCTCGTACTCGTCGGGCGTCTCCTGCGGGTCGAGGCCCAGGGCCGTCATCTCGGCGACGGCGAGGAACTCGGCGTTGCCGCCGAGCATGATGTCCGTACCGCGGCCGGCCATGTTCGTGGCGACCGTGACGGCGCCCCGGCGGCCGGCCTGGGCGACGATCGCGGCCTCGCGGGCGTGGTTCTTGGCGTTGAGCACCTCGTGCTTGACGCCGCGCTTGGCGAGGAGCTTCGAGAGGTACTCGCTCTTCTCGACGCT
>Ga0153918_1001025_pt1 | contig 11791 bp, 17 predicted proteins | sample TSFL002MetaG_FD_104687 | JGI IMG/M metagenome (GOLD analysis project Ga0153918, IMG submission 104687) | Attine ant fungus gardens microbial communities from Florida, USA - TSFL002 MetaG | ecosystem: Host-associated > Fungi > Mycelium > Unclassified | place: USA: Florida, Paynes Creek Historic... | reverse complement strand
CAGGGGAAAGAGATGAAGCAGGGGAGTGAGGCATAGGCGTGATAGTGGAGATCGGTGCTTTGCGAGCCGATGCTGACTTGACTCCCTCAAGAGTAGGTCGCTGATTCTGTAGAGTAAGTATCGGTGACTGTTGTGGAGAGGAGCGGGTTGACTGGATAGATCGCAGTGGCACGCCTTTGACTGGTGACGGGGATTGAGGTTGCGCCAGAGTCAACTTGGGTTTTTCGGGTGGTGTGACATCTTGGTCTATGGCCTCCAGCTGAAGGGCAGCTTGAATTGCTCTCTGCACTTGAGCAGTGATTCCGGACACTTCCGTTTCTTGGGAGGATGCGTCTCTTGATGTAGCAGAAGAAACAGAATTGATTGCAGTACTTGGTGCAATATCAGAAAGTGGGGAAGGTCGAAGGGCAGGAAACGTCTTAATTGAGCCTGATACAGAAGTGCCATCATCCCGCGAACTACCTGGGAGTGAACTAACGGCGATGCTCAGGCGAGAGTTCACCAACGACGCGAGTTTTGACTTCTTGGACGCAGTCGATGGCGGTCGGTCAGGAAGTGGTTTCTCCTGTGGAAGGGCATCCTCAGATGAAGGAATCGTAGGTGTGGTAGATGACGTCCGAATCGAAGGAACAAAACTGGACTCATGGGACACTAGCCTCTGGCGATGAGATCTCTCATTCAAGATGTTCGCAAAAAATCGTTGAGTCTGAGAATTATCAACTATAAACTCGTCAGCAAGAAATGAGGACACTAAGGTAGTATGACATACCAAGTTCCTCTCCATATGAGGTTGTCCTGCTAGAATCTGCTCCACCTCTACTTCGACACGAAGTCTGCAATGCCTGAGATTGCCTGCTGGGTGACGGAACTGTCATATGCTCAGGCTGCTCAGTGCACTCAGTCTTTTCGGTAATTGTGCTCAGCTCCGTCCAATACTGACGGGCAATGAGCGATTCTGCCCTTTCTGAATCCTCTATCGCGGGGTGAGGTTGCTCTTCGTATGTCCCTTCTTGCTCAACCAGATTCTTAGCCTGCTGCTGGGCAAGAATGATCTTGGGAACGCGCGAAAGATCTTCATTGACACCCATGTTACGGCTTTTCCAATACTCTAAAGCCGAGTCATCCGTTTCTGTTGAGAAGGTCCGGTAAGTAAAAGATTGAGGTCTACTGCTTGGAGGGAAAAGGGAGGTATAGACAGGCACCTTCTAGTGGCAGCTGAATGTTATGTGGGAGAGGCAAGGATATGCTAGGATGCAAGGAAGGAGACAGTAAATAGCTTGATCAGCTCACCTTTCCGTCCCTGTGCAACCCGTTGACGGTCTTGTCTCTCTATGATTCATTTACGTTATTCTTCATGGAACAGAGCAATAGAGCACGTATATCTCGCACCAAGTGCCCAATCTATAGCCTTCTGAACATCGTAGTACTCACGCCAGAGACAATCCTTCAGCTCTTTGTCGGAAAGACCTGATGTCTGCGCGCTTCCTATAATTTCTCGAACCTGGTCGAGGGCGTCATATAACCGATCTGGTATAGTATGTCAGGATCAGTCTGACTGAAGATAGACGATCAACACACCTTCTTCTTCCTGTGTCATTGGTTCCTCGCCTCCGTCAGATAAGGCATCATTGTCAAGTTCATCTAAGAGATTCAGTCTATGGAAATGGGAGTTCAGAAACCAACATACCCTCAATATTGAGATTGCGGATATCCCTGTGTCTGGACATTGTTGAAGGCGCTCGAGGGACGTTTGATGAACCAGCGGGCCGGTGGCCAAATACATCATAATAAAGCGGGTTCAAAAACGGGTCGCGGCAAGCAGGTTCATAGCTACGCGTCTTCTACATTATGTTCAGCGCTCTCCGTGTCCTTAAATCGTCCTCTCTTACCAATGCCTCAAGGGTGCAATGTGTTCATCTCTTCAGTGTGTTGGCAGACTAACACGTACTTATAGGCCTTCTCAACATCACAATCCCGCGCGGTGGCCCAGTTGACTCTCATTGGAAATATCGCACAAGATGCTGAGGTCAGGGTCTCAAGGAAAGACCAAGAATTTGCACTGTACGTCTCTACAGTCTCAGTTTCTATACTGTTTAAATGCCACCGAAGGTATACCGTTGTGACAAACAACAACATCAATCAAGACGGCGGTGAGTGGGCGACCTGGTTCAAATCTAGTCTGAATAATAACTTTGTTCTTAGAGTATCGCTCCGTGCCTACTTTCCACCGAGTTGTTTGCTTCGATGTGACCGATATCGAGCGCATCCGCAATTTGAAAAAGGGCACCCATGTTTTCGTCCAAGCAGACTTCAGCATTAAGGAACCTGAATCTGATGCCCATGGACAGAAGCAAATTAACTTGGTCCACAGTATGTCTTTCAAGTGTTTTTTTTGATATTATGATTTTTCACCCTTCAATTTCAGGTAATTTGAAGGTGCTTAGGACTCCCAGACCTCCGCTTTCAGAGTCAGAGTCGGACACCCAGATGTCTGAAAACTTCTGATGGGGTGAATTGATACTTAGGATAAAGTGAAATAATTCGATGTTTATTCTTTGCACTCGTCTTCAATCTGCTCGTGATGTTGTTCTTGATTTTCGTGATCAAAATGAGATCCTTCTGGATGTCGTGGCGGCTGGTCTCCGTTACCATATCCGCTCTCGGATACCCATTCCTGGAACACAACTGGATGGAACAGGTGGAACGAACAAGTAGATTTGCAATTGCGTACCGAAATTGATGGATGAGGGAGTACTGGACCTGGTTCAGGCATACCAGGTGCCTCACTGTTTCTTCGCAGCTTCTTTATGTAGTCACGGACTGTGTTGACGACAAGCTATGCACAATCTTTGAGCTAACCATTGGTACGAGAATCAACTCACATTATGATCATCCTGAGATGAACCAGAGTACGCTGCAACAATTGCAATGGGGCAACATGGTGCATTCTGACAGACATCTGTACCATCTCTTCCAGGGAACAGTTAATGCATACCTCCAACCAAATTGGAAACGCTATACTTGCCGTCAAATTTCCTGCAATAATCTGAACAGAAACTGAGAAAACTCTCACCTCCTCCAGTGACTCTTGTATCCTCGTCTAATCCTATCTGCTTAGCAGTTTTGCCCATCGCAGACATACCCTTTTCTACGAAATAACTGGAATGACTGGTTCTCTTCACCACATCGACTATCCCCTCCAGGCAAGCCCAAGTATCCAAACTGACGTCAGCGATTCCATTTGGATGTCCTAAATCACCGACTGTGCACGAGAAGAGGGTGTGCCCTGCAATGGTCTGAATTGATATCACAAGGCCTTTTCCTTTTCCGTGACGGGAGGAGGCGCGGAATCGTTTTCGGATCGACAATCCCTGTAAAGTTCAAAAGAGAGTGAGATGCTGTGCAAGAAGTTGAGTGAAGGATTGCGCCTGTACCAGTGTGATAGCGTCGTCCGCAGAAAAGGTGTGGAAGCGGTATGTGTTCTCTTCCGAGAGTGCATGGTTGGCAAGATTGGCGTCTGTTGGGACTGCCATCATCTGTATCCCGCTGAACATTTAGCCTACACCGCAAGCTAAAGCTAACAGCAGAAAACAGGAATGAAATGAGTCTGAACGACGTAAAAAATGGAGTATAGTGTGAGGCGCACGGTGATGGTATCTTGCCATGAGGCAACTCTGTCTATCTTCCATTTTCTATGGCTTTCGACCAGTCCACAATTATTTTGTTGTATCTCTAACCTTCTCGAAGTACCAATCGACCACATGATCAAGTCAAACTTGAAAATCTAGGATAGATGTGTGCGCGCACTCCCGGTCCGGTTATTTGTACTTACCTTAGAACTTGACATTCTATGGAATTCTTCAATGATGTCGGGTCCTCTCTCAAACCTTCCCTCTTTGAACTCATCGCACAGGAACAGCTCCGAGACCTGCTACAACCGGCACTAAAATATGTTCTTGCGGTGGGTCCTTCGTAACTCGTCAAATTCAGTATGACTTGACAAACGACCACCAGGTTTTTGCTCAAAGATACCCCCGTTATCTATTAAGAATAGTCAATCGACATGAGGAGTTCTACGCTACTATCATGCTTGTCATTGAGGAGTTCTACTTGAGGAAGCACAGTAAGCTATGCAGCCTGAATATTGATGGTTCAAAGGCCCACTTTGTAGATGCCTCTTTTGCAGAGAACTTCTATGGGTTGAAACGGAGACGGAGACCATTCATTGAAATGGAACGAGCGAAAGCTGCGGTCGGAGGGGTCCCTCAGGGTGAAGCCTTAACAAAATCTGAAATATGGCGCTCTCTCGGGTTTCTGGTGTGCCGTGATTTTCTATGTCTTTGCAGCAAATCATGAGTGGATTACCATCAGGTTGGAATACCCTACTTGCGTGCAAAGGCTCACGATTATTATGAAGAGCTGGGTGGTCCCATCAGTTCTGACATTCTTGATGAGGGAATGGATGCCAGACAGTTGCGGACTTTGACAGAAGAGGTGCGTGACTGAAGGCTCATGATAAAAATTTGCCTTTGACCGCTCTTGTAGAGCTGGAGGGGAAAGTTCCGTCGAATATTTAAAGCTACCTATCCTTGGGTGAACATGTCTTTCGAAGTGTGGTTGCTGGTTTGGAACATCGCCTATCTCTTTGACAAGACTCCTTTTTATCGGCCATGGTTATCCTGGATCAGAGTGGATCTCCGTCGTCTTGGAGTTGAGGATTTTGTACGTATGATCTCTCAGAGAGGAGCTTTCATATCCTAACTCCTCTTATCCAAGCGTGCTGCTAGCCTTGCCACTCAAAACCAGCCTTCTCCAATGCGAAAGTTCAGCCTCGTTTCTCGTCTATGGAGACTTGTATCTACTGCTCCTCGTCTTCTACTCGATTCGCTCCGCCTTTTCCTACCTACTGCTATATTCTTCATCAAGTTTCTCGAATGGTGGTACTCACCCAGTTCACCCGCGCGCACACTAAATACGTCACCACTTGGCCCGGCAATTCCTCCACCACGAATGCTACCTCCTCATCCACAGGGCATAAAAATTGACAGGCAAGCATACGGCATCTGTCCCCTATGTAGAAAACAGATCAACAACGCGACCGCACTCTCATCTGGTTATGTCTTCTGCTACCGTTGTGCGTATGATTATGTAGAGAGACAGGGCAAGTGTCCTGTGACCCTTTTACCTGCCAGAACATGGCAGCTTAGAAAAGTGCTTGTGTGACCTTGTCCAGGTTGATTCCTTGACGCACGTTCGTTGGAGTAACGCGACCATATTTGTGTAGATGAGATAATCGAAGTTTGCACCTGTAAATGAAAGAAAATATCATTCTGAAGGCATTTTTTCAATATTAAATGATACTTGTGATCAGGAGGTGATTGAAACAGTATACACGTGTATTGCTAAAGACATAGGGCCTGAAGTGAAGGATGATTTTTAGGCAACAAAAACACTGATTTTATGCCTATTCATTCATCTTGCCGCGCGCCCCTTCGTTGACTCCTGCTTTCATTTACTAAGTGCCATTCTCATGAAAGTGAGTCTATTTACGACTTTTTAGAGGCTTCATCGCAAATTTCTTTCCTGCGAAATAGTTTGGAAAGCAGATCCAAGCGCAGCAAGTTCCAGGATGGTCGAATTACTATCTTGACTATAAGTTCCTCAAGAAGATCATCTCGTCCCTCGCAACAAATCGGCCCGCATCTGAAGCTGCTGCTCTAGCACTAGGCCTCCGCGTCGACGATGTCCCAAACTCCATCCAGGGTTCTATAGCGAGTGATCTCCCTTTGGTAGCCACACCACGCAGTTTAGTCGAAGAACAAAACTCAACCTTCATCTTACCCGGGAGCGACAGTGAGAGAGGACCAAACTTTCAAGCTCATAAAGCTGCATTTTTCTTCAAGTTGGAACGAGAGTTAGAAAAAGTAAGTCAGTAGTTACTCGAGATTAAAAGGTACTAATCTATTGATTCTGTCTCAGATCAATGCATTTTACCTACAGAAGGAGGCTGAATTAAGGTTGAGGATGGAGACATTGCTCTCGAAACGGAGGGCGGCAGCAGCGAAGGGGATACCTGATGCTACTGACACGGCCACTCACAGCGAGTGGAGTGCTGTTGGAGAAGGATTTCGCCTGTTAGAACAGGACCTGGGGAAACTACAGGTACGACAGTCCAGTCTCGGTGGAAAAGTCACATTTGTATTTAAAGTGACTCGAAGTCTTTTGTGGAAATGAATGGCATCGGAGTTAGGAAGATCCTCAAGAAGTATGATAAACGATCAACTTCGACGACCAAGGAGCTGTACTTGGCACACCAAGTTGATGTTCAGCCGGTTTTCAATTGCGAGGTTCATTTTGACTCTCCCGAATTTTATATGACATACTGAACTCTTGTTACAGCTCATCTCGGAGTTATGCGATACTGTCGCGGCATGCTTGCTGAACCCTGCAGACCTTTCCTCAGGGCTCAAATTCGAGGGTCCAGCAACAAATGATATACTCACTCAACAAATCTTGTCTGACAGCAGTCTTCCTTCAGGTCCGCTTCGAGATCTTGAAAAAAATTTCCGTCTTGCTATTGCCCACTCGGATGCAGCCGCCATCAAAGACTGCGTGCATTTTTCCCAGAATTTAGGGCAGCAAGGTGGTAAAGGCGATGTGACTCGAATACTTTGGAATACAATCATTGAAACACCCCCAGACTTGGCAGAATTAATCTTCTCTATGCTTTCTGACCCCTTTGATTTCCAATTTATTGATGACATCAATGGCCGTACTTGTCTCCATGATGCCGCCATTGCCGGTTCTTGGCGATTAGTTGCTCTCTGCATACAGAACAGTGTCGAGATTGACAAAGGCGACGTATATGGTCGGACCCCATTACATTACGCTTGCATGAATGGCTATCCACAGATATCCCAGCAACTCTTGGAAGCAGGATCATCACCAGACGCTCTTGACCGTGACTGCTATACTCCGTTGGTCTACGCCACTCTGAAGGGCAATGTAGATTGCGTACGAGTACTATTAGAACAGGGCAAAGTTCCGGCCCAATCAGCATTTTCACCCAGTGACCTTGATCCGTTGTCCCTCGCGAGTCAGAGTGGACATGTTGAAGTTGTTAATCTTCTGCTCAATCATGGTGTGATCTGTGTTTCAAATACTAACGGCGAGTATCCTATACATCTGGCGGCGCGAGAAGGTCACGCAAGAGTCTGCCAACTTCTTTTGAACATGGAGGGCTGGGATATCCCTGACAAATATCATGAGTGGACTCCTCTTTTCCACGCCGCACGGTATGGTCGAGCAGATTGTGTCAGAATTCTACTTGAGGCTGGTGGTACACCACATATGAAAGACGAGTTAGGGTTAACAGCTGCCCATTATGCAGCTTGGTATGGCCACCTCAATTGTCTAGCCTATATTTTGGGCGCCATTCAGGCAGACGCGAAATCACAGAGGACGATTTCCCCCCAGCGTAGCTCCTCGACTCCAGAGACAGGACCTCTAGGAGATTTTGAGATAGACTCTATCCCTTTACTTTCCTTACCGCCGCCTGCCATGCCACATCGTGTCTATGGTCATAATTTCCTTGACCGTAATCATCTTGTACAAATCACCGTTGGTCACAACTCTTCAATTCAAGGTGTACGACTTCATCATCGGCTCATTAGCACAGCATTCAGAGATGATTATCTGGTTTCTTCTGCGCCGCTAAAACTGGTGATGACGACGATGTTCCCTCAGGTCTCTGCACCTTATAGCATCTCACTCCCCCAGAAAGGAAAAGATGCATTTGCATTTCAGATACCCGACTTGGAAAGCTTGTCACTAGAATTCTCAGTCTGCCCGAATTTCGGGACGAAGACTATCGGGAGAGCTATTGCTTTGCAATCGTTGTTCAGAGACTGTACAAGCGGGATACATGAATTTACACTCCCAATCCTGGACACACGTTTGCACGTCATCGGTGAAGTATGTGCTTCTTCCACTCTGTCGATTGCGGATTGCTTACTTCAAGTAGGTTGACTTCGCTATCAGCATCATCACATCTTTCCAAGGCGTGCGATTGGAAATGGGTGGGGGCGTAGAGACTTATTGGAAGTCCATCGCACTTCATGCCACACCGCGTACACAACCGGGATTTCTTCGCCCATCGGGATCAAGGCCGAGTCGGATTGGCTCCGCCCACACTTCCCCCGCACAGGGCATAACTTCAGCTAGCCACCAGGCACTCCCAGTCACTTCGCTTCAAGATGAGTATCTCTACGTAATGGTCCAAGTTACGAGGGATTTGTATCCAGTTGCATGTTCTGATTGGATGCTACCGGAAACGGAGTTCGAGTTGACTGTGAGCGACATTACCATCGCCCAATTCAAGGTGATTTCCAAGAGATTGGAGAGAGATGTACAGTCGATCATTGGTGATCCTTCATGGTTGAGGACAATTAAGAGGTGGATGGTTCCTTTGGTTGACCTCCTACAGGCTAGTACATTCAAACAAGAGCGTTTATTGGTTTGACTCAGAGACTATCCTGCAGATTCTTCCCGCTCACATCAGCATTTGTATTGATCTGAGTCTGCCGTCCAATATTCATTCACATGTTCGGCCGATAGGTCTCAATGCTGGAGTGGATGCTGTTCTGCGAAACATATTCGACAATTCGTCGATGTTTAACAGAAACCGAGTCATTTTCACTTCATTCAATCCAGATATATGTGCTGCACTGAATTGGAAACAACCGAACTGTGAGGCATCAGTCTAGTTTGGCTATGGAAAGGCACTTCTAATATTCAATAGATCCCGTGTTCCTATCATCGCGATGTAGCAAAAATAATCTTCATCTACCTACTTGTAGCTACCAGATGGTAGATGAGAATCATGATGACAGACTCCGCAGTGTGAGTGCTGCGGTGGAGTTTGCGAAAGATAACAACCTCCTCGGTGTCTTTGTGGATGCTGAGCTTCTCGTAAGGTCTACGCCCTCGGAGAAAGCCATCACTCACACTCAGACTTTTGCCTTTGATTATTCAACAGCGTCAGGTGCCTTCGCTTATCAGTGCCATGCGAAATTCTGGGCTGATAGTCGGCGTCCATGGGTGCTCTGCAACCCTTAATTCTCTAACGAATGAAGACCACGACCCTATTGACGCTTTTATTTCGGAAGAAGCACTCGTTTCCTTCTTGGATCATTCAATTACTCATGAATGCGTTTGAGTTTTCTCGCGTGCGGAACCCCTGAAGAGAAGGATCTTTGGTCGTCAGACTCATGTACAAGGCATCCATCGATAAACAAAAGTCTCGGAGTTTGAAAGCGAGCTGTTACTTGTCTGTGGGCCATAAATTCACACTAAAGATCGATGGTCTCTACTGTATTATTTGGGTTATTAGAAGGCATTGGATTAACTTCGACGCACTGCAGCGAAGCAAGTGAAACACAGGAAACGGGAGGTAAACATTAATCAATTATCGTCGAAAATATCAAATTGAGGCGCGATATAACGAGGCGTAAGATCCATTATTAGCGAGGAGTTCTTCGTGAGATCCGAACTCAGTTATGGTCTAAGAATTCGTGGGAGAAAATGTAATAGTCAATTCATCTGGGGCAAGCATAGAGTCGCAGTCATGAAAATAACAACGCACCCCGTTTTCCATCATAGCCACTTTATCTGCGCGTCGTGCCGTAGAGAGTCGGTGAGTAATGAATATGACTGTCTTTGATCTTTCTCCGTTAGAAGTCTTGGAAATTCTGGTGATGGTATCAAATATTTGACTCTGTGCATGGGCGTCGAGGGACGAGGTCTATTTTGAGACGGACAACAATGGTTGAATGAGTTTACACACCAAAACCTAGTGCCGTGAGAAAGATACAACATACCGGTTCATCAAATATCAGAAGGTCGACATCAGGCTCTGTGGCCCTCATAAACGCGCGTGCGATCGCGATCCTCTGCCACTGTTGGGAAATATATGGTCATGTCAATGTAGAAAAGGCAGTGTAACTGCTTACTTCGCCTCCTGATAAACCATGTCGCTGTTGATGGTTCCAGCCTATCATTCCAGGATACGGAATTGACTCGAACCCGGGAGTCTCCAACACAGTCCTGAGGCCTTTGGGCAGCGACCCAACAAGTCCATCTGCTTCAGCAAGATGGACAGCTTGCCTGATTGCGGGTATACACCCGATTTTTCCGACGTTCCCAAGTCCAACATTTTCCTTGACGGTTGAATTGAATTTGGAAAACCCCTGGAACACAGCACTGGTATGTTTATGGTAATCTACAGGATCGAGTGACCTGATATCAATCCCATTGATAAGGAGCGTTCCCCTGTCAAAGTCCAGTATTCGGAGCAAAATTTTTGCAAGTGTGGATTTGCCTGTGTAATGAATCGGTCGTGTTGAGTCCATCGAAAAAAAGAACCGCGTACCTGAACCATTCAAACCGACAATTGCAAGTATTTCGCCTGCACCTATTGAGAGATTAACATCCTTCAAAGCAGGTTCGGTAGAACCTGGGTACGAATAGGAGAGTCCTCTACAAAGTCCAATTCATTGATGTGATGGAAAGGATAGTTCTATACGCACTTAACATCTAGACTGACTCCACCAGGTTGTTGGATATAATCGACAGCGTCCCCATCTCTGGGTTCAAGTCGTGGTTTGAGCTTCAAACTTGCGCAAAAGGCGGACATCAAGAAGATCCCCTGAAAAGCCATCTTTGTTGTGGTAACTAGACCCCTTGATGCACAGATGATCGATTGGACCGAAGTCCGATAGACCGTAATCGAACCGAGACAGGTAGAAGAGCTCTTGAACAGTACTAGTAGAGGTATCTGCCATGTAGATTCCAACGTGAGTTTTCCGACCGTCAGGTGAAAAGCAAGATACACACGTTCTGTAAAGCATAGATCAACTCACTCAGGTTACTCTGCGCGAGGTGAGAAGTGTGATAAGGTTGTGTTGCCTCAGCTTCGAGAATCACTTTCCGAGCGTTTGACCAAGACTTCAGTATCCACTCCCGTAAACCGAAGAGAGCTATTTCGGGTCGGCAGGAGTCACTGTAAGCCAAATTTCGCATCTTTTCTAATCTGTCTGCGGCACAGGCTTCTCTTGTGGTCGTTTGGGGGTCAGGAATATTTGTAGGAGCATTGTACCATGAAATATATGTTGGCAGAAGAGCTGAGATGACAATCAAGACAAGAATGCTACAGTGCAAGGGAGCATTCGTGAGAGATACAATAAGAAAGAGATGTGATAAAATCTCGGTGAAAAGGGAGATGATTTGCAAGAAGTCCAACGGTGAGAGGAACCCAAAACCTGTGCCGCTGAATGACCGCGAGAAAAGTTCGGATTCCTGCAATAGGTCACGCACTAGGGGATCCATCAAGGCTGGAATATCAAGCCGGACACGGTGTTCCATTTGCTTATGTTCGATATGAAACCGCGCTGATTCAAGTACAATTTTTTCATTTGATGTGCTAATAACGCGACGACGATTATCAGTTCCCCAGGTCTAGCGTGAGCATAATGACTTACGCAACAGCATCCAAAGAGCCTTCCAGCAGTCTGCGGAAGACCTCCATGGATATCAGGCAGAGAAGACGAGACCATGTGAAAGAATCTGATGCAATGAGAGCGTAGAGCTAGTAACAGAAATCCTTTGAGCAAATGTATGTTTGGTTGAGTAGGAAAAATTCAACCTCGTCAACGATCAGAGCCTAGATTGAAAAGTTAGAGAAAGAAGAAAAGCCTTTAGATAGGAGAGCATGAACCTGGGAGTAGCCTCGAAT
>Ga0153918_1001024_pt1 | contig 11815 bp, 9 predicted proteins | sample TSFL002MetaG_FD_104687 | JGI IMG/M metagenome (GOLD analysis project Ga0153918, IMG submission 104687) | Attine ant fungus gardens microbial communities from Florida, USA - TSFL002 MetaG | ecosystem: Host-associated > Fungi > Mycelium > Unclassified | place: USA: Florida, Paynes Creek Historic... | reverse complement strand
GGATTTTATGGAGGCGGTGACGCAGATCTGGACGCTGCGCCAGAGCATTCTCAAGCTGACCGGCGAAGGCAACGACCATATGGCGTCGCTGCGGCTGCAGCCTGCGGCCGGGCGTCTGCGCTCCACGAGCTATCCCGATATTCAGGCGGTGTGCGACGCAGAGCCGACGCTGGTCTGGTCATGCGCCCTGTCGCCTGCCACGCAGCGTCTACACCTGTGGGAAGTCGACGCGTCGCAGCAGTGGCATGCGCTGCGCGACGTAGAGATGAGCAAGCCGAATATCGGGCCGCGCACGCTGCGGCTGACCAGCTCGCCGCTGGAGCGCAGCGCCCGGCCAGAGATGTAAAAAAGGCCGCATAGCGGCCCTTCAGACGGCTCATATAGCCTGCAAGCGGGTGAGATGGACCGAAGAGCAAAGCGTCCCGCGCCATGGACAAAAACGCCGGGAGCGTTTTTGAACAACGCGAAGCGTTTGCCCGGTAACGGGCGCACCTCAGGGAATGAGGTGCGTAATTGCGCGGGCCGAGCTGGCATGGATGCCGCTTTTTGCGTCTTTGCGATCGGTCCATCTCACCCGCGTTGGCACCCAATCCAACGCTTCAAAGGCCGCATAGCGGCCTTCTCTTTAATGCGCGTCGATAAACGCGATTTTCAACACGAACATCAGCGCCACCACTACCACGCAGGGGCTGATTTCGCGCCAGCGGCCGGTGCCCAGCTTCATCACGCAGTAGGCGATAAAGCCCAGCGCAATGCCTTCGGTAATCGAGAAGCTGAACGGCATCATCGCGGCGGTGACGAAAGCCGGCACCGCTTCAGTGAGATCGTCCCAGCGCACGCGCGACAGGCTGGCGGTCATCAGCACGCCAACGTAAATCAGCGCGCCTGCGGCCGCATAGCCCGGCACCATCGCCGCCAGCGGCGACAGGAACATCACCAGCAGAAAAAGCACGCCGGTCACCACCGCCATCAGCCCGGTACGGCCACCGATGGCCACGCCGGACGAACTTTCGATGTAAGCGGTCACTGACGAAGTACCCGCCAGCGCGCCGGTTACCGAGCTGAAGCTGTCGACGAACAGCGCCTGCTTCATGCGCGGAAAGGTGCCTTTCTCATCGGTCAGGCCCGCTTTATCGGTCACGCCGATCAGGGTGCCGGAAGAGTCAAACAGGTTAACCAGCATAAAGGAGAAGATCACGCCCGCCATGCCGATATTGAACGCGCCTTTAATGTCCACCTGGCCAACCACGCTGTTAATCGCCGGCGGCGCGGAGAAAACGCCAACAAATTTGACGTCGCCGAGTGCCCAGCCGATGGCCGTGGTGATCACCATTGAGATCAGCACCGCCGCATGAATATTGCGCGACGCCAGAATGGCGATAATAAAGAAGCCGAGCGCGCCGAGCAGCACGCTGTGCGAGGTCAGATTGCCGACCGCGGCAATGGTATCGGGATTGGCGACGATAATGCCGGCGTTTTTCAGGCCCATCATGGCGATAAACAAGCCGATGCCGGCGGTAATGCCAACGCGCAGGCTCAGCGGGATATTGGCGATCATCCAGTAGCGCACGCGCAGCAGCGTCAGGATCAGCAGGCCCAGCGCGCCCCAGAAAATGGCGCCCATGCCCACCTGCCACGAATAGCCCATCGCGCCGACCACCACGAAGGCGAAAAAGGCGTTTAGCCCCATCGCCGGCGCCAGCGCCACCGGCAGGTTGGCGAACAGCCCCATCAGAATACTGCCGAAGGCGGCGATCAGGCAGGTGGTGACGAACACCGCCTGGGTGTCCATGCCGGCCACGCCGAGGATCTGCGGGTTAACGAAGACGATGTAGACCATCGTCAGGAAAGTGGTGACACCGGCGATAACCTCGGTGCGCACCGTGGTGCCGTGTTCCTGCAGCTTAAAAACGCGCTGCAAAAGGCCTTGTTTACTCATGCCAACGATCCTGATGAAAAGAACTCGGCGCGTATCCTGACCGCTTTGCCGCGCCAATACAATGATTTTTCGCAACCGTTTCCGGGATCGCAATCTGCCGTGATTAGGTTAAAGTGTGGGCTCTCCCGAAAACAAGAGGATGGCGACAGATGTCAGTAGAGTGTGTGTTTTTTGACTGCGACGGGACCCTGGTGGACAGCGAACGGCTCTGCACCGAGGCCTACGTCAACACCTTTGCCCGCTACGGGATCAGCTGCTCCCTGCAGGAGATGTTTGAGAGGTATAAAGGGGTTCAGCTCTACGACATTATTCGCGACGTGGCCGACAGGCATCACACCTCGCTGCCGCAGGCGACGTTTGAAACCGACTATCGCGCCGAGGTGGCGCGCCTGTTCGACGCGTCGCTGACGGAAATTCCCGGCGCGAAGGCGCTGGTGGAGAAAATCACCGTGCCGATGTGCGTCGTCTCCAACGGCACGGTTAAAAAGATGCAGCACTCGCTGGGGCTGACCGGCATGCTGCCCTGGTTTAGCGACCGCCTCTACAGCGGCTACGATATCGAACGCTGGAAGCCCGATCCGGCGCTGATGCACCACGCCGCCGGGCAGATGCAGCTGCCGGTCGAGCGCTGCATTCTGGTGGATGACTCGGAAGCGGGCGCGCGTTCCGGCATTGCGGCGGGCATCCCGGTCTTCTACTACTGCGCGGACGCGCACAATCCCGACATCGATCACCCGCTGGTAACGCGCTTTACCGATATGGCGGAGCTGCCCGCCCTGTGGCGCGCGCGCGGCTGGCAGCTGGTCGCCGACTAACCCTCTGCGACTTACCCAATCGCGCCCAGCGAATCGTCGTTGCCCTGCTTTTTCGGCAGCAGAAAGAGCGTGGCGACGATATCCAGCAGGTAGATCAGCGCCAGCAGGGTAATCGCCGCGACAAAAGAGATCTTCGCCGCCAGCAGGCCAATCACCAGCGGGCCGAAGCCGCCGACGCCGCGCCCGAGATTAAACAACACGTTCTGCGCCGTGGCGCGCGCCTGCGGCGGAAAGGTGTCGGAGATCAGCGCGCCGTAGCCGCCGATCATGCCGTTGACGAACATCCCCATTAGCGCGCCGGTAAACAGCATCACGGTAGGATCGCGCAGCTGGGCGTAAATCACCACCATCGCCACGGCGCCGAACTGATAGAGCAGGAAAATCTTCCAGCGCGCAAAGCGATCCGCCAGCACGCCGAACAGCCAGATGCCGAAGGTCATGCCGACCACGGTGACCGCGGTCCACAGGCCCGATTTGGTCAGGCTAAAGCCGAAGTTAGCCGAGAGATAGCTCGGCATCCAGATCATTAGCCCGTAATAACCGAAGTTCTGCACCGAGGTCAGGATAAAGATGCCGAGGCTCGCTTTCGCCGTGGCGCGATCCTGCACCAGCATTTTCAGGCGCGCGGCGAACGACAGTGACGGCGCGCTCTGCGCCTGACGGGTAAAGGCCTCCGGCTCGCCCATGCTGCGCCGCAGCATAAAGGAAAAGAGCGCGGGCAGCAGGCCAACCAGAAACATGCCGCGCCAGCCGATGACGCCCAGCAGCGGCGGAGTGATAAAGGCCGCCAGCAGCACGCCGAGCTGCCAGCCGATGCCAACCCACGCCGAGGCGCGGTTGCGCTTTTCCGCCGGCCAGGCCTCGGCGATCAGCGCCATGCCGATACCAAACTCGCCCCCCAGCCCCATGCCCGCCAGCGTGCGATACGCCAGCAGATCCCAGTAGCCCTGCGCCACTGCGCACAGCCCGGTGAAAACCGAGAACATCAGAATGGTAGCGGTGAGAATGCGAATGCGGCCAAAGCGATCGCTGAGATGGCCGAACAGAATGCCGCCGATCACCGCGCCGATCAGCGTCCAGGTGACCAGCGAACCCGCCTGCGACGGATCCAGCGCCAGCGACAGGCTAATCGCCGGCAGCATAAACCCCAGGATCAGCAGATCGAATCCATCCATGGCGTAACCGCTGACCGCGGCCAGCATCGCCTTCGCCGGCGTTACGCTCTGCTTACTGCGGGAAAGAGACATGAATCAGCACCTTAATCGAGAAAAAGTGCGCCAAGTATATAAAGGAAACGGTTGCGTGTGACAGAAAAAGCAGCGAGCCGTGCACCAGGCGGCGCACGGCGGAGAATAATCAGGAGGGTTTGTTGGAGCCGTCGTCGCCGGAGAGCAGCTCGTCCAGCTTATCGCCGCCGACGTGGCGGAAGTCCTGACCTTTGACGAAATAGAAGATAATTTCGCAGATGTTCTGACAGCGGTCGCCGATACGCTCGATGGCGCGGGCGCAGAACAGCGCGGTCAGCACGCTCGGAATGGTGCGCGGATCTTCCATCATGTAGGTCATCAGCTGGCGCACAATGCCTTCATACTCTTTATCGACCTTTTTATCTTCGCGGTAGATCTGAATCGCTTCGTTGAGATCCATGCGCGCAAAGGCGTCCAGCACGTCATGCAGCATCTCGACGGTATGACGTCCCAGCGACTCCAGGCTCACCAGCAGCGGCATATGCTGCTGGCCGAATTTCTCCAGCGCGGTGCGGCTGATTTTTTCCGCCACGTCGCCGATGCGTTCCAGTTCGGAGATGGTCTTGATGATCGCCATCACCAGGCGCAGGTCGCTGGCGGTGGGCTGGCGCTTGGCGATGATGCGCACGCAGGCTTCATCGATCTCCACTTCCATCATATTGACCTTCTGGTCGCCGTCGATCACGCGCTGCGCCAGTTCGCCGTCAAGGTTATGCATTGCGGTGATGGCGTCGGTCAGCTGCTGCTCCACCATGCCGCCCATGATCATCACCTGGGTGCGAATGTGTTCCAGCTCCGCATTGAACTGACCGGAGATATGTTTGTTCAGATTGAGGTTATCCATGGCTATCTCCTGAAAATCAGCCGTAGCGGCCGGTAATGTAATCTTCGGTCTGCTTCTGCGCCGGTTTGGTGAACAGGCGATCGGTGTCGCTGAATTCAATCAGCTCGCCCAGATACATAAAGGCGGTATGGTCGGAGCAGCGCGCCGCCTGCTGCATATTATGCGTGACGATCACCACGGTGTAGTCCTGCTTCAGTTCGGTGATCAGCTCTTCAATGCGGCCGGTCGAGATGGGGTCGAGCGCGGAGCAGGGCTCGTCCAGCAGCAGCACTTCCGGGCGAATGGCGATGCCGCGCGCGATGCACAGGCGCTGCTGCTGACCGCCGGAGAGACTGTAACCGCTCTGATGCAGCTTGTCTTTGGTTTCGTTCCACAGCGCCGCCTTGCTCAGCGCCCACTGCACGCGCTCGTCCATATCGGCGCGCGACAGCTTTTCAAACAGACGCACGCCAAAGGCGATATTGTCGTAGATCGACATCGGGAACGGCGTCGGTTTCTGAAACACCATGCCGACGCGGGCGCGCAGCAGGGCGATATCCTGGCTGGAGGCGAGAATATTGTCGCCATCCAGCAGAATGTCGCCTTCGGCGCGCTGATCGGGATAGAGCGAATACATTTTGTTAAAGGTGCGCAGCAGGGTCGATTTGCCGCAGCCTGACGGACCGATAAACGCGGTGACCTGGTTCTTCGCTATATCCAGGTTGATGTTCTTCAGCGCGTGAAATTTGCCGTAATAGAAGTTCAGGTTACGCACCTGAATTTTACCGCTGTTAGAAGTCGCGATGCTCATTGCTCGTCTCTCTTAAACGGCGCCGCCGGAGCAGCGCCGAAGGTTAGCTGTTTTTGCTCTTGGTGAAGATCACGCGCGCCAGGATATTCAGCAGCAGCACGCAGAGCGTGATAATCAGCACGCCCGCCCAGGCCAGGCTCTGCCACTCGGCAAAGGGGCTCATCGCGAACTTAAAGATGGTGACCGGCAGGTTCGCCAGCGGCTGCATCATATCGGTGGACCAGAACTGATTCGACAGCGCGGTAAACAGCAGCGGCGCGGTTTCCCCCGCGATACGGGCGATCGCCAGCAGCACGCCGGTCAGGATGCCCGACACTGACGCCTTCAGCGTAATGGCGGAGATCATCTTCCACTTCGGCGTGCCGAGCGCGTAGGCCGCTTCACGCATGCTGTCCGGCACCAGCCGCAGCATGTTTTCTGTGGTGCGGATTACGATAGGGATCTGCAGCAGCGCCAGCGCAATCACGCCCGCCCAGCCGGAGAAGTGCTGCATCTGCGCCACTACGATGGTGTAGACAAACAGGCCGACCACGATCGACGGCGCCGAGAGCAGAATATCGTTAATAAAGCGGATCACTTCCGCCAGCGCCGACTTGCGGCCATATTCCGCCAGATAGACGCCCGCCAGAATGCCCAGCGGCGTGCCAATCACCGTCGACCACAGAATCAGCAGGCCGCTGCCCGCCAGGGCGTTAGCCAGCCCGCCGCCGGCGGTGTTGGGCGGCGGCGTCGATTCGGTGAACAGCGACCAGCTCAGCCCGTCTACGCCGCGCGTGACGGTGGTGAAGAGGATCCATACCAGCCAGAACAGGCCAAAGGCCATGGTCAGCAGCGACAGCGCCAGCGCGATCTTGTTCTTGGTGCTGCGCCACGCCTGCATTTTGCGGCGCGAGGCGTTGAGTTCGGCGCGAGCCTGCAGTTCAATCGTCGTCATGAGCGCGCTCCTTCACGTTTCGCGAGGCGCAGGATCATTAATTTGGAAATCGCCAGCACGATAAAGGTAATAACAAACAGGATCAGCCCCAGCTCCATCAGCGCGGCGACATGCACGCCCGATTCAGCTTCGGCGAACTCGTTCGCCAGCGCGGAGGTGATGCTGTTGCCCGGCATAAACAGCGAAGGGCTGTCGAGCTGGTAGGTGTTGCCGATAATAAAGGTCACCGCCATGGTTTCGCCGAGGGCGCGCCCGAGGCCGAGCATCACGCCGCCAAACACGCCGTTTTTGGTGAACGGCAGCACGATGCGCCAGATCACTTCCCAAGTGGTGCAGCCGATGCCGTAGGCGGACTCTTTCATCATCACCGGCGTCTGTTCGAACACGTCGCGCATCACCGAGGCGATGTAAGGAATGATCATGATCGCCAGAATCACGCCCGCCGCCAGAATGCCGATGCCGAAGGCCGGCCCGGAAAAGAGCGCGCCGACGAACGGAATGGTCGACATCACCTCGCCGACCGGCGTCTGGAAATACTCAGCAAACAGCGGCGCGAAGATAAACAGGCCCCACATGCCGTAGACGATGCTGGGGATCGCCGCCAGCAGCTCAATGGCGGTGCCGAGCGGACGGCGCAGCCAGCCGGGCGAGAGTTCGGTGAGGAACAGCGCGATGCCGAAGCTCACCGGCACGGCGATGATTAACGCAATCAGCGAGGTCACGAGGGTGCCGTAAATCGGCACCAGCGCGCCAAATTCTTCGTTAGGCGCATCCCAGGTTTTGTTCCACAAGAAGGAAAAACCAAATTTCTGGATGCTTGGCCAGGAGGAGAAAATCAGGGAGACGATAATGCCGCCCAACAGCAACAGCACAATCAGCGCAGCCAGTTTAACCAGCGCGCCGAAAATCATGTCACCTTGCTTACCGGGGGCTTTGAATGCCGGCTTCGTTGCAGCCATAGAAGTCTCATTCTTCAGAAGTTGTCAGGGCGGCGCGCGGCCGCCCGTCGATCTGGCCGGACGCGCGTCCGGCCGGAGTTGTTCGCTTACTGGTACAGCGCTTTGCCTGAACTGTCTTTGATATTGGCTTTCCAGGCGTCGCGGATCTGCTGCGTTACGCTCTCCGGCAGGGTAGCGTAATCCAGGCTGGTCGCAGTTTTGTCGCCGTTTTTGTAGGCCCAGTCGAAGAATTTCAGCACTTCGCTGCCCTTCTCAGCATTCGCCTGATCTTTGTAGACCAGAATGAAGGTAGTGGAGGTGATCGGCCACGCATCGTTGCCTTTCTGGAAGGTCAGGTCCTGCGCGAAGGATTTACTCCAGTCCGCGCCTTTCGCCGCGTTAGAGAAGCTGGTTTCGCTCGGGGCGACCGGCTTGCCGTCGGCGTCGACCAGTTTGGTGTAGGTCAGGTTGTTCTGCTTGGCGTAGGCGTATTCCACGTAGCCGATCGAACCTGGCAGACGCTGAACGAAGGCGGCGACGCCGTCGTTGCCTTTGCCGCCCAGACCGGTCGGCCAGTTAACGGTGTTGCCTTTGCCGATTTTGCTGTTCCACTCTTCGTTGACCTTCGCCAGGTAGCTGGTGAAGACGAAAGAGGTGCCAGAGCCGTCAGCGCGGCGCACCACGTTGATATTGGTCTCTGGCAGTTTTACGCCCGGGTTCAGCTTAGCGATAGCCGGGTCGTTCCACTTTTTGATGTTGCCCAGGTAGATGTCGCCAACGGTTTTGCCGTCGAGCGTCAGGCCGCCTGATTTCACGCCCGGAATGTTAACGGCCAGCACGACGCCGCCAATCACGGTCGGGAACTGAAACAGGCCGTTTTTCTGCAGGTCTTCCTCTTTCATCGGCGCATCTGACGCACCGAAATCCACGGTTTTTGCGATGATCTGCTTAACGCCGCCGGATGAACCAATGCCCTGGTAGTTAACTTTGCTACCGGTGGCTTGCTGATATTCTGCTGCCCACTTGGCATAAACCGGCGCCGGGAAAGTACCGCCCGCGCCCGTCAGATCGGTGGCTGCGAAGGCAGAGACCGCGCTGACGGCGAGAGTGGCGGTAAGGATTCGGGCTACGGTGCTACGCATCAGTGTCATGTTCCCTCCAGGGGAGTTTATCTCAGGCTTGAAGCCGTTGTAGTTGGAGTCAGTGATTGCTGCAGGAGGGAAAATAGGACAGTTTGATGACAGTGAAATGTAGGAAATATGACAGATTTATGACAAAGGTGAAGCACATGTTCAGTAAGGAATTTACTAAGGCGCTGTTTAAAAAAACGCGGACCTGCCAAGTAAACTGGGCAGGCTAACGCCTGACCGTAACTAGATAGTTAATGGCGCGGTGAGATTTCGGGACATTGATCTACGGGCGGCTTAGGCGGCTTTTTCACTGGTGACTGTGGCTTACGCTTTTTGGGTTCCTGGCTGGTAATGGCCTGAACAGGAACATTGTAATTATTAATCACTATCATAGGCTGCTTATCGATAGCCGGGACATCGACAGCCGGTTTGGGCACATTGGATGGCGGCATAGTCACTGGCGCGCCGAGGTGCTTATCCTCTTTTTTGCCATTTTTCGTACACTGTACCGCTTTGGCGTGGTTGCCTGGCCCACGAGGGAAGCGAATGGTGTAGCCGTCTTTAGGCAATTCAGCAAAAGCATATTCCCCATCATTATCACAAAATCTAATATAGTGCTTATCGCCTGTGCCCCATAAAATTTCGACATTTTTAAGCGTCGCAATAAAGGTTGCCTCTTTATTATTTTCATTTGTTTTCGTTAAGCCGGGCACCTGCCGATCGCATTCTGCGCAAGACAAACTGACAATTTCCTCACTATCTTTCTTCAAGAGAAGTTCAACATTCGCTTTCCTTAACCCCGCCATTTCCATACTATGTTCAACGAATTTATTAACCCCACCCCAACCAAGAAAGACATAAGTAATAAAGTAAAACAAAAAAAACACTAACAATACCGCAAGGAAATGAAAGGTCTTGTAAACCCTATATCGCACAGCAGCCGTTGTTGTAGCGGACAGATTTAATACGTTTCGGCCCAAAAAGGAATGAGGAAAGTAAACCAGCCCCAGCCACATTGCCAGTGAGAGAAGGGTAAGCACAACTCCCTGCGCCCATAATAAAAAGGTTAGTTTTACTGTTAAAAATCCAGCATTCAAAAAAGCATTCACATAGGAAACAATAATACAGCCACAAAAAAGAACAACAAACCTGTAAATTTTTGTTTGAGGCTTGTTAGTAAGCTTACTATAATCATCTATTAAAGAAAAGTAGCTTGCAACAATAACCCCGACCGCAACCGGAATAAAAACTCGAAGCACGATCCCCAAAATAGCTAGGGAATTACCAAAAGAAACTCCGTCGGGAACATAATTAATGATGTGGTAACAGTAATAATAAATAAAAACGAAACCTACTACTGCCGATGATGAAAATAACCCCGTCAAAAATTTCTTTAAGCTACCCATATTCCCTCAAAAGCACGCTTTAGCCAGAAAAAGATTAAAAAAAACCCACCTGAAAAGGTGGGCTGGAAACATTACTCTACCGTGACGGACTTCGCCAGGTTTCTCGGCTGGTCCACGTCGGTGCCTTTGATCAGCGCGACATGATAGGAGAGCAGCTGCAGCGGCACGGTGTAGAAGATCGGCGCGATCACCTCTTCCACGTGCGGCAAGGAGATAATCTTCATGCCGTCGCTGTCGCTGAAGCCGGCGTCCTGATCGGCGAATACGTACAGCAGGCCGCCGCGCGCGCGCACCTCTTCAATATTCGACTTCAGCTTTTCCAGCAGCTCGTTGTTGGGCGCCACCACGATCACCGGCATATCGGCGTCGATCAGCGCCAGCGGGCCGTGCTTCAGCTCGCCAGCGGCGTAGGCTTCCGCGTGGATATAGGAGATCTCTTTCAGCTTGAGCGCCCCTTCCATGGCGATCGGGTACTGATCGCCGCGACCGAGGAACAGCGCGTGATGCTTGTCGGAGAAATCTTCCGCCAGCAGTTCGATACGCTTGTCCTGCGCCAGCATCTGCTCGATGCGGCTCGGCAGCGCCTGCAGGCCGTGCACGATATCATGCTCGATCTCTGCCGACATGCCGCGCAGGCGGCCCAGCTTCGCCACCAGCATCAGCAGCACGGTCAGCTGGGTGGTAAAGGCTTTGGTCGAGGCGACGCCGATTTCGGTGCCCGCTTTGGTCATCAGCGCCAGATCGGACTCGCGCACCAGCGACGAGCCGGCCACGTTGCAGATCGCCAGCGAACCGAGGTAGCCCAGCTCTTTCGAAAGGCGCAGCGCCGCCAGCGTATCGGCGGTTTCACCAGACTGCGACAGGGTGATCAGCAGGCTGTTTTTACGCACCGCGGATTTGCGGTAGCGAAATTCAGAGGCGATCTCGACGTCGCACGGGATATTCGCCAGCGACTCAAACCAGTAGCGCGCCACCATGCCGGAGTTATAGGAGGTGCCGCAGGCGATGATCTGAATATGCTCGACCTGGCTCAGCAGCGCTTCAGCGTGCGGACCCAGCTCGCTGAGATCGACTTCGCCGTGGCTGAAACGACCGGTTAAGGTGTTTTTAATCGCCATCGGCTGTTCGTAGATCTCTTTCTGCATATAGTGGCGGTAAAGGCCTTTATCGCCAGCGTCATACTGCACGCTCGATTCGATCTCAGCACGCTGCACCGCATTGCCCGCGCGATCGACGATAGTGACGTCGCGACGGCTGACTTCGGCGATGTCGCCCTCTTCCAGATAGATAAAGCGGCGCGTCACCGGCAGCAGCGCCAGCTGATCGGAGGCGATAAAGTTCTCACCGACGCCGCGGCCAATCACCAGCGGACTGCCTGAGCGTGCGGCCACCAGCAGCGACGGATCGCGGCTGTCCATGATCACCATGCCATAGGCGCCGCGCAGCTGGGGAATAACGCGCAGCACCACTTCGCGCAGCGTGCCGCCCTGTTTCTGCTCCCAGTGCACCAGATGCGCCACCACTTCGGTGTCGGTTTCGGAGACGAAGCGATAGCCGCGCGCCGTCAGCGCTTCGCGCAGCGGCTCATGGTTTTCGATAATCCCGTTGTGCACCACGATAATCGGCCCGGAGACGTGCGGATGCGCGTTGGCCTCCGACGGTTCGCCGTGCGTTGCCCAGCGCGTATGGGCGATGCCGGTGCCGCCGATCAGCGGCTGCTGCTCGGCGGCCTCCGCCAGCATCTGCACCTTGCCGACGCGACGCAGGCGCGT
>Ga0153918_1001019_pt1 | contig 11846 bp, 14 predicted proteins | sample TSFL002MetaG_FD_104687 | JGI IMG/M metagenome (GOLD analysis project Ga0153918, IMG submission 104687) | Attine ant fungus gardens microbial communities from Florida, USA - TSFL002 MetaG | ecosystem: Host-associated > Fungi > Mycelium > Unclassified | place: USA: Florida, Paynes Creek Historic... | reverse complement strand
ATAATACTACATTCTGTTTGACTCCGATTGGGAACCTGATCCCAAGTACAGCTAACAGCCTAAATTCGAACTTTCCCTCAAGTGGTCAAGGTACGCGGTAGAATATTGTACTGAAAGCATTACCTCTAAGTCGGAACTATCATGGGACCACCTCCGAAAGAGAGTTCATTCGTACCAATTGAGAACTTGGATCCCTCCATACCTTTGTTTCACGAACTTGGTGACGTTGTATCAGTCAAGCACGGGGAAAGTGAGTCAAAAATGCAATGTCTTAGCCTTGATTTCTAGTTATATGGGATAGGAGAGTATAGTTCTGAAGGTCGGGAACAATGGGTAGGCGAATCATGTGTTGGTGCTTGGCCTTGTGGCGGAGAGGTAAAACACGCCTCTGGTTCTGTTGGTATAAAACCAGGTACGTGACCATCTCCTCAGTTTCTGATCCACAAAGCTAATTAGATTCTGCGGAAGGAATCTATCGACATGAACAAAATCTCTCCGTCGATACTGATTTCTCTTCTATGATCTTCCCCGAGATCATCGATCAGAGTACTATAAATAGAAGACTCCTCTCCAGTTCTTCTTTGAGCACAGAAACCAAACGAATATGGAATTGGACTCAAAGACAGCATACCTTCGCCCAGCTATATGATTTACAAAGGAACTGGGCTCCTAGTTTCTTCAATACTACCGAGTTTTCGGCTACGAAACGGGCAATCAGTGATGGCACCCGTCCATTACCAACCGACATCGATCATTCTACCAACTCGGTTTGTTTCCTGGGTGCTTCAGAGCATGGGAGATATGAGCAGGGTTATGAATGGGATTGTCCACATCAATCTCACCCTCAAACTTCTCTTGATAACGGCGCACTCCGTCCTGTTGATCACGTGCCTTCGGCGGAGAATTATCAAAGTCCTGTTTTCGTGACTTATCAAGGTAATACCGATTGTACAGTTAGTCTGTAAAATAATTTGCCTTCAGCATCTCTTTGTTCTCCTGCTGGGGATACACAAGCCACCTCATCACTCGCTCCAGGTGTTAACGCAGGATTTAGAGCACAAGTAGCGTCTGAGGCTGTGGTCGAGGCAGCAAAGAGGAGAAGAAGACATGATGAGGCAAAGGTATTCGACTGCCCGATATGCTCTTACCAGTTGACAACCAAACAGAATTTGCAATGTGAGTGCATGTTCGATCTAGGCTGGGTTCTGGTTTGTGATACTTTACAGATCACATAGCTGCTCATCTTGGGAAACGTGATCATGTCTGTGGTAGATGTGGTAAATCTTTTACAACACCTCACACCCGCACTCGACATGAATTACGGTGTCGAACCCATGTCAATCCCGTGGGTGAGCGGAGTGGGTAGACATTCCAATTACTTCCAAACTGTACTAGCAACCCAGAGTGATGGCTGGACTTCTACGTGACTAATAATGTTTCTTTTGCCTTAGATCTTATGATATATATATCCTGAGCGTTGTAGCCTCTTTTCATGTTTGCGTTTTGTGGCAATAAATCTCAAAACTATCTTCGCCTTGTTGGCGCGTGGGCAATTAGGCGATCACTCAAAGATCGTCATTGTGAGATAACGTCGTTACAAACCCATACTAATTCGATATTTGCATCTATAGTGCTTTGTCCTTACAAATCACTGCCCAATCTCGTGCCACTGACCCGCATGACCCAGCCCAGCCCTCGTATTCTCATTCGACGTCTGGTTCCGCGCATCTTCTACGGCCGCATGGTTCGACGCACTTGCCTGTCTCTTATTCGATGCACCTATCTGGTCTTTCATATCCCGGGGAGTCTACGTCTTCAAGTTCGGCGCACTCATTCCCGTCCCACTACCCTTCGTTCCCAATGCAGTACAACTCCCAATGACACGCGCAATCAAAGGTCCCTCCGTCTGGCCTTACGCATTCCACGTATCCCCAAGCAGGCCATGATGGTCATGTGAATTATGGTCATACCCTCGAGGTGCTGAATTTTCATAGGGATAGAGATGGACAGGGATCTTTGAGGTCTCTGAAGAACAGTGAGAGGGAAGAGGAGAGGCTGTGGAGATTTTGACGCGAAACTCAAGGAATGGTGGGTTTTTTTTTTGTGTTGGTGCTGAGATTTTTGATGCAGAGTCTTCAAGTTGTGACATTAACAAGGATGCAGTGGCAGTGAAGGCGGTTGTGTTATCGTTAATGAGGTTGAGCGAGAGTTCTTGAGGTATTTACTCCTCCTACACACCTACTTGAAAATTGGTTCATTACTCGAAGTTACACTCAAAATCATATTTCGTGGCCTCATCTTCAATCAATGCTCACAAAGGGAGAACGTTTCGCCTTCAAAGGCCTTGGTTTGTTCGTCAACAAAAACCGTTCGCTCTTTCATCAACTCCAGGCGAAGTTCCTTCGCCGTGTCCATGCTTAAGGGAAAGTCATCCACGTCGTCATACACGTGTTGCTGCAATTCCAAGGGGAGCTTGTCGAGACCTTTTTGCTTTTCGTTCCCGCCTTGTGATGTCAACAGATCCCACCACCATTCTCTCTGCTGGCAGGGTACGTTCGCAGTGCTGACAACCTTGATGTTGGGATCGACGAGGAAGAGAGCAATGATCTTTCTGTGACCCGATTTGGTAGGATCTGCAAGTCCGAAGGGCCCCACCTGGTGCTGGAGGATATTAGGAAAAGTGAGGAGACGTCCTTCGTTCGTCTTGACGGAGCCTATTTCTTGAACCCCGGGTCCTTCGTTATGACAGCCAAAGTAACGTGAGAGCCAGGCGTGTTCGTCCTGTTCGTACCCGAAATCAATCATAGATTCCTCGTTTTCGACCTGATGTCTGAATGAAAGTTTGGATTGGGTGATATTTTCGTTGGAGTAATAGTAAAGGGCCGTCGACACGATATGTTCATTCTATGATCATTTATGCATGAGACGAATTGCATTGGACGAAAATTTCAAGCTTCGCCAAAACTTACCAGTTGCCCTTCGACGTGCCATGTCCCCCCTTCGTAGTTAGGCTTCTCTGGAGTCAGCTGGATATTGGCGAATTTGACAATGACTTGAAGACCTCGCTTGCCAAACTTGTCCTTCAAATTGAGCTTTTCTGGCTTTCGCGTGAAATCATAAACGTTAGGTTCGGGGTAAATCAGTTTTCGAGGTGGCGGTCTTTGCCTTGCAGGTCGTTCCTCTGGTTCGTCCTCACCCTCTTCTTCATCGGAGTCGGAGTCGGTTTCGTAAGTCTTTGGGCGGTCCCATTTTGCTGAAGTGCAAGCGATTCGAAGTCTGTGCTCCTCTCCCGGATTGATTCGAGATAACGTTAATTCCCAAGAGGGGATCACGGCCGCGATAACCTGCTCGATAATCCCATACAGCCTCTTGTCGTGGACCGGGTGGAGATTGTTGATATAACTCATTATTCTAGGGGCTGCATCGATGTCGTGAATGAGAGGATAGCTGATCGACGTACTTTGGTTGGGCTCCACTGATGTCAACATCACAAGGCAGCCACTGAAAGCGCCTGCTATACGTTACCCCATCGGAAGACCTCGACCAGTAGCTATTGTGAGCTTTGGCCGTCTTCTCGATGATTTCGTCGGTAATGGGTACGGGAACGACCTCGCCCTGGCCGCAACGGGAGATACAATCATCCAAAGTGGTAGTATCTCCGTTCGGCAGAATACGCGTTTCGCCGTAGACCAGAGAAAATAACGAGGGGTGAAACAGGTCCCAAACTTTGTCGCCTGAGTTGGGGTGCCAGTCCTTCTGTTTGTCGGGGATTCGCGATTCGAATTCCACTACAGCATTTTGGATGTCCTTCTTGAGTGCTGGGGAAATCGCAGTCTCAGAACGATAAACACCAGCATCAAATACCAGGCTTGGGGGCGGGTTTGCTGGATCAGTGATGGCCTTTGCGCGGTCTTGAAGCTCAGCCAAGCAGTAATCAACCATCGCTTCGCTGAATTCATCTGGATGGCGCGCAGCAAGAGTCTCTTCCTTCCATTTCTTGGTAATCTCAGGGTTGTTGACCTACGATAAGAGGCCATTTTTGAGTTCTAGACGAATGAGGTGCGGATAGTAGACGTGGCACCCACTTTAACATGCCAATCTGATTTAGAGCAGACATCATCCATCCACTGCATCATTGAGAATTCGCGCAGCGTCGTGAGGGCTCTGGATTCGCGTTGATCAGGATCGATGTCGCAACCGATCGCACTTCACTTACTGGAGATGGCACACATCATTGGTGAGCGCGTTGGGGAACAATGGGCCAATGTAATCCGCATCTTCAGGCCGTGGGGCGTAGTTAATTGGTCGCCCGAACCCGGGGAGTTTGCCTGGGCAGCCTTGAGAGGCAAAAACTTCAGACATATAGTGAAGCTGCGGTATGTCGAGATATTAGATCCTTGATTGTGGCCGAGAACAATCACCTGACTTTGACAGGGATTCTGGGCACCGGCTTTCATTTGACATCGAGGACTGCGGAAAGGCGCATGGAAAAAGTCACCGAGATGCACCATAGTAGGCATTGCAAATGATTATCTTTACAAAAAACGTGCCGGCACAAACTTGAAGATAATTTTGAAGATAATTACGCGAAGACAGGGCGAGAAGAAATATAAAAAAATGGTAAACATAGTTGAACAACCGTTAAAAAACCCTTTAATCCCATGATGGACTCGCTTGGTATGTGTGGTTACGCGTATTGCTGTCTTGTAGCGAGATGGGCTACCTGGTGAGAATGCCGGAGAGTAAGCGGGGGCTAGAAGGTTCAGTTGAGTGATGAATGAGAAGATCAGCAAACTGCGCCTTACAGGTTGGTGAATACGACGAGGATGTGGGCTGAAGAGAGAGAAATTTAGTATATCTGTAGGTGATGATGGCATGCAAAGGAAGTCTTACAAAATTTGGGAGACGTAGACGAGGCCATAGGAGATGTGGGGGAGTAACCAGGTTACATTTGTGCAGGTGCTAGTACATGTTGTCAGTCAGAAAAATTGTTAGAGAAGACAAACTTACAGGCTAGAGGTGAGAAGCAACGATAAGCAATGCATCAGTAAAACCATATAGCTTTTCTGTACAGTACGTACTGGGTGAGACTGAAAGCAAAGCAGTCAGTAAATCAGCAAAATGCTGAGGGAAGTTCAGAAACTTACATCGAGGGGATGTAGGACTAAAGGTAGGGCTAGCGGGTGAGTACCGAGGCGATGTCGGGCTGAATGCAGGCGATTGGGAACTATAACGGTTGAGGGGTGATGCAGGTGAGAAGCTTGGCGACGTCGGAGAGAATCGCGGACTTGTCGGAGTGTAGCTATTTGTATAGCCAGGCGATGTCAGGTGGAGAGCAGGTGAGGTGGGCGAGTATCCCAGCGACGTTGAACCCCTTGCTCGATCCAGATAAGGCGAGGTGGCATGCTTCCGTCAAGCTGAGCAGCGAGCATGGACTGCACTGGCAGGCGGTGATCGACGATGGCGTCCTTGAGCATTTCCACGTCGAGTGCGACGTCGAACGCCCCAGTACCTCTGTCCAAACATGGTCGTGACAATCGTCCTTTTCACCCACCGCCGCCTCCATCAAAATTTCCACCGTCTCCTCAAACGAACATCTCATCTGTCGAGTGATGGATGGCCATGAGGAATCCACGATAAGTCACCAAATCGCACAGAAGCACCAGATGACGATTATTGACGTAAGAACCATCGAACACAGAGTTGGCGCATGATGGCCGCCCGTGCTGCTTCGATACCGAGAACACTGAAGATCTCCAGGGTAGACCACGGATTGGTTAAACGTTGTCTCGATTTCACCGACAACCCAGTCAAACGCCTCGCGGGTGAGATGGTGTTCCTCAAGAATATTACGCGAGGCCAATGTCGAACGGACATGCATCCGGAAAAGCAAGGTCGCGTTGGATTGCCCTTCACGACTGATTGCATCGTCGCCACGAACGACGACGAGACGCTTGCCAAGCTCTTCGATAGTATCAACAACGTAGGCGGGGTCACAATCACTGGGCTTCCTTGAGTTGATGTGGAAAATTTGTTTCGAGTTCTCAAGAATACGATAAAGGTTGACGGGAAGGTAGTGAGGTTGAGTGGTGGGGGTGCGGGGGAAGACGAAGTCCCGGAGCAAACAATGGTCCTCGGCGATGCGGCCATACTCCTGGTCAAGTTTGGATTGAAGCTCGAGTGAGCTGTCGTCAATGCCAACTTGAAGGACTCTGGGCATGAAACTGCCCTCGGGGTCCATGACGTCGACGCGATACCGGTGGGTGAATTGCTCGTCATTGAGCGCAAAGGGGTCGATCGTTTGCTTCTCAACAAAAGCCCCTTCCATGCCGTACTCACCATAAACAAATTGGATGAGGTCACCGAGCGAGTTACGAACCGTTCCGTCGTCATCGCACTGGGTCCTCTCGTCATCCATTCTCCAGGGCTGACCCGATCGCTGAGCCCAGGCGAGAATAACAGATCGATCTCTGGGACAAAAGCCCATCGGGTCGGATCAGGAGGGAGCGTAGAGGTGATGGCGCGCAGTTCGTTGCCTGGAGGGCAGGCAAAATCGATACGAAGGAAATGGGCGTCAATGGTTGCAGATGAGAAATGAAGAGATGGATAATTATGGTCGCCGTTGAGTGGAGTGGAGTTGAGCGCATTCGCCAGTCGTCAGTCAGCTGAATAACCGAGCATGCCTAAGATGAAGCATAACTTAGGGATAATATTTTGCGTGAAATGATCAAGGTTGAGATCATTCTTGTCGTATCCGAATGGATCTACATTGGACGAGTCAAGGCTAGGCATTGCGCCATGAGGCAAGTTTGCCTACTCTCGATCTCTTCTCCAGCGACGAGGAACCCAAAAAAGACAAAGACCTGCAGAAAAAGTCATGTATGTCGGTAGATTGTCCGATAAATCACGATGCATAAATCTATTGCTACGTACCGAAATAATAGTAGCGAGGATAGTATTCCACTTTAAAGCAGGCCAGATTTGCAAAGGCTACGTATCCACGTAAGTTTGATCAGTCAGGCAACCTTCCAAAGCTAGGCAATACAGCAAAGTAACCGACCATAGATGTATCGAATATCTACCACCGCAACTCGTCAGTCAGCAATGAAAACAACAGGAAGACGTTGGACACACGAGAACGGGATAGGTGTTGTTAGGATACATTCAAATCCAGTAAGGCTGTCCACAAGTTGTGAAATAGATGATAACAACAAATCTAGATTCGAGTGGAGAGAGACAAAGGTCATAAGACGTAAGTCAGCATCTCTCGCAGCTGCCAAACAAAAATAGGGAGACGGGGAGGTGATGGATAGGGGGCAGGGATATAGAAAAGAGATTTTGACGATCACCTACTGGTAGTTGGAACATTGAGGAACTTCCGTTGCTGTAGAGAAGCAACATACGAACTCTAATTTGCGAAGCAAGAGAAAGACGAATTGTGATAACGGGAGAAGCAGGTTCGTATGACAGGAAGAGACCAAAGGAGATCAATGTCCAGTTAACAGATGAAGAAGGCGAAAAAAATACTCACAAGATAGAGGGAAATCTCTAATGGCAAATTGTACTGGGCAATTAGGCGATCACTCAAAGATCGTCATTGTGAGACAGCGTCATTACAAACCCATACTGATTCGATACTTGCATCTATAGTGCTCTGTCCTTACAAACCTCCATCAAGAAAATAGACTGTCTAAACATAGTATTGAATTGGACTGCATTCTACATGTCTATCCATCATCGGAGCGCGTTAACTATCCATTCACAACTACTGCTCCACTTACTCCAGCATCAGATTGCGTTATAACTCCACCTCAATTCCTCCAGGTTACTAGTAATCCCACGACGAACAGTGTGTGTATAGAATGTAACCGGTTCCATGCTCTTATCCTCAGTCGTCTACTACTTAGGGTGACGTCTGTTTACTTATACATAGTTTCGCACTGTTAATTGACTTGTTTTGATGATGCACACAAAATTCTGCTGAGTTTGTCCATCCTCCATATCTTCTGCCCAGCAAATTAATTGACACTACCTTGGGGATCCTCTCAAAGAAGTAAATGCTACTGCATTGATGGCGGCTTTCTTGTATTCTCGCATACTCGTTGATTAGCCACTCATCATGAGGTCCTCTTCACTATAAACAAGCAATACCTCAAGCTTGTACTTCGAGGACCAATGGTTTTCTTCTCTCCTCTTTAAGTATTCACAAGTTCTTTCTGCAATCCATTTATATACGTCGATTCTAGCAAAAGCCGAGTCCAACTGCCAACATGTCTCTCTAGCTTTACACTTCTGGCGGCGACTGTCTGCCCGTGCAACGAATGTACGATGTCTTGTGTGATAGGACTCAGTCACCCATGCTTAGTGACGTTGCCAGCAACGGCGCGTCCTTTGCAGCATCTGCTTCGATACACCCCTTCGGATATGGTTCCGGGTCAAGCATGGATCTTCAGTTATGATGACCTGCTCCTCCGGTGCTGGTATTTGCGATCATTCAGATTACGTCTTGGGTTAGAATTGATCCATTGATGTCTCCTGACGGGACGTAAGGCAAATTTCATGAGGATGGAGGCATGACATTCTTTGCTCGAAAATGGAATATTTTCCCGAATGCTCAGCATCGCTTCTTCTTTGTCCTCAAATCACTATGCGAGGACGGCAGCAACGAGGGGAAAGCGGGTAACCAAGAATGTGTGTGGCAAAAGCTCGCTCTAGGGAACTTTTCTAGCACATCTACATAAACGTACATTCCGGTATCAAGGGTTTTTGTCACTAACAGGGAGTATGATACCAACGGTGCTAGATACTTTTCACAGGTTCACATATTCTGGTCTCTTTCCCATGATGCTTTTTCTAATACTAATAGTATAATTGTTTATGTATTCTACTTTGCTATAAATACCTTTCGATTTTCAGTAACTGAAAATTATAGGTGACTCGGTATTGAATCCGGCGATTGCCTAATGTAGAATTTCCTGCATGATTACGTTCCTTCCTGTGCAGTCTCATTCTCTAATACAATGGAATTCGACGACGATCAATGTCATGAGGTTGTACCCGCAATAACGGCATCCGAATTCGATGTTGAAATAGGCATACGCGAGAGGATGACAGAGACAATCAATGCTCGGATTGCCTGGGCAATGTTATTAAAGGAAACATTACAGACAGGTGCGCCGGAATTCACTGATGTCGCTTCGCTATGCTTATTATCATCACTCTCAGATGATCATTCACCTTCAGCTGCACCTGGTTCATTTAAACTTGCTGCTCTCGATGCCTTGAAAACATCGGACAGGCCAACCGAATTCCTTCTCGACAGGGAAGAGCCCCCACCTCTCAATATTAGGCTGCAGGAAGAACTTCGCCTTGCACGTCCAGCACCCAGAATCAAAGTTCCACCTTCTCGTAACTCGAAAGCGACATTTCTGTTCATTCGTTCAGCGAACATTACTACAGCTCGCAATGTAGTCCCGGAGTCTGAGTTTCTGATTCTGAAATGTCCGGTTTGCTCGAGAACCACTTTCACCTCCCTTCAGGGATTATTGAATCATGCTCGCATTTCGCACGTACTTGAATGGGGTACCCATGAGGAGTGTGTACGGGCTTGCGCAACTGTTGATCCAGATTTCAACGTCCAAGATGGCATTGAAGTTGGGGTTGGCACAATATTGCCCGGTCTTCGAACACTCTTTGAAATGGCTGTTGGGCCCTCTCGTCGTGAAAGTGCTAGTGAAAGTACACCATTCCTTGGGACTGACTATCCTACTTGCGGCCATCTCACTAAGACTCTCGGACTACACGAGGATACCCCCGCTCTAGCGCCTTTTTTAGGGAAAGAACCTATTCGTAGAGGCATTAGAGTATATGGGCAAGATGAACAGGTCGACATATGTACACCCATTCAGAATACTGCTGTACGTACAGTCCGTGCTGGAGTACGGTTCATGAAAAGAGGTGAAGTCTCGCAAACTGAGAAGATGGAAGTCTCTGCAGAGACAGGAGTAGATGCCTGGAAAGAGGATTCAAATGAATGTTATGGAATATCTGAAGATGTACGCTCCCAGCGGGCAACCGATGCTGCCACAACAAGGTTTCATTTCACGACAAGAATCATCGTGACTGATCGAAGTTTGTCGATTGATTCTGGTATATCCCGGTATCTTGAAGGTCTAGATAATATACTCAATGCACCATCAGATCAAGAGACAGTCTTCTCTCACAAATGGATGTTGACTATTGATGCACCATCCTACGTGGGTGTAGAGTTTTTGGACCGTTGACAATTATTCAATGTCGTGGCTCTAGGCTCATAACATCACAACCATCCTTCGAAGCATGAGTGTCACTCCTCTGTCCTCAGTTGAGAGCGTCAGATGTTCGAAGCCGGAAATAACTTGTCCTCCTTTCATAGTCGTCGGCCTTGCTTCTGAATCATTTCTTGCTAGAATTGACCTCGTCTTCAACAATAGAGACGATTCTTATAGTCTAGAAGGTCAATCTTTCTCTCTGGAACATTGGGTTGATGTATGTGATATTTACATTCAAGTTCTTATTCTTCTCTGACTATCTTCACTATCTTGTTTTAGCTTGATCCAGTTCGATGTTCCACCGCTGTGATGGGAGAAGAAAAAATTTATGATATTGAGCTCGACAAGAAAACTCACATAGCAGTTCCTTCGGAGCTCCCACCAACAAATTATAAGGCCCTTTGGAAATTCGCCGAAGACTCTGCAACAGTCAAAAACAAGCAAAGCAGTTCTAACAATGCTACATCGCCGACATTCAGTATGTTTAGGTTATCAGACTTGATAAATGACTGATAAATGTTCTCTCAATCACAATCAGCATACAAAAAGATTCTGAACGATCTACTGCCCAGCTTTCCATTGACTCTTAGGGGTACGTTCTTCAGGTCTCTTTGGGGTTCTTTCTCATCATACCCAGATATCAAAAAAAGGCGAGGCATAAAACCTGTCCCCTACAGGTTGGTGGCTTCCGAGTCACGCTTTCTAGACTTGATTGAAGGTCGGCGCAAAGCAATCGAGGTGAGCATATCCCCCCGTGCAAGATTACGACTGACATAGCTCAAGTGGGGTCGCATTCGTGCACTTCGGGATGCTCTCAATGAAATTGTTGGAAAGGATAGCACTGTAGGTTTTGTCCCGTTCACTGCGGTGGATGTCTATTCTTGGATGCGGGAAGAAGGGCATTTGCGCTCTCATAACAGACTTTCAGTCCCAGCAGCTGCAAATTCCCCCAAGCAAAGTGATGATGGAGAACTTGATCCTCAGTGGTGTTCGCTATGTGGATTGGAGTACTCCATGCATTCTATGTTCGTCAAGTGGGAGGACAGTGTCCCCCAAGAACACAGATCGATTACAGACTCCAATTGTGCAATTGGGGCACAAAATGGAAGTATCGTGAAATTACGGCCGATTAACCTTGATAGTGCGCAACGTTCATCCACTCTCTCCTCGGTTCAACACCCAACTTGGAAATCTTCCATGAGCTTAGATCCGTCCTTGACGCAATATGTCGTCTGTGTTGCTGATCCTCGCCTTACACTGGAGGTCCGACGAGTAATTCACCTGCTCCATTTACCATTCTTCAGAACGCCTTCATACCGTGGATCAGTATTTCCACTGGATCAATTGGGTCAAGCATCCGAGGAGGTTCAGTCGGTCCTGGCTCCTTATGCCCTATTGGCCATGTGTCTCCGACCCTTCATCCGTAATATTATCTCTTCGGGTCTAGGCGTTGCAAAACGACAGAAGGACTTCGCCAATATGCAGGTCTTCTCTCGGAAATCAAATAAGTGGACTCAAGGCCAAAAACACAACATT
>Ga0153918_1001018_pt1 | contig 11856 bp, 13 predicted proteins | sample TSFL002MetaG_FD_104687 | JGI IMG/M metagenome (GOLD analysis project Ga0153918, IMG submission 104687) | Attine ant fungus gardens microbial communities from Florida, USA - TSFL002 MetaG | ecosystem: Host-associated > Fungi > Mycelium > Unclassified | place: USA: Florida, Paynes Creek Historic... | reverse complement strand
GATGAGGATCTGATAATTAACCATTGTTTATTGATTGCCAAATAAATAACAGTCTGATAATGTTGAGCACAACAATCATTTTATAACTCGTACACCGCGTAATAAATTGTTGAGGTAAAAAAAGGAATCATTTGATAACTGAATTTATCCAATGAAGTCATGATAAAATGACGTATAATTTGTCACTCGCCATGATGGTACACAATTTCGGTACATATACTAATGTTTTGAGAAGTTAATATGGGATCACCTGACTAAATTCTATGTCCATAATCATGTGCACGGACCGTCGGAGCTTGAATGGAACATATGATTTTCCCACGGACAAGTTCTAAAGATGTTGAGCGCGAGGAGGTTGTTGGTTTCGTTTTAAAAGTTGACTGCCATGGCAGTGATGGCACCTGACGACATCCGAATGAAGACTCCAAATTGGACTTCCCAGGAGGATCAGAATCTTTCTACTGGCCCCCAGTCCCAGCCTTCCGCGCAGCACCCCTCTATCGAAGAACCACATCCTAACCAGGAGTCAGAAAACCCCCCAGGCTACCATCGCGGCTCCAGTGCTGGTGACATAAGTGTATCTGGCTCAAAAAGCGACTCTTTTCGAGATAGTAGCCATAAGCAAGCCAAGGTGCTTATTAGGTCTTTTCCTCCTATTCTTGTTCTCCTTCTGTCCCTCTTGTGCGCCTGTCTCTCTTCTCCTTTTTACTTGACTGCATGCACTGTTCATATACTGCACTGTCTTTGATTCTCTGTCGCCCACTGGCTCTTATGGGGTATTGTATCTCAGCCTTCACCTCCGGATGGCTTTTTAACTCAACATGCGCCACCTCATGTTTACTTCTGTCCCCTGTGCTTCTGGAAAAGAAACTTGGTGTTCACACTTGTGCTCGCAGCCGAACAAGGTCTACATTGGTGGCCTGCCTGAACAAACTCGGGAAGCAGACTTGCAAAATTGCTTTGGCAAGATTGGTACAATCGCCAATATTGAACTAAAGTATGTATCTCTATCTTCATTATTTGCAGGATGCTTATCTTGTTTCAAGGGTCGGTTATGGCTTTGTGGTACGTCGATCTGTTCTGTTTCTCTGAACTATGGATCAATCCTATTGACAGGAATTTGATACCCGGGAGGCCGCCGAAGAGAGTGTAGCAAAGTATAACGAAGGCCATTTCATGGGAAATAAAATTAAAGTGGAGCTTGCACATGGTGGCGGGCGGGCTGCGAAATTCAATGCCGAACCCGGTGCCTGCTTCAGATGCGGTCAACATGGGCATTGGGCAAGGTGCGTGGAATGATTGCATCTCTCCATTCGGTATTTGACATTTATTCTAGGGAATGTCCCTCAGGCCATGGAATGTGAGCTTTTGGTCGTCCTGTTTTTCTCAACGTCGAATTAATTGTTTTTTTGTGTAACTCTCCTAGACCGTACCATCGACGTGGACCCCATGATCCTCCTTTGATCGATCGTATCCAGAGAGACAATTATAATACTCGTGGGCCTCCGCCTCGAGATGACTACTCTCGTTACCCACAACCACCCTCCAGGGACTCGCGTTATGACTACCCTCCTCCCAGAAGGGTTTCTCCACTTAGAGATTACAGGGATTTTGGTCCTCCGTTGCCTCGTCCTCGAGATTTTGATGACTACAGACGTGGTCCTCCACCCTTGGACAGAGATAGGTATCCCTCCCAGCCGCTGCCGCCGCCGCCGCCGCAAGAGTATAGAGGTCGCTTTCCTGCTCATGAGCCTGGCTATCGTGGTGGCTATAGTGGTGCCCCGCATCCGCTTCCTTCAGCACCCTATGACAGGTATGACAACCGAAGAGGTGATCGTTATGGAAACTACCTTCCACCGCCTCCGCCACCCAGGGCTCGCTCTCCACCTCGTGGCCGGGATGACTTTGATAGACTGCCTCCGAGGCAAGTTGCTGGCTACGCGGCTACTTTCACGGGAAGCTAAATCTGGGTACTATCTAGGGACTATGTTGACTATCGTGGCCGACCTCCATCTCCACAACGTTATCCCGATTACAATCGGCCGCCCGAAAACCAGACAAGATTTAGGTAAATATATACAATCTGAGATGAGATGAGGCTCAACATCAATTGAATACAGACGCCGCTCTGAGAGTCCTCGTTCTGCTGCATACGAATATCCTCCAAATGGTTATGGTGGTGCTGGTCCTGGCCCGAGTTCTGGACCTCCTTTGCCTCCCTCATTTCGTGGAAATTCTAGAGACTATACTCATCCACGCAATGGCCGTGATCATCCAGAATCTGCTGGAAGTTACAGACGACCTTAGATCTGAGCCGGGGTCCATTCTCCTTCAACCAGTGCGGGCACCTTTGGATCCAACTTGGTCTTGCATGCATCTTTGCTCTGCTAACTGATTCTGCGTCAATCTAAATTTGGTCGCTCTTGATCCCTTGTCTTGATTTCCTTCGACTATGCGATTGGAGTCTAATGATCTCTTGTTCATTTCCGTCCTGTCCAACCTATTGACTAGTTACTGGATTGAACAGTTTCTACCTAATACTTGCTACTACTGAGAGTCAATGCTATGTTTGCCCTCTGCCATCTTGCATCGATGTTGTATATCACCCAGTACATCAAACAGGGATCGCAAGAAGCCGTTTCCGATCTTGAGGTGGCCGGTTGTCGAACTCGTAAAGCTATGTTCTAGGTCCTTCCGCCGTTTATGGTCTTTTTGGCACTGAGAGTCATCTACTGGATAACGATGTTGATGTGTCAAATTACTGTATCTTTACGACTTGTATCTATCACAGATCTTGTATCATGCCCCGGCTCGTGCTGGTCATATAAATTTCATGATCGTCGTTGTGCATAAGGTATAGACGAAAGCGAACGGTACAATTGATTTAATCTCAGCATGCGAAGGCTGATGCTGGCACATGACGGGGAATGTTTCTTCTCTCGAAGCAATCTTGTGGTCACAATAGGGTCGAAACCCGAGCTCACATCCTGAACGATTGCAGTCGTTTCACCTACAAAAGCGACGATCGCATGGTGATCAAACATTTTGTCCTGTTCTTAACAGACAACCCTGGAGGGTTGACTTGGTCAAGTAACATCACTTAACATGGGGTGCTATCACGGAGTCACCGAGTACTGCTCCTTCATTCCTGTTTTCTTCTTTCCCTCTTCTCTTGTGTCTGGATCAGTTTTTCTTTACATCTCTCGTCAGGTTTCTCTTTGTACTTTCGGCTGTGTATTGTAGGGTACTAGGTACTTAACCGCGGACTGCGATCGGACTGCGATCGAGCACCGCGTTATAAAAAGAAATGCTGGCACATGACGTCGGAAAAAATTCCAGATAACACCCGAATCCGTTGATCTGACCTGGTGTTGTCTGATATTATACCTTCATGAGATCCAAATGATATGATTGTAAGCGCCAGAAAATACGGTGAGGTGCCGAAATAGAATACCATGCCAATGGAGAAAAGAAGCATGACCCTGATCCAAAGCGATGGCACATGTGAAGGCCCTGTGGAAGAGGTAATTATGAACTGAGAGCGTGAGCAGGCAAATCAAACGAGAACAATCGTAAAGCTACGATGTCGTCACCCACAATAGTTGGATGAGGAAGCATGCTTGCTGAACAACAAACAGAGCAAATGGCATTCATAACAAGGCCACAGAGAGCTGATATCACATCAACGATGGACAGAAATAGAATGTTGCACATCATGATCATAGAGGACGTAAGAAAAGTGACATTGAAAGTGACATTGTTTGGGCGCGCGAAATATCCGTTCCCGGAACTGGTGACTCAGTAACATGTTGTGACCGAGCATGTTTTCTCTCGCTGTTAGATCCCACAAATAAGTCAGTCCTGATGGACCAGCAAAACTCCATTTCCGGGCGCGCCTCGACATCGGATTCCACCATCGCAACACAGGGGCCCGTACCTATATTCGACCTACACCTTCGCTTTTTGACCGACTCGTACATCAGTTTCTTCCAAGAACGGTGAGCGGCGCAACAAATGAACTGGATTCAACTCATCGTGATCTAGGAGACGCATAGAAGAAGTCTAGTGAGCTTCTTTTCCCGTCCAATGGTTTGTTGGTTATTTAGTTGTACTTTCCAATCAGCATAGACTCCCTCAAAAAGCTGCATCGAAAGGCTAAGGCCACTGATGCATATCTTAATGAAAGAGGAGAGCTCAGTACGACTAGAAGCGCCTGGGCCGAGATCCGGGACAATCTCGAGAGAGGTAAGTATCATCCATCCTGTTACCTTGTATGAGACTAAATAATCTCCGCAGAAACTCAGGCAAGGCAAGCCTTTTGTGCAGCCCTGACAACAGATATCCTTGGTGAGTTCACCAATCTCAAGGTGCAGTATCCTTTGTACATCGGCCGGCCTGGTTAGAATATTTTTCCAGGAAACCCAAGAGCGTACCCGCAAGCGTATCAAGGAAGACTTGAAAGATTCAACGAGTGCATACAACGAATACGCAGAGGTCATACTACCGAAACTCAAGGGGCGATATTTGAAGAAGTTCACCGAAGTCGAGGTACCCATTAATGTCGTCCTGACAGCACTGGCCCACCAACAAACTTACATGCTATGCAGGATCAAAGGAAAGCTGCAATTTCTTTCGTTCCGCTCCAGTCCATCCAGTCTGTCCCAGAGCAACAAGGGGGTAGCTCTAAAAGCTATGGATTAAACTTTGCGCGCCCGACAGTCACCTCGCCTCAACCACTCCGTGCTCTGGATCGCCGCCCATCCTCTGGTCCGATCTCTGCTCGCAATCGTTCGCCCTCCTCATCGGTGGGGCCTTTTTCTGACCTTGCCCACCAAGGTGTGATTCTATTCTGACTACTTGATACATAACTGAAGACTTAATTCCAGGAATAAGGCAGTTCAATCAGCTGAAAGGTCTACTTGACAAGAGCAATGCTGTCAAAGATAGCTTGGGAGGTAGCAGAGAAAATCAAGCGCTACGAGCTGTCCGGACAAAACGCGAGGCAGAAGAAGCTGGTGTGTAATCAGAAAAACTTTTTGGAATATTACCTGATGACTAGAAGACAAGGAATATCGGAAGGGCGTCCATTGGTTGGAAACACTTCGTCTGAGAAGAACGAAGATCCTGGAGAGTGGCTACGCTGTGCGTATCTGCAGATTTCTGACGCATTCAAGTTTTCATCTTTTTGTTAGAGTCTGGAAATGTTTGTTGGCGAATCCGCCACCACTCTCAAAAAGACGTTGGAAAAATACACCGATAACATGACGTGAGCTTGTGACTTTTATACCTTGTTTATGCCTTACCTTTTGTGCAGTGCTACGAATGCCACACAAATGCAGCTGTCTATACATGCAAGAAAGAATGTTGACAAAATCTCTCCTGATAAAGACGTAGCAAGACTAGTTGCTTATACGCCTCGGTCTCTAGCTTCAGCAATTCCCGATCCCATTCTCTATGAGCATGGCCTTGTGGGGTTCTGCAATGATCTCATCTTTGGATTCAGCTTGGGAGATTACGCTACTGCTAAGTGTCTTCGTGAAGGTGAAATTCCAAAGATTGTCAGGATATGCATCGAAGAAATAGATAAACGCGGGCTTGAAATAGAGGGTATATACAGGGTAGCTTCAACAACCAGTCAAAGCTCTTCGCTTCAATTTAACCTTGCGTATAGATTTCAGGACGCCACGCAATTGTGCAGTCAGTGCGTATTGGCGCCTGCTGTGCTTGATCTCTGTTGACTTATCAGACGTGCAGCTACAACATGAGATTGAGAGGGACGAGGCTTCATTCGAGTTTACGTTGAAGGATGACATGTACGCCGTCTCGTCACTCCTCAAGGTGCGCAGAGTAGTTATCCTGATGTACTGTGGATCTTGACTAGACTCCTTCAGTCATACCTGCGGGAGTTGCCTGAGCCTCTATTCAGGTTTCCCTTGCAGGACCGTATACATCATTCTGAGAATTTAGGTATATGACCAAGTCTTGTCACTGTCACTATGGGATATTAATTGTATGCCCAGCTGAACATCAGAACCAAAACTTCGTCCTTCTACGATCCAAGATGCGCCGTTTACCCCAAGTTCATCAAGCAACGCTTAAGGCACTAGTCGAGCACCTAGCACGTGTTGTTAATCACTCTGACAAAAATAAAATGGATGCCAAAAACTTGGCCATTGTTTTCGGTGGCATGATTTTTGGAGACGATGAAATACCGAAAGCGGGGGATTTATTGAGTGTCCAATCGATCAAAGTGTGTTGATACTTTTCTCATCATAGTTTACCATCTAAAGGTCCCTTGAGGACTCCCTATTTGAAGATTTAATCATGAATGCCCACGCTTTATTTGACGAGACTTCAGGCCAATATTCCAACTCTCCCCCCCTGCCGCCCACTCCTCCAGGCGAAGTGGCCCTGGAAGTTTTTTACGGTTCCAAGACAACCAGGGTTACCAACGTACCCCTGAATCAGCCAGGCTCTCCGCAAGACTTCACGCCCATGCTTCCACCACGACCGATGTCAAGTATTCATCCCTCTTCACGCGGTATACCGACGTCTCCGATACGACCAGGAGCCGAAATACCGGCATCCCCACGTGCTTCTACTTCCGCGCCTTCACCACCTTCTTCACCATCTACGGTTGGTGAAACGGATGACTCACTCTCATATTACATTTAATCATTCGGAGGTCCCGGAGGGAGACATTGGCATTGCTCCGATTGTGCCTTTGTCGCTGCCTGTCCTCAAGAAGACCGAGTTACTCCCTACACCTCAGAAGACCCTAGCCTTTCATCTTTCTAGCCCCAAAAAAACAATATATTGTGTCATCGTTAATCACCTCTTTATTGGGCAACTATTGGGTATCCTATTAATTGGCTGTAGTCTGTATCGGAACACGGATCAGTTCGACTATAGCAAATTTGGAACTATTTACACCTCGTTACCAGTTCATCTCATCAATGCAAGTTCAAGGTATCCGAAATCACTAGTAATCCCATTGAAGGACAATCACTCTCAGATGTCCTGGCTAACCTATGGGTTCATATACCAATTCTATAATCGCCTTTATGACCTGTTGTATTATTTTATTCTGGTCAAGGTATTCCAAGAGGCCTCAATTTTCCATTTGGTTTAGGTATACTTTCAATTGGGAGAAGCGACCTAAGATTAATCTCTTGACCAAGCTCTTGCAACTCCTAGTTATTGCTTCCAGAGTTCATGTCCACTCGAAATCGTGCCAATTGATATTTCTTTAGCTCTGGATTTCTTCGCGCCTCTTCGCCTCCCACCACTCCTTCCATTCAGTATGCCACTTGAGAACTTGTGGATTCGTGTAAACCCTGCCTATAGTAAAACTAACAGAACCATACAGAAGGAGCCAGGGCCTTACTTGTCTGGCCGAAAGTTAACAACCTGGAGTCCATCCATGGAAGTTGCTCGAGAGACAGCGACATATGCTAACTCACGATCACTAATCGATGACCCTGAGAGCAGAAGTCAACGTACCCTGCCCGAAGGTGAAAATATTTTTCATATCAACTCTGACAAAATCAAGGGTCTGCCCCTGGGACTTGTGGATAGTAATTGCCCAAGAAAGGATGAGAGGAACCTGAACCCTGCGAGCTTCAATGTTACCCATGATTCCTATGCGATCAAAAAACATAGGAATGCACAGCAGGTACTTGTCATTATTGAAGTGAACCAAAGGGTATGCTTTCTGTGGTGGAAAGACATGGCCCGTCATATCACGGAGGGAGGTTGGCCGTTTTACAATTGTGGGGTCCGCTTTATACTGGCTCAAAATATTGTCTTCAATCCATGTCCGGTGCTGATATGGAGGATGGATGGGAGGAGCTTTGAGATCAGAATCTTCATCATAGTCGCGACCATCCCATGAATTAACAGGGTTCCGATTACCTTCACCCGGAATGGACATGCGAATTTTCTCCAATAGTGCCTCGCTGATTGTCATAAATTTAACCACTCGACCTACGCTGCCATTCACAAGTAGGCCTTGCTCAACGTTCTGAACAAGAACATATTCAATGATACCATGAGACAACGATTAAATGATACCTGAATGAGCATGACCTGAGCTCCCACCTGCGAAACACAACCAATAAGTCAGATAGATGGATTGGTTCCAGATACTCACTTTCAAAACAAGATTTTCAGGGGCAAGGGTTGTCGAATTCAATGTTTCTTTGGCTTCTATGTCAGAAACTTCCTCTCTATAGACATCCCAGCCTGCATAGTCCATCGAGAAAAATTTGTGTTGATCACCTGGTAAAGCCTCCAGCTGCCTTAAATTATATTCTTTGACATCTCTATTACGTGGTAGCCTGATTTATTTCAATACGGTTGTGAAGGGCTGGTTGACGAATGAACTGACAATAAAGCAGGTTCCGCGCCAGCTACACTAATTGGGAGAGGTCTTTCTAGACTTCTTAAAGCTGCAATATGTTGCTGGCCCAGATATCCAACCCGCATTGAAGAGAGAAGTTGAATAAAAGCTGCAGTAGCACAAGACCAGTTGCAATCTAAGAGCAAATAACAAGAAACCTACTGTCATCTTTCTGTCGAAAGACTTGTCGTAAAAAGTAGGGAAAAGGAAAGCAATCTTTCCAAGTGTTTGCACTGAAAACATAATTTGGAGGAGCGGCTGACCCTTTGGCAGCAATAGGCGGGAGCTGGAAGAAGTCTCCTGTCAGGACAAGCTATCACCGACGGTCAGGCGTTGTATTACAATAGAAACTAAAAGATGAATATTGCCTGAATTCCACCGAAAGGGCGTTGATCGTTGCGGATAGTGCGAGCAATATATTCCTTTGTTTTTTTTTGAGAGTCACGAGCGCAGAGCATTACAATTGTCAAACTCACCAATTTATCGAACAAATCCGACTTCAACATTGAGACTTGGGTCTTTGAGGTCTTATTCTGAAACACATGATGGAATCATACCTTCATCAATGATCCATACCTGCGTACTCTGCCATCTCCTTCTGTGTGGTTTAGACCGGTTAACCTTCGAATACAGAAGTTCTGCAACTTCTTCTCCTGTATTAACTCCCGCAAAAGAATGAAGAGTTTGTCCCCCGATTCCTAATGCTGCAATCCCAGTTGTTGCGGTGACAGCAATTTCCTTCCCAGCAAGCCATAGTTCTCTGATGATAGCTCTTAGCAGCACGGATTTGCCTGTACCTATAAATAATGTTATGAGCAGCATGATAGCTACGGAAAGATGCTGACGTGCCGGCAGGTCCAGTAAAGAACACATTCCCACCATTTTTCACAATTTCCAGTATGCTGGTTTGCTCAGCAGAAAGCGTGACCTCGGGGGTAGATAAAACTGACGCGCTCGAGTCTTCATGATCAATATCGTAGCAAGTACTATTATGTTGTTGTGAGGGTTGATTTATCTCTCGGTGAAGATTGTCCAATCCTTGACTGGCGAACACAGAATCTTGAGCTTCTGGTAGTTCCTTGAGTTGATTCACAGAGCTAGATTCTGGTGACTCCCTTTTCATACGTTTTGAGACTTGGAACCTAGGGTTGCAGATGTGCTGTCTGGGTTCTCGAGGCATGGGACCAAGCAGGTAAAACTTTATTTATAGCATGGCGTGGTCACAGACACATTTTTCATTTTCCCTCACTGTAGACCCTCTTTTGGCATCAGATCTCCTAGGATAGACTCATCATGTCTGAGCGCATTAGAATAATTTAACAGCTGAAAAGTGCTGGGTCCAGGGAGCGTACAGCTGTCTCGAAGGTGGTCTGGATGTATGTGATGAACATGCTTCAATCAAAGGGTTACTTAATGAGGAAATGCTTCCCATCCCGAACAATTGGTTAACCAATTGTTGCGGCCGTCCTGCGTGGTTTGAAGATTATGCCCAGGTCACCGAAATTCTATGCAGTTGCGGTCGGAAAAGATGCGCCGGGCATCTATATGACATGGTCTGAGGTACGAGGATATAGTTTTAACGGTCTTAGCCTGTGAGAAGTTGGCTCTCTGATCTAGTGTTCGGCGAAAGTCAGTCAGATCATTCTCTTGAGGTTTTTACGAACAATTAACTGGTCAGGTTACTCGGTATCCTAAGGCCCTTTATAAATCTTTCAACACCCAGGAAGAAGCTGAACGATGGCTTGAATGTAAGATCTAACAGTCCTGTGTAAGGATGTAATGACTGATTTTAGCTCCAGCAAATGCAGACAAGACAGCACTGTACTCCTTAGATAACCTACGAGCTTTCGCAAGAGGATCTCGAGCTGTCGCAAGGGGGACTCGAGACTCGCCCATCCTCATTGACTCGGATGATGACCATCAAAGCGAAACTTCGAAGTTGACCAACTCGACTGATACTGCGGATGTAAAGCTGGTCCCCCAGGTAGTATTATCTCAAGAGCAAAATGATATACTTGCGAGGGTAAAAGCGAAAAAGAACGTATTTTTCACTGGTTCTGCTGGTAAGTGTATTACCTATGAGGTTCATTGCCGATTTTGAAGGTGGTAGGAACTGGAAAATCTGTTCTATTAAGAGAAATTATCAGGTTCTTGACAAAAGGTTCTTCAGATATCCCAGATACCGTAGCAATTACGGCTTCCACGGGGATTGCAGCTATCAACATTGGTGGAGTCACGCTGCATTCCTGGGCTGGAATTAAACTGGGAGAGGAGCCCGTCAAGAAATTTGTCGGCAAGCTTAGACACCAGCCAGCTTTTGAATCGCTTCTGAGGCGCTGGAGGAAAGTGGAAACCCTGATCATCGATGAAAGTGAGTTTTTGTCAAATTCCGAAGGGCATTATCAAATGTTCTGTAGTTTCTATGATAGCCGGAGATCTCTTTGATTATCTGGTAAGTTGGGCGATCTGTTGACTTCATCTTTCGCTTCTCTAATAGGTTGATTGAAGGAGCAAGTCGCGCGAGAACTTCGAGGCAGTACCCAGCCGTTTGGCGGTATTCAGGTACCACCACAGTGCTTTCCTCAAAGCTCAACCTGACTGGTATAACTTAGCTTGTCATATGCGGTGACTTCTGTCAACTTCCTCCTGTGTCCAGGAAAGATCATGAGGGATTTCAAAAATCAGCGCAGTTTGCGTTCGAAGCAAATTCTTGGGATTCATGCATTGGCTCACCTATGATGCTCAAAAAAGTGTTTCGTCAGAAAGACCAAAGTATGTTTTTCGGGTTTTGATCTGTCAATTTCGGTCAACAGCACATTGTTGTAGCTTTCGCGAGGATGCTCAATGAAATGCGTTACGGCAAGCTGCAGGAATCGACGATTCGAATATTCAAGACCCTTGACCGCGAATTAATTTATACTGATGGAATTCAACCCACAGATATGTAGGCGCATCCTTCTGTTCTTCAGAAAAGGTGCTGAGTCAATTTGTTCCAAGGTTCCCAACAAGAAAGGAAGTTGCTTATGCCAATACCCGGCGATTAGGAGAACTTCCCGGACGGCCTCAAACTTACCAAGCCCAAGATCAGGCAGGAGTGGATCACAGAGAAGCCCCAATTTCCCATGAACACATGGTAGACATTTTGGATAAGCTCGTAGTACCAAACCGTCTTGAATTGAAAGTTGGCGCTCAAGTGATGCTGATAAAGGTATTGTGCATGATTATGAGTCTGAGGTGGTATGAAGCTCATCTCACTCAGAATTTAATGCAAGGCTATCTTGTGAATGGTTCTATAGGTCGAGTTACTAAATTCGCCACTCCCAAGGAAGCTATTCAATCCAATATTAGACTCGCACAAGTGGAGTCCGACAAAAATCGGAATGGAAGCTCCAATACTGAAGAAATCTTGGAATATGATTTCAAGTGGCCTGTAGTCAAATTCACAAATAGCGAAG
>Ga0153918_1001016_pt1 | contig 11879 bp, 12 predicted proteins | sample TSFL002MetaG_FD_104687 | JGI IMG/M metagenome (GOLD analysis project Ga0153918, IMG submission 104687) | Attine ant fungus gardens microbial communities from Florida, USA - TSFL002 MetaG | ecosystem: Host-associated > Fungi > Mycelium > Unclassified | place: USA: Florida, Paynes Creek Historic... | reverse complement strand
GCCTCTTCGCACACGCTGTGCAGCTTGTGCTTGCGCAGCAGCTGCTTGATGCGGTCGACTTCAGGGGAGACCGGGATGCGCACGCGGATCCAGTCAGGCTTTTTCGGCAGCTCATCGGTGGGGATGATCTTCACCGGGATACGCGCGACCTTTTCGGCGCCACGCAGCTTTACCCCGGCTTCCACTTTCTTCGGCGCTGGGCGCGCGGTGGCATCCTGGGTGGGTATCAGGTTCGGCACGGCTTCTTGCACAGTTGTCATATTCAGTCGATTCCGCCCGTGAGGGTCGTCTGCTCAGCATAGTCGAGGTGCCTGACCAGCTGTCCGCGCAGCCTTGTCCTGACCTCGTCGAGTTCGATCGGACCTGCCAGGTCACGCAGCTGGGTCATGGCCAGCCCCGCATACCCACAGGGGTTGATTCGGCGGAATGGAGCCAGGTCCATGTCCACGTTCAGAGCAAGGCCGTGGAAGGAACGGCCGTTGCGGATTCGCAGGCCGAGGGAGGCGATTTTCGCTCCGTCGACATAGACACCCGGCGCATCGGGCTTGGCCACGGCGTTGACGCCATAGCTGGCCAGCAAGTCGATCAGGGTCTGCTCGATGCGGCTGACCAGTTCGCGCACGCCAAAGCCCAGACGGCGCACGTCCAGCAGCAGGTAGGCCACCAGCTGCCCGGGGCCATGGTAGGTCACCTGGCCGCCGCGGTCGGTCTGCACCACCGGGATGTCACCCGGAACCAACAGGTGCTCGGCCTTGCCGGCCTGGCCCTGGGTGAAGACCGCGGGGTGCTCGACCAGCCAGATTTCGTCCTGGCTGTCCGGGCTACGCTGCTCGGTGAAGCGACGCATGGCCTCCAGCACCGGTTCATAGGGCTGCAGGCCAAGTTCGCGAACACCGAGGCAAAGCGACATCAGAGCACCATTTTCACGATGCCGGTGGCACGCAGGGCACTGTTGATGTCATGCAGCTGATTCTCGCTTTCGGCGACGATATGCAGTTGCACGGTGGTGTACTTGCCTTCCTTGCTCTGGCGCTCGGCCAATGTGGAAAGGTCGACCTTCGCGTGCTTGCTCAGGATCTCGATCACCGTGTCCTTGAAGCCGACTACGGTGTCGCCGATTACCTTGATCGGGTAATCGTCGCAGGGGAATTCGATTTTGTGCGACTTGACGTCAGGTTCGCTCATGGCGGAAACGGCCTCGTAAGCCGTGGCAACAACAACGCCCCCGCTGGTTACGCGGGGGCGTGCAGGTCACGTATTCAGTTGAACAACCCGTAGAAGAATAGACGGATGCTATCCCACATACGGCGGAAGAAACCACCTTCCTCGACGCCATCGAGGGCGATCAGGTCGGCGCTGTGAACCACGTTCTCGTCCAGTTTGACTTCCACTTTGCCGATCACGTCACCTTTAGCGATGGGTGCGGTGAGCTGCGGGTTCATGGTCATCGAAGCCTGCAGGCGCTTCAATTGGCCTTTAGGCATAGTCATGGTCAGGTCGTCGGCCAGGCCAGCCTTGACTTGGCTGGTAGCACCCTTCCAGACCGGAGCCTGGGTCAGCTCGGTGCCCTTCTGGTAGAAGGTCTGGGTTTCGAAGAAGCGGAAACCGTAGGTCAGCAGCTTCTGGGTCTCGGCAGCACGGGCTTGCTCGCTGTTGGTGCCGAACACCACGGCGATCAGGCGCTGGCCATCACGAACGGCCGAAGCCACCATGCAATAGCCGGCTTCTTCGGTGTGGCCGGTTTTCAGACCGTCGACGGTCTTGTCACGCCACAGCAGCAGGTTGCGGTTCGGCTGCTTGATGTTGTTCCAGAAGAACTCTTTCTGCGAGTAGATGGCGTAGTGGGCCGGGTCGATGTTGATGATCGCGCGGGCCAGCAGGGCCATGTCGTGCGCCGAGGAGTAGTGCTCCGGGTTCGGCAGGCCGGTCGGGTTCATGAAGTGGCTGTTGGACATGCCCAGTTCGGCAGCGGTCTTGTTCATCATGTCGGCGAAGGCGTCTTCACTGCCGGCGATGTGCTCGGCCAGGGCAACCGAGGCATCGTTGCCCGACTGGATGATGATGCCGTGCAGCAGGTCGCTCACGGTGACCTGGCTACCGACCTTGATGAACATGCGCGAACCGCCGGTTCGCCAGGCGTTTTCGCTGACAGTGACCGGGTCGTTCTCGCCGATCTGGCCGCGACGGATGTCGACGGTGGCGATGTAGGCGGTCATCAGCTTGGTCAGGCTGGCAGGCGGCAGGCGCTCGTCACCGTTGTTCTCGACCAGCACGTTGCCGCTGGACGCGTCCATGAGTACATAGGACTTGGCTGCCAGTTGCGGTGGCGCCGGCATCATCTGCTCTGCTGCGAAGGCAGCAGGCGTGAGCATCAGCAGTACGGGCAGGCAAAGTCGTTTGGCAAGGTTGGTGATGTTCATCCGTCTCTCGAAAATCGCTAATGGTCTGATGTTCCCTGGGCCACATCGTGTGCCCAGCGCCAGTCAGTCTAGTTTTTGTGGCCTTCGGCCTGGCCCGCGAACTGCGGCTTTATGTCGCTGCGGGCAAAAGCCGATATTGTACATGGCCGGGGCCGGCAATTCATGACAAAACCGACAGTTTGTGGAGGCCCGGGCCCCCACATGAACGGTCAGTCAGCGGTGACCAGCTTGGCCTGGCCAAGATTCGCCAGGCGAATGCTGTCCTGTGCCTGCTGGATCTCGCCCTGGCTGCCGAACGGCCCCAGGCGCACGCGGTGCAGGGTTTGCTGGTTGCGCACGATGGAGCTGATGAACACCGGCGCGCTGACCATGGTGCTGAGCTTGGAACGCAGCAGCTCGGCGGCATCCGGGTTGGCGAAGGCACCTACCTGCAGGACATTGCCAGCAGCGCCGGCTGGCACGTTGCCGCCGCCCACCTGCACCGGCACCACCGGCGCCGCGTGCTGCTGCGGTGGCGGGGTCCACTGCTCGACCCGCCCGGTGCTGGCCGGAATCGCCTGGGTCTGCGCGACCTGCGGTTCTTTCAGCATCAGTGGCGGCTTCTGGCCTTTCTGTGCCCACCACTGCTGCGGGTCGATACCCTCGACCCGCACGTGCGCGGTGCCAATCTCGGCGTAGCCGAGCTTCTTCGCCGCCGCATAGGACAGGTCGATGATCCGATCGGAATAGAACGGGCCACGGTCGTTCACCCGCAAGATCACACTACGGCCGTTGGCCAGGTTGGTCACCCGGACGTAGGCCGGCAGCGGCAGGGTCTTGTGCGCCGCGCTCATGCCGTACAGGTCGTACAGTTCTCCGTTGGCAGTGTTCTGGCCGTGGAACTTGGTGCCATACCACGATGCAGTGCCCTCGGCGCGGTAGTTGCGCGCGTCCTGCATCGGGTAGTAGGTCTTGCCCAGCACGGTATACGGGTTGGCCTTGTAGGCACCGGTATGCACGGTCGGGGTGGCATCAGGGATCTTGTTGACATCCACATCCCACCACGGCGCACCGTCCTTGTGGGCACGGTTGATATCCAGGCCAGGCTGCGAACGGACGACATTGCCACTGCCCTGGGAGGTCGGGCGGCTGGAGGAGCAGCTGACCAGCAACATGCCGACGGTCATGCAGGTCAGCAGCTTGAAGGTATTGGCAGAGATGATTGCGCGCATTACTTGACGCCCCGTACTTGGACCAGCTGTTCCGCAAGCTGATGCACCGCCATGGCATACATCACGCTGCGGTTGTAGCGAGTGATCGCGTAGAAGTTCTTCAGGCCCATCCAGTACTCGGGGCCGTTTTCGCCTTCCAGGCGGAAAGCCGTCACCGGCAGATCATCGCGCAGCGCATCATGGCTCGACCAGCCCAACGCCCGCAACTCCCCGACCGTCTTGACCGGCTCGATGCCCGTGGTGACGCCTTCGTCGACCCGCGTACCACTGACCCGAGCGCGGCTGACCACGCCTTCGCCGGCCACCCAGCCATGGCGCTTGAAGTAGCTGGCCACGCTGCCGATGGCATCGTCGGGGTTGTTCCAGATGTTGATGTGGCCGTCGCCGTCGAAGTCCACCGCGTAGTTGCGGAAGCTGCTCGGCATGAACTGCGGCAAGCCCATCGCGCCGGCGTAGGAGCCCTTGAGGTTGAGCGGGTCGACCTGTTCGTCGCGGGCCAGCAGGAGGAACTCGCGCAGCTCCTTGCGGAAGAATTCGGCTCGCGGCGGGTAGTCGAAGGCCAGGGTGGACAAGGCATCGATCACCCGGTAGTTGCCGGTGTTGCGGCCAAAGAAGGTCTCCACCCCGATGATCGCGACGATATATTGCGCCGGCACACCATAGGTTTGCTCGGCCCGGGCCAGCACCGCCTCGTGCTGACGCCAGAAGTCCACACCCCGGGCAATGCGCGCGTCGGTGATGAACATCGGCCGGTATTCCTTCCACGGCTTGACCCGTTCGGCCGGGCGCGAGATGGCGTCGAGAATCGACTGCTTGCGCTGCACCTCGCGGAACACACCGTTCAATTGCTCGGGAGCAAACCCGTAGTCGCGGCTCATCTGGAGAACGAACTCGGTCACCTGCGGGGAGCCGTCGTAGTCACCGGCATGGGCCAGCTGTACAGCGCCGAACAGGCCCACCGCGCCGATCCACGGCGCACAACGGGCAGCCCAGTTACGCACTGCTTGCATGAAATTGTTCACCTTATTCAAACTTGCGCGATCCATTTGCGGTGCGTGTGGATCGACATCAGAACGCCAAACGCTGACAGCAGCGTCACCAACGAAGTTCCGCCATAGCTGATGAAGGGCAGCGGCACCCCCACCACGGGCAACAGGCCGCTGACCATACCGATATTGACGAACACATAGACAAAGAAGGTCATGGTCAGGCTGCCCGCCAGCAACTTGCCGAACAGGGTCTGCGCCTGAGCGGTGATCATCAGCCCGCGGCCGATCAGCAGCAGGTAGACGATCAGCAGCAGGCAGATGCCGACCAGGCCGAACTCCTCGCCAAGCACCGCGATGATGAAGTCGGTGTGGCTTTCCGGCAGGAAGTCCAGGTGCGACTGGGTGCCCAGTAGCCAACCCTTGCCGAACACACCACCAGAACCGATGGCAGCCTTCGACTGGATGATGTTCCAGCCGGTACCCAGCGGATCGCTTTCCGGGTCGAGGAAGGTCAGTACGCGCTGCTTCTGGTAGTCGTGCATCACGAAGAACCACATCGCCACCGCTACCGGTACCGTCGCAGCAAGTACGCTGAGGATCCAGCGCCAGCGCAGCCCACCCATGAACAGCACGAATGCGCCGGAGGCAAGGATCAGCAACGCCGTGCCCAGGTCAGGCTGACGGACGATGAGAATGAACGGCACGCCAATCAACACCAGGCTTATTGCCACGTGTTTCAGGTGCGGCGGCAACGTGCGCTTGGACAGGTACCAGGCGATGGTCGCCGGCATGATGATCTTGAGGAATTCCGAGGGCTGGAAACGGATCACCCCGGGGATGTTGATCCAGCGCGTGGCGCCCATGGCGTTGTGGCCCATGACATCGACCACCACCAGCAGGCATACCCCTACCAGATACGCCAGTGGCACCCAGCGGGCCATGAAGCGCGGCTCAAGCTGGGCGATGACGAACATCGAGACCAGGCCAATACCGAACGAGGTGGCCTGCTTGAGCAGCAGGTCCCAGTTCTTGCCGCTGGCCGAATAGAGGACGAACAGGCTGCCGGCAGCGAGGGTCAGCAGGATGATCAGCAAGGGGCCGTCGATGTGGATGCGCTGCAGGAAGCTGGCGCGTCGACGCATCACGTCCTCGCTGGAGAGCATGCGATCGAAATTGTTCTTCACTGGGCCGTTTCCTGGGCGACGGTGGCAGGCGCGAATTCGCTTTTAAGCCGGCCGCTCTCGTCGAGCAGCCAGGCATCCATGATCTGCCGCACCACGGGCGCGGCAACGCCGGAGCCGGACTCACCGTTCTCGACCATCACCGAGACCACGATCCTGGGATCGTCGGCCGGGGCAAAGGCCACGAACAGCGCGTGGTCTCGGTGGCGCTCCTGGAGTTTGTTGCGGTCGTACTTCTCGCCCTGCTTGATCGCCACCACCTGGGCGGTACCGCTCTTGCCGGCGATGCGGTACTGGGCGCCGGTCGCCGCCTTGCGCGCGGTGCCGCGGGCGTTGTGCATCACCTGCTCCATGCCGTGGGTGACCTTGGCCCAATCGGACTTGTCGCGCAGGACGATGTCTTCCATCGGGTTAGGGTCCACTGGCGGCTGGCCTTCGATGGTCTTGGCCAGGTGCGGACGGTTCCACACGCCCTTGTTGGCGATCAGTGCAGTGGCCTGGGCCAACTGCAGCGGCGTGGCCTGCATGTAGCCCTGGCCAATGCCGAGAATCAGCGTTTCACCCGGGAACCAGGCCTGGCGGCGGGTGGCGCGCTTCCACTCGCGCGACGGCATCAGCCCGGGCGACTCCTCGAACATGTCGAGGGCGACCTTCTGGCCGATGCCGAACTTGTTCATGTAGCTGGACAGCCGATCGATACCCATCTTGTGGGCAAGGTCGTAGAAGTAGGTGTCGTTGGAGCGCATGATCGCGGTGTCCAGGTCGACCCAGCCGTCACCGGTGCGGTTCCAGTTACGGTACTTGTGATCGTAGTTGGGCAACTGGTAGTAGCCGGGGTCGAACACCCGGCTGCTGGCGTTGACCACCCCGCTGTCGAGGCCGGCAATGGCCACCGCCGGCTTGATGGTCGAACCCGGCGGATACAGGCCGCGCAAAACGCGGTTGAACAGCGGCCGGTCGATCGAGTCGCGCAGTTCGGCGTAGGCCTTGAAGCTGATGCCGGTGACGAACAGGTTAGGGTCGAAGCTCGGCTGGCTGACCATCGCCAGCACCTCGCCGGTACGCGGGTCGAGCGCCACCACCGCGCCGCGCCGGCCACCCAGGGCGGCCTCTGCGGCTTCCTGCAGCTTGATGTCGAGGCTCAGCACGATGTCCTTGCCCGGCTTCGGGTCGGTGCGCTTGAGCACCCGCAGCACACGGCCCCGCGCGTTGGTCTCGACTTCCTCGTAACCGACCTGGCCGTGCAGCTCGGGCTCGTAGAAGCGCTCGATGCCGGTCTTGCCGATATGGTGAGTGCCGCTGTAGTTCACCGGGTCGAGGGTTTTCAGCTCTTTTTCGTTGATCCGCCCGACATAACCGACCGAATGAGCGAAATGCGCGCCCTGTGGGTAATGGCGCACCAGTTGGGCGACGACCTCGACGCCAGGCAGGCGGAACTGGTTGACCGCCACGCGGGCGATCTGCTCTTCGTTGAGTTCGAACAGGATCGGCACCGGCTCGAACGGCCGACGCCCCTGCTTCATGCGCTTTTCGAACAGCGCCCGGTCGTCCGCCGTCAGGTCCAGCACTTCGACGATGGTATCCAGCACTTCCTGCCAGTTCCCCGCACGTTCACGGGTCATCGACAGGCTGAAACTGGGCCGGTTGTCGGCGACGATCACCCCGTTGCGGTCGAAGATCAACCCGCGCGTCGGCGGAATCGGCTGCACATGCACCCGGTTGTTTTCCGAAAGCGTCGAGTGATAGTCGTACTGGATGATCTGCAGGTAATACAGCCGCGCGACCAACACGCAAATGAGCAGCATGACCGCCACCGCGCCGACAACGACGCGGTTGCGCACCAGGCGGGCGTCTTTCTCGTGGTCCTTGAGACGGATCGGCTGCGACATCGGACTGCTTACAGGCTCATTTGTGGTAAGGGTGCCCGGACAATACCGTCCAGGCGCGGTAGATCTGTTCGCCGATGAGTATCCTTACCAACGGGTGCGGCAGGGTCAGCGGCGACAGCGACCAGCGCTGCTCGGCGCGTGCGCAGACCTCAGGCGCCAGCCCCTCCGGACCGCCCACCATCAAATTCACCGTGCGCGAGTCCAGGCGCCAGCGGTCCAGCTCGGTCGCCAGCTGCTCGGTACTCCAGGGCTTGCCATGGACCTCGAGGGTGACGATGCGTTCCCCAGGCTGGACTTTGCTCAGCATGGCTTCGCCCTCCTGGCGGATCAGCCGGGCAACGTCGGCATTCTTGCCACGAGTGTTCAGCGGGATTTCCACCAGCTCGAGCGACAGCTCCTGGGGCAGGCGCTTGGCATATTCATGCCAGCCTTCCTCGACCCACTTGGGCATACGCGAGCCGACCGCGATCAGGCGCAGGCGCACGACGCTTCCTTATTCCCGGTCTTTCAGTTTGTCGGTGAAGTAGTCGCTGGCGTTTTCCGGGCTGTGGTGCTTGGCATCGGCCGCACGGCTCTGCTCGGCGCCCATCCACAGGCGCTCCAGGTCGTAGAACTGGCGGGCAGCGGCGGTCATCATGTGCACGATGACGTCGTTCAGGTCCAGCAGTACCCAGTCGCTGTCGCCCTTGCCTTCTTCACCCAGCGGCTGTGCGCCCTTGGCCTTGACCGCTTCACGGACCTTTTCCAGCATCGCGTTGATCTGACGGTTGGAGGTACCGGTGGCAATGATCATGTAGTCGGTCAGGCTGTGCTTTTCGCGCACGTCGATGACCTGGATGTCCTGGGCCTTGACGTCTTCCAGGGCGCTGATGGTCAGCTTGACCAGTTCTTCGCCATTGATTTTCTGCTTGCTCATAAAAAACTCTTCAACTCGTTTGGATGAGGCGCCCTGGGGGCACCGTCAGTGAGGGGCACGATACAGTTCGTGCGCCTCGATGTAGGCCAGTACGGCGTCCGGCACCAGGAACCTCACCGATTTGCCGCTGGCCAGCAGCTGTCGGATCTGTGTAGCCGACACCGCGAGCGGCGTCTGCCAGACGAACGAAATATTCCCCGCCGGGCCGGACATGGCGGTGGGATCGCTCTCCGAGCGCGCAGCCAGCAGGTTGCGCAACTCGTCAGGGGGTTCAACGTCCGCATCCGGGCGTTGCAGCACCAGGATGTGACAGTGTTGCAGCAGTTCTTCCCAGCGGTGCCAGGTGGGCAGGCCACAGAAGGCATCCCAGCCGAGCACCAGGAACAGCTGGTCGTCGACACCCAGCTCGGCGCGTATCGATTCCAGCGTGTCGATGGTGTACGACGGTTTGTCGCGTTCGAGTTCGCGGGCATCGACGCTGAGGCAATCGACGCCCTGCACCGCTTGACGCACCATGGCCAGGCGGTCCTGCGCCGCCACCTGCGGGGTATCGCGGTGTGGCGGGCGGGCATTGGGCAACAGGCGCAGCTCATCGAGCGCCATGAACTCGGCCACTTCCAGCGCGCTGCGCAGGTGGCCGATGTGCACGGGGTCGAAGGTACCGCCAAGAATGCCGATGCGCCGGACTGCCTGGGCCTTGCTCAACTCAGCAGGACTCCTGGCCGCGCAGCTGGCCGTCACCGATCACCACATACTTCTCGCAGGTCAGGCCTTCCAGGCCGACCGGGCCGCGAGCATGCAGCTTGTCGGTGGAAATGCCGATTTCCGCGCCCAGGCCGTACTCGAAGCCATCGGCGAAGCAGGTCGGGGTGTTGAGCATCACCGATGCCGAATCGACCTCGGCCATGAACTGGCGGGCCTGGCCTTGATGTTCGGTAATGATCGAGTCGGTGTGGTGCGAGCCGTACTGGTTGATGTGCTCGATGGCCTGGTCCAGGCCGTCGACGACGCGGATCGACAGGATCGCGTCGAGGTACTCGGTGTGCCAGTCGTCTTCAGTGGCCGGCTTGGCCTCGATCAACCCACGGGTACGCTCGCAGCCACGCAGTTCGACGCCTTTCTCCTGGAAGCGGCGGGCCATTTCCGGCAGGAAGCCTTCGGCCACGCGCTGGTCGACCAACAAGGTTTCCATCGCACCACAGATGCCGTAGCGGTAGGTCTTGGCGTTGAATGCCACGCGCCAGGCCTTGTCCAGGTCGGCGTGCTCGGCCACATAGACGTGGCAGATACCGTCCAGGTGCTTGATGACCGGCACCCGGGCATCGCGGCTGATGCGCTCGATCAGGCCACGGCCACCGCGCGGCACGATGACGTCGACGAACTCGGGCATGCTGATCAGCGCGCCAACGGCTTCGCGGTCGGTGGTCTCGACCACCTGCACCACGGCAGCCGGCAGGCCGGCCGCAGCCAGGCCACGCTGGATGCAGGTGGCGATGGCACGGTTGGAGTGGATGGCCTCGGAACCGCCACGCAGAATGGTGGCGTTGCCCGATTTCAGGCACAGGCTGGCGGCATCGATGGTCACGTTCGGGCGCGACTCGTAGATGATCCCGATCACCCCCAGCGGCACGCGCATCTTGCCGACCTGGATGCCCGACGGGCGGTAGCTCATGTCGCGGATGGCGCCGACCGGGTCTGGCAGGCTTGCCACCTGGCGCAGGCCGGTGATCATGCCGTCGATACGCGCCGGGGTCAGCGCCAGGCGGTCAAGCAGCGCCGCCTCCAGGCCATTGGCACGGCCGGCGGCCAGGTCCAGTTCGTTGGCTGCGGCAAGCTCGGCGCGCGCAGCATCCAGCGCATCGGCGGCGGCCTGCAGGGCGCGGTTCTTCTGCGCGGTGCTGGCACGTGCGATGACGCGGGAAGCCTGGCGTGCGGCGCGACCCAGGCGGGTCATGTAGTCAAGAACGGACTCAGTCATGGGTTCGGTGTCTTGGCGAAGGGGAAATCGGCTGATTATAACTGTCGCGCAGGTATACGCCCAGCGGCGGGTGGCGGATGGTCGAAAATGGCTCGGCAGAATCCATAGGAAAGATGTTACCGCGCTTATCGAACTGTCCCGGTTCAGCCTCGATTAAGCTATTCATTGCTATCATCCCCGCCTTTACTGCCACGAACCGCCAGCATGCCAGCCTCAGCCCCCTGCTCTGCACGCGCCCTCCCCGACAGCTTCTTCGACCGCGACGCCCAGACCTTGGCCAAGGCATTGCTGGGCAAAGTCATCCGTCATCGCCAAGGCGACCTGTGGCTGGCCGCGCGGATCATCGAGACCGAGGCCTACTACCTGACCGACAAAGGCAGCCACGCGTCGCTCGGCTACACCGAAAAACGCAAGGCGCTGTTCCTCGACGGCGGGCACATCTACATGTATTACGCCCGCGGCGGTGACTCGCTCAACTTCAGCGCCCAGGGCCCAGGCAACGCCGTGCTGATCAAGTCCGCCTATCCCTGGGTCGACGCCGTCTCCGATGCCAACAGCCTGGCGCAGATGCAACTGAACAACCCCGACGCCAGCGGCAACCTGCGCCCACCTGAGCGCCTGTGCGCCGGGCAGACCCTGTTGTGCAAGGCCATGGGCCTCAAAGTGCCGCACTGGGACGCACAACGATTCGACCCCGAGCGCCTGTACGTCGAAGACTGCGGCATCGCCGTGCCGAGGGTGATCCAAACGGCACGGCTGGGCATTCCCCACGGGCGCGATGAGCACCTGCCGTACCGCTTCGTCGATGCCGAATACGCCCGTTTCTGCACCCGGAACCCGCTGCGCCGGGGCCAAGTCGAAGGGCAAGACTTTTTCACCCTCAAACAAGGAAGCTGAAACATGGGCCAATGGCTCGACAGCCTGACAGGCTGGCTCAGCGCCAACCCCCAGTGGCTTGGCCTGGCGATTTTTTTGGTGGCGTGCGTCGAGTGCCTGGCCATCGCCGGCATCATCGTGCCGGGCACGGTCCTGCTGTTTGCCGTTGCCGTGCTGGCCGGCAGTGGTGCATTCAGCCTGGGTGAAACCTTGCTGCTGGGGTTCCTCGGCGGCCTGCTCGGTGACGCGCTGTCGTACACCGTCGGCAAGTACTTCCACCAGAACATCCGCCGCCTGCCGCTGCTGCGCCATCACCCCGAATGGATCGGCAGCGCCGAGGCCTACTTCCAGCGCTACGGCATCGCCAGCCTGCTGGTCGGCCGCTTCATCGGCCCGCTGCGGCCGATGCTGCCGATGGT
>Ga0153918_1001012_pt1 | contig 11892 bp, 13 predicted proteins | sample TSFL002MetaG_FD_104687 | JGI IMG/M metagenome (GOLD analysis project Ga0153918, IMG submission 104687) | Attine ant fungus gardens microbial communities from Florida, USA - TSFL002 MetaG | ecosystem: Host-associated > Fungi > Mycelium > Unclassified | place: USA: Florida, Paynes Creek Historic... | reverse complement strand
GTCCTTGTATCTCCACAGGATCTTATCACCCTAAGGTCTATTTATAGTCATCAGAAGCATATTGAAGAGAGCTTCCATGTGCACATGGAAGCAATCATCCGCGTTTGGTAGTTCCCAAGATATCTACCAATCAGTGTCTGGCACTGATTAACTGATATTTATCTTGAATGGTGCTACTGTCTTATGGTCATCAAAGCAGTAAGAAATTGTCTCTCTATCAACTATAGAAGCTGAGTACATTACTCTTATATACATAACCAAAGAAGCAATCTGGTTTTGCAATTTTCTCTCTGAACTGATTAGTCCTATTGTATTTCTACTCAACATATATAACAACAATCAGTCTACCATTTCCTTTACATATACTAAACTTGGTCAGTTCTATGCCAGAACAAAATACATTAATATATACTACTAAAGTGAAAAATGAAGTCACAAGTTAGTTTGGCTTGGAATATTTTTATTCTGTTGCAAACAAATAAATACAAAATAACTAGCTATCAATCTTATATACTAATAAAATAAAATATTCTTGTATCTTTATCATGATGTTGACTCAATATCCCAATAGCTATCACTTTATCCATGAGAAAATCAAGGACAGCTTACTTGAAGTCACCTATTGTTCCACCAACAAAATGGTTGCTGATATTTTCACAAAGTCACTATCCTCCTACAAGTTCAAACCTCTCATTCATACACTGGGACTAATTTTGGCTTGAAGGGGAGTGCAGAATATTCTGAAACATATCTCAATGAGCAAGCCGAGTCATGCAGATGAACATAGCCCTAGGGCTCTCTAGACAATTCCACCAGTTTCCATATTATCTATGTAATCATGTTATTCTATGAGTACACCAAACATTCTAGTAACACTTACTCTAGATATAAAAGCAATGTATCTACTGCTAAATAAAAGAGCAAAATTTACCTCTTTTCTCTCCTCAGCTTTGTCCCTCAATATCTATAGCTTTGTCAACAGTAGAGGCAGAGTATATGGGCTTCTCATGTGCCATCACTCAAGCCTTATGGTTCACAAAATATAGGACTACCAATCACTAAACCTATTGTAATCAATGCCAATAATACAGGGGCAATTTCTAACTGCTTGAACAACAAAAACCATTGCAGAACCAAATACATTGACATTTGACATTATTTCATGAAAGAGAGGGCCACCTCAGGGAAAATTCTATCCCCTCCTCTGAAAATATTGCTGATATGCTTACAAAACTGCTATCCTGAGAGGCAATGCAAAAGTTCACATCACTCATGGGTCTTGTTTTGAGCCCAAAGGGTATGCCAGTCAAGGGGGAGTGTTGGAAATTGCAACTGGACATGCAGGGATCAACCAGTGAGGTACTCACCCAGTTGGGCACTTGTTTGAATGGCCAGACTGGTGAGGTACTTAACTAGGGGACTTACAGGACAAATATATAGGCAGGGTTGTGATAAGGTATCCTCAGCCATCTACTCGCTAGTACGATGTCTGAGATATATTTGATAGAAACAAACTGGTTATATCACAAAGTAACAAGTTGTCTGCTGATCTAATTTGATCCCGGCCTGGTAATCGACGAGGTGTTCTGTAAAAGTGGGTCAGTGCTTTCTCTACTACATGAAATATGCAGACCTCTCAACATTACAAAAGTAAACTGGTTTCTACCATTGGAACCATTGTTAACTGGATCCACCAGTGATCCCTTTCTCCTCACTTCTCTTTTGCCTCCTGATCAATAGTCGGAACACGTTCGGCCCATACAACGGTACAGCGAAGACATCAACCCCTGTGACATAATTGCTCTGAACTTCGGGTTGGACGTGGGTTACTCCTCGTGCATTTTCATTACTGACCTAGATTCTAATATCAGAAACTAGTTGAGTAAACAGTCTTCGCATAAGCTACTGCTCTCTACCTTCTTAATTGCGATTCCACCCAAGGAGGATTAGGCGAAATAAGAGGTGCAACGTGTGTGAGAGAGAAGATGCCTGAATTCAGTAGGAGGTCGCAGAAGTTTACATTGCACTTAGCGTAACTTTGAGTCTATGGTATTCCTTCGTAGATCAGAAAGTACAATCGTGACTAGGAGGTCCCGACATGTATTTGGGCGAAGAACGGGAATAATTGGGTGCTGGTCGTCCCTTTGCAATGAGACCGATTTCCACTTTCCAATCAGAGCAATATGTTGACTTCTGGAAGAACCAAGTAGAACAGTTCATCAATCCCCCAACTTAGCTTGTACGAATATCGCATAATCTGGTAGACTTCATCCTCGGAGCCCTGATCCGGGCTCAAAATCGATCACCCCGATTGCCGATGCGAACCTCAGGTCCAACCTTTCCCACCCATCTATATCTGTCCTTGATCTGATGGCATCTGTGATGGCGACTGCATCAAATGAGGTTACTGTAGCAGGGTGGTCTTGCGAGTGCAAAAAAGGGCGATCCTCTGGACCGATTCCTGAAAGAGCTATAACAAATAAAATCTAGATCTCTGAGCAGATTCAAAACAAACGTGTTGGTTACATGATTGGTTTTAAACACCCACCCCTCTTCCTGCCTCTGCTGATAATTCTCTCTCCACTCTCTATGCTTCCCGTTCCCTATAGCGCTATGCCCCATGAAACAGACCCGAAACCATCAGCTAGTTCACTCAACGTCTGGTACCCGAACCTACCCATCCCCGATCCCGCCCCCGATTCCGCCCCCTCTCATTCTAGTTCGCCCCAGTCGAGCAGCAGCAGCTCTCTCCTCGGTAAGTAGCACTCTTTTTCCTATGCAACAATCTCATCTGGAGCCCATGCTTGTCTCCCGCAGGCACACCGTATCAGGCACATGGGGACACCAACAGTGATGACCACTACAGGACTCCGAACTCTTTCAGCGATTCGATGGCTCAACCGACACTCATGCCCAGGCTTGCGACGTTATCAGATATACGCAAGGCTTCACCTTCGGGTCGGTTATGTGGGCCTGGTATCGTAGCCTCTCCTGTCGACTATCACCCATATAGTCATCACGACGTTTCACGTTGGCACAATGCGAGTCCGTATTACCAAACTGGGTCTGATTGTCCCTACAGTCTTTATTCGCCCACTAGAACTCAGTCACAGTATCACGGTTGCTCTTGTTCCGACAATGATCCATCCAAACCTTCTCCCTCGCCCTCCCAGTTCTCTTCAGAAAGCTTCCTTGATCCATTTTATCGTCAGTTGCCAGTCCCAGAAATCAGGGACAACGGCCTCTTGCCATCCAAATATCATTTTTTGGCCTCTCCATCAATTCAGCAGTGCAATGAAAATCAAGTCAGTTACCCCTACGCTCCGTCTCACAAGCAGAACGTCGACGGACCATCCTTCGACAGACGATTCTCGCCGCGACAATACCAATCACAGTTGACTTCCCTAACTAAAGGCAATGTAGAGCTTCACAACACTCTCCATTCCAGTCAACCGCCTGGATCTCTCATAAATCGTCCACTATTACAAATTCGTGTAGGGTCAGACCGCACGCGAGCAAATAGCCATTCAAGAAGGACGAATCCTAATAAGAAAGTCTTTGCCTGTCCAATACCCGAATGTGGAGCAACAATCACGTCAAAACATAACTTTGATAGTGGGTACCGTATTTTTCAGAAACTGAGGGCCAACCGCTGGTAATTCTTCTTGTAGGCCACCGAAGGTCTCACTATGGTCTCAAACCCTATCCATGTGGTCAAGGCACCTGCGAGAGAACTTTTGGTACTCCAACTGAGGTCAAACGCCATCGTTTGAAGCACTGCCCTTGGAGGAAGTTATTGTAGTAACCTCGATCCTTGACATCTTGTTGCTCGCTTCTGCTAGACTGACCATTATTTGGGTATACCTTTGTCTCCGGAATTACCATGCGCTTGAGTTATATTCGTGCTATATTTGAGCTGTAGAACATCCCTTGTCTGAGAGTCGAGAAGCCGTTGAAATGCCGAGTTGCTGCATTAACCATTTCAAGGAAACAAGGGGTATGATATGATGACGGATGCAATCTATCATTGGCTGGCCATTAATAGATGATTGTCAGGTCAGTATGAATGGAGTTCTTTCCCGTTACGTGATATACGCTGGCTTTCGAGCAGCACATGGTACATCGGGTAATGTTAGTCAAGAGACAACTATGTTTTTTTTCTGTCACACGCGTTGATAGGAGCCATTGTGGCTTCCGTGGAACACAAAGGAATAAATCACGCACCTACCGGAACAAAGTCGCGCTAGTGATTTTTTTCCTGAAACCGAGCGAGTCTTACAGGAACCAAAACATTGTTGCCGGCCCAAGAGTTTGACCGTCCCTGCTACCTGTTTCTGTAGAAAGTCCAAGGATCGACTGAAATTCAGGCCCAACTTCATACTGTATCAAGTTTCCAATAGTTACATCCAATCTGTTCAGCAGATAAGCAGGTCTCAATGAAACAGGTGATCATTAAATTAACGAATCCGAATGGAATGCCTAACGTAGCAAATACCAATGCCATACCAATGCCTCTTTCTCTTCCTTGTTTGGGTATCTATCCTGAGAATTTTGTTTCAGGAAATTGGGAAATAGTCACGTGATTTGACCTCCCTGTGGGTCGCTGACTGGATGTGACCAAAGTGTGACCAAAATACTCGGGGGCGTGAGGGAAGTCTGGGTGAGGATTTGGAATCTTAGGTTTGATAGGGGTATTCTGACCAATATTATCGCACATGCTCGCTGCTCATGCCGATGAAACTTAGAAATCGCCTAGAATTTGACAAGGGAAAGGACCTTTTGAGCACGACTAGAATTAATTCCATTCCCACGAGAAGGCAAATCAGATCAAGTCAGGGTAGGAATTACTAGAACGAACTAGGCGTACATAGATATGTTACCGACTTGGGTTGTCCAAACGAAATGGAGATATACACATGGTACAGAAAAGGAGGTACCTGTTTCGAGTCATACTCATGAAACTCCAATTGATATATCTCCTATGCGGAGGCTCTTCCACATTGGAAGATATGCTGCAGTGGGATCCGACACTGGCATAAACACATCTCCCTTGAACACAGTCATTGCGTATTTTCCTTCTTTATCACCCCGCCAAACATGGCTTATCCTCTAGATCCCGCCATTGGCGCATTATACTCCGTCTATGGGTACCGCTGTGTCCGGAAAAATATCAGGTCCACTCCGTCTTCTGTTGCCTTCCATATCTCCATCTCAGTTGCGGCTCCAACGCTTGATGACACTATCCCGATAATGTCATCAAGAATTTGTTGTCTTCTCCCCCAAATGAGGCTTCATTATTAACGTCTTTTAGGCTCAATTGGAGAAAGGGCTTAGGCTGATTTTCTCTCCCTTTGATAATTTATAAACTCGTCACATAGGTTCACCTACCCCTAACAACCGTGTAAAAGGGCTCGTAGACATAACACTCTTGGTACCGGAGGCTCATGCGAGAATGTCTAATCTTTGGTTGAGCTGAGGCAAGGTCAGTGTAGGACTTGTGAGTCGCTGGATTACCATGAGCCGATATTCCTTAATTAAGAAATCGACCCTTGACTACGAAATGCTTTCTGATTTGATGTTCTCAATTGATCTTTTGTCTCTATTGTCTCGTAACTACGACGGAGTGAGATGAAGATCGAACCATACATCATGGAGAAGTCAGCATTCTTGTTTTTGTCCAGTTGCATCGGCTGGGATAATACTGTAGTATTTCTTCAGTAGGTACTTCTTCTAGACCTAAGTCCATCTCAGGACTTCGAAAATTTGATGAGAGACCAGATGGACACACGACAGTCTTTTGCGCCACCTATGAGCCAGCGGTCTCTCTTGGTTCGCATCTCATCATCACTGCTAGTCTCACTTTCCGGTCGAAGCCGGTCACTGCGGCATGATTTTACAAATACAACAACTTGACATGTACTCTTGTGATATCTGAGAGTGCCGAGCGACTTAAATGTTCGTGTAGAGTAGAGCCGAATACTGAAACAGCAAGTTAGGGCTATTTTAAGGAGTCAGATACTGCCTATCACTGACCTACCATCCCAACCACCGATAGCGCACACTTTCCCATCATCTGTGATGGCTATTGACGAATTTCCTGGGTGTTTAGTTTTACATATCGTGGTCATATTTTCTGAGGATGCAGCAGCTACCGCCTTGAAACTGTCTTTGAGTATGTCAACTACTTAGATAGATAGGCTTACACTAAGATCGTAGCGACAGACTAGATGGTCTGCAGAAACAGAGATTGCAAAGTCATTTTGGCGTGAAATTCTCATCGCCATAACTTGATACATGTTTGAGTCAGAGAAAATATAGATATCTTGACACCTACTAGTTTGTGCGTGAACTTTGGCTGTCCAGAGGATTACCCATCCCATTGCCCCACTTGGAGTACAACCGGCGGAAAGATACCTCCGGACCGTAACAGAGCCATTTTCGTACGCACAGATGAGGCATAGATCGTCATGACAGGTAGATCGGATCGGCGACAAATATAGATGTAAAGCCATGATAATACCTAATAAATAGTTAGTTGTGGTCGTGGAAACATTGGTATAAGTCATACCAGCCTTGTTCCCGCTGTTCGGATGTAGAGAAAGACTTTGGGTCCCTTCGCCTACTGCAGTATGGATTCTGCTCCGAGACGGTAGCGTCCAGATATCGGCCTAGACAACGATGCTCTGGACAACAAATATATGAATGTAGAAGAGATATAACCCACTACAGACGAATCTGTGAGATTGGGGAGGGCTATCATAGCCTGTTTCTCCTCGTGTGAGCCTGCTGTATCATACAGCAAGGAGAACCGACAGTAGTTGAGCGCATTGATGTCCAAAGCATACGATAATAGAGGTGTACTGAGATTGAGACGAGCAGCTGTGTCTCCAAGGGTGGTAGATTCCGGCGCTTCAAGAACACGACCCCAGACACGTAATTTATTATCTCGTCCATGGCTGTAACATTTAACCAAACCATCAGGTATAGAGATATAACATCTTACGAGTACGTACGTGATGATCTGATCTCCCCATTCTTCAATACCAAGGAGACTGTCAGAGTGAGCTCGCCATTGGGCGATTGCTCGAAGGGTGCGAGAAGAAGTTATTACGACGAGACCAGATGAATCTCCTGAGTAGATCCTTTTGTTATCGGGGGAGACTTCCAGAGCGCTTACTGGATACGAATGCAAACGAAGCAGATGATTTGGAGCGGCCGGAGAAGGCACTGACATTATCAATCAAGTGCTAATCCAAGGTTCAGATGTTGTTTGGTCTGTGTTAGGGATACACACTTCAGGACAACATTTGTTTCGACGTGTCATTCAGACGTGGCTGGTCAACTCATGTTATAGCATCCTTTGTCCTCTCATCAGAATGCATAATATTTTTTCCCGGGTCAATAATGTTTCTGCGCTACTCTCGTCGTGTATGATGGCGCTACTGGCAGCCATCGCAATTTCCTCCTTTGTATTCACTGCCGATCCACAAGGTGACCTGGGACTCCTCTCGATTAAAGTGTATGCACGCCAAAATTCGAGACACACAGTAATCTGAACTCTGAGATGAACCTATCCAGTTATCCCGCGACTGCTGCGAAGAAAGCCCATGCAAAGCAGGAACTTGCTTTTGTCAATTTCAATGTGACCGCTGGTGCGTCCTTTCTATTCCTTATTGTATGACCTTTATGTTCATTCTCCTGCAGATCTCCGACCACTTTTCCATTGGAATACGAAACAACTATTTGTATGGGTGGAAGCAGAATTCAATAATACGAAGAAGGTTTGCGGAACGACATGCACTTATGAGTCTATTCTCATAATCCCTACAGGCTGATAATACAGTTATTATCTGGGACCGTATCGTTCGTCGCAAAGAGGATGCAGATCTCAAAGTGACAGGTAAGAATAAATACATGCTTCGTGAACTCACGAAATCATTCAAGTAAAAATCTATCACTGTCTATGTCGATTTGGCGCTGATGATCACTCAGGAACGCGGGCCCTGCTCATTATTCCTTGAAATACAATGTTATGCCTCACGTTGGAATACTGACTTATGGCGAGGCAGCCAGAACGAAGACTGCGATTGATTTTCCACCCATACAGCAACGTGTATAATAGAGACCGTCCAGGCAGATAATCGTATCTTGATCTTTATATCAAATTCCTTTCTGACGTCCACGCTCCCAACTTTGCTTTCAAGATTTCATCCACGCTTTATCACCTCTTTGACCTCAGGCTCCACACTGCTGAAGAGGTCTCTTGTAGTCATCTTCGGGCACCAACCAATTGCCCGTGATTGGTTTCCCCTGCACCTTGAGTTGGACCCCAGTGAAGTCCCTTGCTTCAAGTATGTCAGTCAGTACAGTCGTCAACTTTGATAGGGCCTACTCCAAAATATTTGACAATTTCATCCTGTGTAAAGGTTGCTGGGTCTTGGAAAGTGCTTTTGTTGAACTTGACAAGTATATACCCAATCTGTTTCGCCAGGTCATACAAAGTGTGCTCCCCGTTTTCGCCAAAGTAGTAACCCTCACGACCATGACCGGGACTCCGGTTGGAGTTCACTGCATCGAAAATGTGTATATAGAGGTTGGCCACTACGTGTTTCGAATTATGAATATCGAACTATACTTATCTGAATTCATACGTACCGTCATCGATGTGTACATTTGGCCATATGTTTCTTCCTTCTCCAATCATTCCTGCCCTACAGCGATCCAGCGCAGCCCGAATCAATGAAGGGATTTGTATGGAACGATTATTCGCTATCCCAGCTGTGACGAGTTTCCCAGTTGCAAGGCCATATATAGTTGACGGGGCTACAAGGTATGCCTGAATAAATCCTTTTCTATCGCCATCGATAATAGCCAAGTCCACATCTCGATGAGGTGCATTATTGGGCAGCATTTCAAGGTCGTCTGCATTCGCATCGTTCCAGATTTTATTAGACACAAACATGCCTGCGGCATTGTCGGCCAGAAGACCAGTTCCGGACTAGAAGATTGAGTTAACTTATGACGATGAGGGAAAGAGAAATGCATACTGTGTGTATGAAGATAGGTTTTTTACCGATGGCTTGATGTCTCCTCCTCAACCCACGCAAGATTGCCTGGGCTGATTCAAGATTGTCTGAATCGGCCTGTACTGCTCTGAGCTTACAAGCAATTCTGAATACGACCGACGTACGGCGTCGAATACGACATCTGCATCGGCGGCCAGGCCCTCGAGGAGCAAAAGGTCACTCAATGATCCCACAACTGGAGTTACACCGAATTTAATCAGGTTTCTTGCTTTATCTTGCGAACGGACGAGTGTTGTTATTTCGAAAGTGGAATTTTTGTGATGTGCGAGAAGGCGATCTAATATCGATCCTCCAATGTAACCTGGCCCAAATCAATGCACATTTTTGATGGTTCAAATTATGCTAACCTGTAGCACCAGTCGTCAGAATACGAAGCTTTTCCATCTGTGATCGACAACTATGGTTGTCCGATGCAAAGGTGGACAATGTAATTCTTCTCTGAAGCTTGATATTTGACCGCGTGAATAATCACATAACCATATTCAACTACTGAATCTTATTCATCTGAGACTTGCTGACTATGATCTATGTCCTGAAGTTTTGTTTTATTTTATGGTAACCATCGAGTACTTCTGTGTGGACTCTTATCACATAATGCTATTCAACGCAGAGGAGCTGGACGAAAGCCTGTCTTGAATATCTCTTCAACTTCCGGTCGAATGCTCGCTATAAAATCTTCTGTCGTTCTCTTCGGCTTCCAACCAATAGCCTTTGAGTTGTTGGCCAAACCTCTTGAGTTCGATCCTAGATAATCAGATCCCTACGATAAACTGATTAAGGTGCATTATCTAATTAAGTATATTGAGAAGCTTGCCCGGAAATATTTGTTCATCTCTTCTTTTGTAAAAGTCGTGGGTTCTTCGCTTGAGCTCTTGCCAGTCGCCACCATTACACGACCCAATTCCTTGCCCACGTCGTAGAGAGTGTGCTCTCCATTCAACCCGAAATAGTATCCTTTGCGACCATGCCCAACTTTGTCGGGATTTGCCTTGATTGCATTGTAGAGATCGATATAGAGATCGGCCACTGAAGTGGAGAACGAATCGGTCAAGGAGCAGCAAGATCTCTGTGGAATCATACCATCGTCGATATGTACATTCGGCCAGATATTTAAACCTTTTCCAACCATTCCAGCTCGTCCTCGATCAAGAGAAGCGCCGATTAAAGCAGGGACTTGAATAGAGTGCTTGTTGGCAAGCCCTGCTTTCGCATATTTATTGGTGGTTATACCATAGATTGTAGCGGGAGCAACCAGATAACTCCTAACATAACCCTCCTCATCGGCTTGAATGATCTCGAGATCAACATCACGATGAGGCGCTGTTATGGGGAGTGTTGCGATTTGATCAGGATCAGCATCGTCCCAAATAACATTTGAGTCATTCAACCCGGCGGCCTTGTCAGAAAGAAGCCCAGTTCCAGACTGTTCAAATGAATATGATGGCTATGATTAGCAGAACGAACGTACGGTATGTATGAAAATCGGTGGGATTCCTGTCTCCTGGAACTTTTTCTTGAAACCACGAAGCATGCTCCTTGCTGCATCAAGAGCATCGGCGTCAACCTGATGAAAGCAAACTCATTGGACCAGCCTGGTTACACAGATTTCACTTGCTGTGTCAACAACAATATCGGCAGCTGCTGTCAAATCCTCAAGAAGTTTGGCGTCGCTAAACGAGCCGACAACGGTGTTCACACCGTATTCCTTGAATTTATCTGCTTTCTGCGGGCTTCGAATGAGTGCAGTGATCTCAAACTTCTCAGCATCTGGATGGTTTTGTAAACGTTCAAGCACAGAGCTACCGATGTATCCTTCAGGTAACTTGGTCAGCCTTCCGAAGGGATATCCAGTCCACGCATACGGCTCACCAGTAGCGCCAGTGATAAATATCTTAGTATTTGCAGACATGAAGGAAGGAAGACGATTTGATGTGGTTTGAGATCTGGCCTGAGAATTGTTCCAATATGTTAAAGTTGGCTTTTATATGCGCTCGTCATCCGATTATACATCTGAGAAGGTCTTGTTAGAACCCGATAATTAATAATCACTCTTGGTAAGCTTGATATTGTTTGTCATCCAGAACTCTCGATTTAGCACGACGAACATATGACGAACATATGTGTCATCATGCCCATTTTTTAGGGTTGAATTAGATTGATAGCTCAGCGTTCGACAAGGTGTGATCGAGAATCATTGAATCTCGTTCTCCATTTGTCTGAATGCTCGATTGACCGTCAAAGTACATCTGGTTTGTAAGTTGATTCCTCGGTGTATGGAGTTGGATACTTTATAAATGGATATGGATCAAATAGAAACTCATTGGAGTTGGCAGCATTAAATTGCATTAGATGCCTAGTTTGCGCACTGTGTAAATATGTAGTAGTCAAGTTGGTCGTATCTTGCAGATGGAAGTTGATGTTTTTCCATCCCAGCAGTGATGATAATTTCCAGCAAAAGATGATGAAAATAATTGACAAGTCAACGATCTGTAGAATTATCAGTGAAATTGTCGGTGAAAGACAGGTATAAGTGGCACCGAGAATATTCCTGTCTAGCCAGTCTTCGTCTATGAAAAAAGCCACTTCTGTCTATAACAGCTTTTCAATAGCTCTCCATCTCTGCGTCCTCAAATCTAATGATTACCATTTGACGAGCTACGACTCTCCCACTTGTACGAATGGATTAACCGTTGGATCATGATTGCAACGGGAATGTCGATTGAAGCTCGTAGGATCGGAGCGAAGAAAGATATAATGCGTAGTCTCTTTATTGTCCAGGACACCCAGACTAGATTGAATGACGGAG
>Ga0153918_1001010_pt1 | contig 11894 bp, 8 predicted proteins | sample TSFL002MetaG_FD_104687 | JGI IMG/M metagenome (GOLD analysis project Ga0153918, IMG submission 104687) | Attine ant fungus gardens microbial communities from Florida, USA - TSFL002 MetaG | ecosystem: Host-associated > Fungi > Mycelium > Unclassified | place: USA: Florida, Paynes Creek Historic... | reverse complement strand
ACCGGTCCAAAAATTTGCTCATCGGGTATCTCCTGTGTGGAGCCTGTGGCTCTCTAAATCGACATTGCTGATTTGCAGCGAAGGTAACGCCCTGAAAGAGGGGGAGAATTGATAACGATCAAGGGCAACCGGGATGACGACACGAGGAGAAAAGCAAATTACCACCAAAGTATTAGCAGTCATCTTAGCCTAAGTCTTTGTTTTATTATTATATTAACAATCATCCCTCCGTAAGGGAGAAATGCCTTGGGATGATTAGTTATTAAGTGGTAGGCGTTTTGACACGGTTAAGAACCGCGTATGAGTCTCGTTTTATAATTCTTCAGCTACAGTCAGATTATCTTCCTGCCGCTGGGGTTAGAGGCGAAAAATGATCGATGACGTATGTAAGATCTGCAAAGCAGATTCCTGTCGTTGTGAGACTGATGCCATTAATACGCGCCGCCGAGAACTCGGTTTAAAAGAAATTAATAACGGTGACACCATCGGCCTGGCTCTTTCAGGCGGTGGAATACGCAGTGCGGTATTTTGTCTGGGGTTGGTGCGGGCACTGGCGAAAAATAAGTTATGGAACAAAATCGATTATATCTCGACAGTGTCGGGCGGCGGGTATCTCGGTGGAATGTTAGGACGTTTATATACTTCGCAGGTTCAGGGCGCACGGGTCGAAACGGCGCTCGCCAGTGATGATACGATATTGCTGGCCTGGATACGTAATAACGGTCGATATCTCACACCGGCAGGGTTTCGCGATACATCCCTTGCGGTCACACAGCTGTTTCGTTCCTTTTTTGCTTCGCTATTCCTGCTGACGCTGATGTGCCTGGTGGTAAGCGGCATTGCCATCAGTCTTAACGCGATGCTTGTGTCTGAGCCTAAATCACTCCGAGCCGCTCCATGGCTTATCGCACTTACAATACCACTCTATTTTTCGGCGGTGATGGCACTCTCATACTGGATACTGGCTGTAAAACAGCCTAAAAAATCCCTCAGGAACGCCGTTATCATAGCTTCGATTTGCTACGGTGTGATTGCATGGCTAACCGCCTTTCCGACCTACTTTATCAAATCATACCTACCTTCGGTTGCCCTGTTGATTATCGTGATAATCAATATCGAACTCGTCCGCACCCCGCTGAAGCCGCTTAGCGGCGACCCCGGCAAGCTGAGACAGCAGCTCACTCGTGGGATGGCCAACAGTCTTGGGCTGGCAGGCATAATTCTCTTATTATGGCTGGTTTACGTGCTTGGCTTATCTTGGGCTGAATCGCGAACGCTTACCGATACGCTGCTCCCTCCTGCGCTGCTGACCCTGCTCAAAGCCGTCTGGGAAATAAGGGGAGTAAAAAAATTTTTCAGTAAAACGAAAAAAAGAAGCCCTGTCATAGCCCTTAGCCTGACCCAGACCGGGAATATTGTTGGCTACCTGCTGTTATTTTTTTCGCTCGTCACCGTCTGCGCGGCCGAGCTTCAACTGCTCGTTTACGACTCACTCTTCCACTACGTTTTCATCCCTTTGCTTATCGGGATAGTGATTGTTATTTTCTTTTACTTGCTCTGTCAGCCTAAGCGCATTACTAACTTGCTGAATTTAAGCTCATTACACAATTTCTACCGCTCACGGCTAGAACGCGCCTGGCTTTCCGTTGCAAACGTTGGCGTGACGCCGAATAACCGTTTCCCGCAAGATCCTCTGGACGAATCGTACAAAGACAGACTGAATAACATCAAAAGGGTCACCGACCCTCTTCCTGGTGATGACGTCCTTTTCAGCAATTACGCACCGCACTCCAACCTGGGTCCAATCCACCTGATCAGTTGCTGTATTAATCAGACCGTAGACGATCGCTCAGGGAACTTTAATGCGGACAGAAAAGGGATATCGCTTACCGTCAGCTCATTTGGCGCAGAAACGGGAACGCATTATCCAAAGCCTTCAGACTTATTACAGAACAGCACCCTCTCGAAGTGGATTGCGATATCCGGAGCTGCTGCTGCAACGGGCATGGGGTCCATGACGTCCCCAGGGCTAGCCTTTCTGCTTTTTCTGATTGGCGGACGGCTTGGGTTCTGGGAGAGGAATTTGCAATCCAGAATTGTAGCAAATAACTTCCTGCCCGCCCTCTTCGCCGAAATGTTTGCCCGTTTTCCGGGTAAAAACAGTCGGTACTGGTATGTCTCGGATGGCGGTCATTTTGAAAATACCGGCGTCTATCCTCTTTTAAAAAGACGGGTAAAAACAATCGTTGTCGCAGATTGCGGGGCCGATCCGGAATTTATCTTTGACGATCTGGAAAATCTGGTTCGCAAGGCGCGGGTTGATTACGGCATTTCTATCCTGTTCTCTCCGGCCATTACTGGGAGGCGCACATCCCTGAGGGTGCTTAAAAAAGGGAGAAGACGACTGCCACTCATTGAGGCAAGAATCTATTACCCGAAGACACAAACGCAAAACGCGATGCTGGGAAAACTGATTATTATCAAACCGCATCTTCTGCATGACATGGGACTTGATACCGAGCGCTACGCAAAACGTCATGACGATTTCCCACAGCAAACCACGGGAGATCAATTCTTTGATGAGGAACAGTGGGAGGCCTATCACCAGCTTGGATTGCAGGCAGGAAAAGCAGTCAAATTCTAGTACAGGCTAAAAAAAACGCGGCCCGAAGGCCGCGTAAACGGATAATCACACTTACTTATTTTTCTTGGTATTACGGCCATATACCAGCCACGTAATCACAACGCAGGCGATATAGAAGACGAGGAAAACTTTCATGGCACCGGCCGGAGAGCCGGTCAGGTCCAGAGAGATACCGAACGCTTTCGGGATGAAGAAGCCGCCAATCGCGCCGATGGCAGAGATAAAGCCCAGCGCCGCCGCCGTATCCGTCGCCGCTTCACGCATCGCCTGCTCTTCGCTCCCGCCCTGCGCTTTCACGCGGTCCATGGTCAGCTTGCGGAAGATCACGGATATCATCTGGAAGGTAGACGCACTCCCCAGCCCGGCCGTCAGGAACAGCACCATAAACACGCCGAAGAAGGCGATGAAGTTACCGCCCTGCCCGTCGGCTGGCAGCGTAAGGAACAGCAGCGCGCAGAAGACCGCCATCACGACGAAGTTAACCAGCGTCACGCGGGTACCGCCGAGGCGGTCAGACACCATGCCGCCCAGCGAACGCGCCAGAGCACCAATGAACGGCCCGAAGAAGGCAAATTGCAGGATCTGAATCTCCGGGAACTGCGTTTTCGACAGCATCGCGAAGCCCGCAGAGAAGCCGATAAACGAGCCGAAGGTGGCCAGATACAGCAGGGCCATCACCCAGAGATGCCCACGCTTCAGCACCGGCAGCTGTTCGCTCAGCGATGCCTTCGACGCGGACAGGTCATTCATAAAGAACCAGGCCGCGAGGGTAAAGACCACCAGGAAAGGGACCCAGATCCAGGCGGCGTTTTGCAGATAGAGGGACGAACCATCCGCCTGCTCAACGCCACCGCCGCCAAAGGCCGCAAAAATGGAGACCGAGATCGCCAGCGGGGCAATCAACTGCATCACGCTCACGCCCATGTTCCCCAGACCGCCGTTAATCCCCAGCGCGCCGCCCTGCTTGGCTTTCGGGAAGAAGAAGCTGATGTTCGCCATGCTGGAGGCGAAGTTCGCACCCGCAAAACCGCACAGCAGGGAGATAATCACGAACACGCTAAACGGCGTGGAGGTATCCTGCACCGCGAAGCCGAGCCACACGCAAGGGACGATCATGATGCCCGTACTGAACGCCGTCCAGCGACGACCGCCAAACACCGGCACCATAAACGCGTAAGGGACCCGCAGCAGCGCGCCTGACAGCGACGGCAGCGCGGTCAGCATGAACAGCTGATCGGTCGTAAACGTAAACCCAACTTTCGGCAGATTGACCGCCACCGCGCTAAACAACATCCATACGCAAAACGCTAATAACAAACACGGCACGGAAATCCATAGATTCCGGCTTGCTACACGATGGCCGCGCTGTTGCCAGAACGCCGGATCCTCTGGACGCCAGTCTGTAATAACGGCACCATTTTCCCTTTCGGGAGCGGATGAGTGACTCATAGACACCTCTGATTCTCGAATGATGCTGCAAACATTAGGGTTTTAGGGCAGCGGTAAGTTGATATAAATCAAAGGAAAAGTGTGAGGATTTGCGGCGCAAAATAAGGCCTTACCCTTAGTGAGTAGGCTAATTCGGTAAAAAAGACGTGGTTTTTCACGGCACTGACGGTTCCTGGCTACCCCCACCTCCTTCCCCCTACTCCGTTGGCAATTTAGGGGTAATCCTTTATTGGTATGGGTATACTCCAGGGTATGCACCAGAATAGCGCCATTCCTGCAAGCAGGCCACGTCAGGAGCACGCCACCTCTATGTTAAAAAGATGTTTATCTCCGCTGACGCTCGTGAATCAGCTCGCTCTGATTGTTTTGCTGTCCACCGCCATCGGCGTGACCGGCATGGCGATCTCCGGCTGGCTGGTACAGGGAGTACAGGGTAATGCGCATGCCATCAACGAGGCAGGCTCGCTACGCATGCAGAGTTATCGCCTGCTGGCATCGGTTCCCCTGACGCAGGACGATCGTCCCCTGATTGATGAAATGGAGCGCACGGTCTCCAGCCCCGAGCTGGAAAACGCCGCCATCCGCGCCGGTCAGCAGTCCCAGCTTAACGCCCTTCAGGGCTACTGGCACACCCAGCTGGCGCCCGGGCTGAAGCAGGCGCGCAGCACAGAAACCGTTGCGCAGGACGTCGCGGGGTTCGTCTCGCGCATTGATGCGCTGGTCTCCTCTTTTGACCAAACCACCGAATTACGCATTGACCGGGTGGTGATGGTGCACCGCGCGATGGCGCTGTTTATGGGTCTGCTGCTGATCTTCACCATCGTCTGGCTCCGCGCGCGGCTGCTGAATCCGTGGAAACAGCTGCTGGCAATGGCCCGCGCGGTCACCGCACGCGATTTTACCCAACGCACGCACATCAGCGGGCGCAACGAGATGGCCATGCTCGGTCAGGCGCTGAATACCATGTCAGCAGAGCTGTCCGAAAGCTACGCGGTGCTGGAGCAGCGCGTGCAGGAAAAAACGGCCGGGCTGGAGCAGAAAAACGAGATCCTCTCCTTCCTGTGGCAGGCCAACCGTCGTCTGCACATGCAGGTGCCGCTATGCGAACGCCTCTCGCCAGTGCTGAACGGTCTGCAAAATCTGACCCTGCTTCACGACCTTGAGCTGCGGGTCTACGATGTGGAAGACGAAGATAACCATCAGGAATTTACCTGTCAGTCCGACATGTCCTGCGATGACAAAGGCTGCCATCTTTGCCCTCGCGGCCTGCCGCCGCTGACGTCCGGCGGCACCACCCTGAAGTGGCGCCTGACCGACAGCCACACCCAGTACGGTATTCTGCTGGCAACGCTGCCTGCCGGGCGCCACCTGAGCCACGACCAGCAGCAGCTGGTTGACACGCTGGTCGAACAGCTAACGGCCACGCTGGCGCTCGACAGGCATCAGGAAAAGCAGCAGCAGCTGATCGTCATGGAAGAGCGCGCAACCATCGCCCGCGAGCTTCACGACTCTATCGCCCAGTCGCTCTCCTGTATGAAAATGCAGGTGAGTTGCCTGCAGATGCAGGATGCGGAGATGCCGGAAAGCAACAAGCAGCTGCTCAGCCAGATCCGCAACGAGCTGAACACCTCCTGGATACAGCTTCGCGAGCTGCTGACCACCTTCCGTCTGCAGCTGACCGAGCCGGGCCTGCGCCCGGCGCTGGAAGCCAGCTGCCAGGAATTTAGCGCCCGGCTGGGTTTCCCGGTGAAGCTGGACTACCAGCTGCCGCCGCGGTTTGTCCCCTCCCACCAGGCCATCCATTTACTGCAGATCGCTCGTGAAGCGCTGAGTAACGTGCTCAAGCATTCATGCGCGACGGCGGTAACGGTCACCGTCAGCCAGCACGGCAGTCAGGTGAGGCTCACGGTTCACGACAACGGCCGCGGCGTGCCGGAAAATGCCGAACGCACTAACCACTATGGTTTAATTATTATGCGAGACCGCGCCCAAAGCCTGCGCGGTGATTGCCAGGTTCGCCGGAGAGAGACGGGCGGCACGGAAGTTGTCGTCACCTTTATTCCCGAGAAACCGCTTACAACTGCTCAAGGAGAAACCCATGACTAATCAGGAACCGGCATCCATCCTGTTGATCGACGACCATCCGATGCTGCGTACTGGCGTAAAACAGCTGGTCAGCATGGCACCCGATATCACCGTGGTGGGCGAAGCCAGCAACGGTGAACAGGGCATTGAGCTTGCCGAATCCCTCGATCCCGATCTGATCCTGCTCGATCTGAATATGCCCGGCATGAACGGGCTGGAAACCCTCGACAAGCTGCGGGAAAAATCGCTTTCCGGGCGCATCGTCGTCTTTAGCGTGTCGAACCATGAAGAGGATGTGGTCACGGCGCTGAAGCGCGGGGCAGATGGTTATCTGCTGAAGGATATGGAGCCGGAAGACTTGCTTAAGGCGCTGCAGCAGGCCGCGGCGGGCGAGATGGTGCTCAGCGAAGCCTTAACGCCGGTGCTGGCCGCCAGCCTGCGCGCCAATCGCGCCACCTCCGACCGTGACGTGAGTCAGTTAACCCCGCGCGAGCGCGATATTCTGAAGCTGATTGCTCAGGGCCTGCCGAACAAAATGATCGCCCGCCGCCTGGATATCACCGAAAGCACGGTCAAAGTACACGTGAAGCATATGCTGAAGAAAATGAAGCTAAAATCCCGCGTTGAAGCCGCGGTGTGGGTGCATCAGGAACGCATTTTTTAAGGATTACTCCTCCGGCAGAAGCTTCCAGCGCGGATCGTCGTCAGGCAATGCGACCAGCGGCTGCACGACGGTCAGCACGATCTCATTGGACGAGACGCGCTGGCCCTTCTCATCTTCCACCACCGCCGACAGGTGCCAGCGGTTTGTCGCCCCTTCACGGTCATCCCAGGCAGGCATAATCACGCTCCAGCCGTCGCTGCTGTTGCTTTTCGCCGGCGACGTCAGGCTCAGCGCCTGCGTATCCCCCTGCCAGTGGATCTGACGAATGCCGTGTGTACTGCGAACCTGTAGCTTCAGCATAACGGTCTCGCCTCCTTTCAGATCCCACGGCGGCGTGGCCAGCCACACGGACAGCGTTTTCCGCTGGCGGAACTCCATCACCGGCAGGCTATTGCGCTCCGGAGAGTCGTAGCGGCTTCCGCGCAGGGAGCGCGTGGCGGCGACTTCACCGGCGGAAATCTGCTTAACCAGCGGCACGCCAAAGCGGTAGTTGAGCTTCAGTCCGAGGTTATTCTGACTCGCGCCACTTTCTCCCTGTTTATGCGCGGCGGTCAGGGTGACCAGCGGAACGGGGGTATAGTTAAGCCCCAGGTTCACCGCCACCGGGTTGTGATAGCCGGTTCCGCTGTTGAAGAGGTCGACGTTATCGCCAAAGTATTGCTCGAAGCTGACGCTGGTATTGAGATGATGGAACCACGGCAGCCAGGCTTTAGCGGTGACGTCATATCCGCGCGCCATGCGCTGCTCCTGGACGTCGGAGCGATCGCGCCAGCCGGCAAAGGGCTGATAATAGTTGGCCGACAGGCGCAGATTTTCCCCCCACGCTTCCGCGCCCAGCCCGGCACGCTGCAGGTTTTCATCCAGAAGGTTATCGTAAAACGTGTTGTAACCCAGCAGCCATTTTCCGGCGACCCAGCGCTGACCGAGCCCAGCGTTACTCACCAGGCCATCCGTCTGCTGGGTCAGGCCAAGCTGGCTCCAGCTCAGATAGCGGTTGTTATCGTTCCAGGGGATAAACCAGCTCCCACTGCTGCCGTTAAATTTGCCATCGTTATCGACCAGCAAGTTCACGCTGGCGTTACCCAAGGGCGACAGCCAGGATTCTATCTGCTGGTTCACTTCGCCGCTCAACGCGTCGCGCACCTGACCAAACGCAAACTGACGCGCCTGCTCGCCCGTTGTCAGACCGTTGTCGGTCATGCTGGCTTCACCAAAGGCTTTCGCCATTTCGGCCAGGTGTTTTTCCCCCTCGCCCGTTGGCGCCGCCATGCCGAGGTCGGGCAGACTGTCCCCATTATTGTCGAAGGGATTCTGTGCCTGATGCATAAAGGAATTCGGCGCACCGTGAACGGCTCCGGCCGCAAGAAGGGGGAGTAATAACAGAAAAAGAATGCGGGACGATACAGCCATCAACGTCGGGATTTGCGCCTGAGTTTTGTTAAAGACCCTCTTACCTTAACGTCATTGGGAAAGAATTGCAGCCTTACGGGACATTCCAGGAATAACCTGAAGTTTATTGTCGGCTGCAAGCAGCGTAAACTCGGTAAACCCTATATTATTCGTGCCTTTATAAGAACAGGAGTCAACATGCAAAAGATTGTGATCGTCGCCAACGGTGCGGCCTACGGCACCGAATCCCTTTTTAACAGCCTGCGCCTGGCGATTGCGCTGCGTGAAAAAGAGAGCGACCTGGCGTTACGGCTCTTTTTAATGTCGGACGCGGTCACCGCGGGGCTGAAGGGTCAAAAACCGGCAGAAGGCTATAACATTCAGCAGATGCTGGAGATCCTGACCGCGCAAAACGTGCCGGTGAAGCTGTGCAAGACCTGCACCGACGGCCGCGGCATTACCGGTCTGCCGCTGATTGATGGCGTAGAGATTGGTACGCTGGTTGAGCTGGCCGAGTGGACGCTGTCCGCCGATAAAGTATTAACTTTTTAATAATAAACCCGTAAAAATATTATTTTCTTATGGACGCGGTTTCAGCATCAAGTTTACCTGCGGGGTTGCCGATAGGCATGGAAACAACACAGCAGGTATTTCACTTATGTTCAGATCGATTCGCGCACGCATCATCGTGGCGACGGCAGGCTGTCTGGTCGTCGCCCTTCTCCTTAACACCGTTATCAACTTCCAGGTCACGCGCCAGGATAACCAACAGTCCCAGCGCGATATTCTGACCAGCACCAGCGCCAGCCATAACATGGCGATTGCCGACTGGGTAAAAAGCAAGATGACGGTAATCACCTCCGCGCAGACCGTTGCGCTGAGCGACGACCCGGTTCCGGTGTTTAAACAGCTTGCGCAGGCGGGTGGATTCACCAACGTCTATGTTGGCTACGCCAGCAAAACGGCGAAATTCTCTGAACCGGCGGGCGTTCCGGCGGACTATGACCCGACTATTCGCCCGTGGTATCAGCAGGTGGTCAGCACGGACGGTCCGGTTGTCACCGCGCCCTACGTTGACGCGGGTACCGGTAAACTGGTGGTAACCTTCGCCGTGCCGGTGAAAGAAAATGGCACGCTCAAAGCGGTCGTGGCGGGCGATGTGGCGATGGACAGCGTGGTGGCTAACGTGCGCGGGATCCATCCAACCCCGGCCAGCAGCGGGTTGCTTCTGAACAGCGACGGCAGCGTGATTGCCGCTAACGATCCGGCTCTGACGCTAAAACCGTTTGGTGAGACGATCAAAGGCATTGATTTTGCTGCGCTGAAAAGCGGTAACCTCGTCGACGGAACGCTGAACGACGCTGAAAAAACCTTCGTGGCGACAGCCGTGCCGGGCACTAACTGGCTATTAGTCGTGGCGCTCGACAGCGGCGACGCCACCTCCGGGATGCGTTCCATGCTCAAAGCATCGGCAATTTCACTGGTGATCCTGGCTCTCCTGAGCGCGGCCATTGTTCACTTCCTGATTGCCCGCCTGCTCAAGCGTCTGTCCGACATTCGCGACGCGATGCACAACATTGCTAACGGGACTAACGATCTCTCCCAGCGCCTGCCGGACAGCGGCGAGGACGAGGTCGCGCAGATTGCCCAGGCCTTTAACGCCTTCAGCGATAAGCTGTCGGTGGTGATGGTGCAGCTCCGCGACGCCAGCGAATCGGTAAAAAATGCCGCGCAGGAGATTGCCGCAGGTAACCAGGACCTTTCCGGACGTACCGAGCAGGCGGCATCCAGCCTGCGCGAGACGGCCAGCGCCGTGGAGCAGATCACCGCCTCCGTGACGCAGTCAAATGAATCAGCGGCAGAAGCCAACGATCAGGCGAGCAAAGCCTCAGCGGCCGCGGCGCGCGGCGGCGAGGTGGTATCGCAGGCGATCAGCACCATGCAGTCCATTGAAGTCGCGTCGGCTAAAATTGGCGATATCACCAGCGTGATTGACGGCATAGCTTTCCAGACCAACATTCTGGCGCTGAACGCCTCCGTCGAGGCGGCGCGTGCCGGTGAGCAGGGGCGCGGGTTTGCCGTCGTCGCAGGCGAAGTGCGTAACCTGGCGAGCCGCAGCGCCCAGGCGGCGAAAGAGATCAAATCGCTGATTGATTCCACCACCAACAGCGTGGCAACCGGCTCCCGCTACGTGCATCTGGCGGGGGAAAGCATGGATGAGATCCGCTCCAGCATCGGCAGCGTCTCCGGCATCATGCGCGAAATCTCCATCGCCACCAGCGAGCAGATGAAAGGGATTCATGAGATCAACCACGCGGTAACCCATCTCGACAGAATGGTTCAGCAGAACGCCGAGCTGGTGGTGGAATCCGCCGCCGCCGCGGGTGCCCTGCAGAGCCAGGCGGGCGACCTTGCTGAAACTGCCGGCCATTTCCGCATTTAATTTTATTCCAGCGCGGGTTTTCCGGGTAAAACCCGCGCCAGCTGAATGCTTTCAGGCATTTTGTCATTTTTGTTTAAACGTTATGCCATTTTTTGATCAAAATCATCATCCCTCGCCCCCCGCTTTGGTGTTATGCAATGAGTAATTTGTGAACAATATCACGCTCGGGATGGGCAAAATCGACGGGGTAAAAAAATGGCACTGGTAAAAACAAGTTTGAAACTGTTTGGCGGGGATACGGTAGTGGTGCGTTGCTCAGAGCGCTGTCGTATTCATCTGATGAGTGCGAAAGCACAAAAACAATCCCAGGCGGATATTCTGACCGTGCAGGATGATAAAGCATGGCTTACCGTGCCGTATACCGGCACGTGGGATGTGCTGATCGACAGCCACAGTCAGTCGCTGGAGCATTCCGTCAGCTACGTGGCCGCATAAAATTAAACGCCCGGCAAGCCGGGCGTATTATCAGGCAAAGCCTGCTCGCAGCGTGCCGTTGAGCGGGTTCCCTTCCAGCAGTGCCTTCACCTTCACCACCAGCTCATTCAGACAGTCGTCCTTCATGCCGAGGCGGGTTAGCTCCTGGTCGAGGGAGAAGAGATACTGCGCGTTGGTGCCCAGCGGCCCGCTCGCGGCGGCAATCAACGGGGCAATCACCTGCGTACGGGTATCCGCTTCATACAGCGGATGGCGCGGATCCATAATAAACACCAGCGCGTTGACGGTACGACCGTCGTCCAGTTCCAGCTTGCACCAGCTCGGCAAATAGCAGCCGGTGATCATCTCGCGCTTCCAGAGCAGCGTGAGCTCCTCTTCCAGCGTGGCATCCGGAAGCCGATACGCCACGCCCGTGGTGCGCCCGCCCTCTTTCAGTGCAAGCATGCGCCCCGGCTGGCACGCGCTGCCGCGTCCGGCCGTCAGTCGCAGGCAAAATGCGCGATGCCAGCCGGGCAGCGTTCCCGTTGCCGATTCGACAAATTCCAGAGCCGGGTTCCACATCAGGGAGCCGTAGCCAAAAATCCATACCGGGCCATCATCCGGGCGGCAGGCAAGCGTGGCAGCGAGCGACGCCGCACGTTGTTCAGCTGACCAGAGAAGCGATTCCTCAATAGCACCAAATGCCGTCTTACAATCTGCCTTCATTAAGAAATCACGCGTTAACACTTTCCACCTCCGCCACTGCATGCTTCCTTGCGACATCTGTAATTCGCCTTCCCGGCATT
>Ga0153918_1001008_pt1 | contig 11906 bp, 9 predicted proteins | sample TSFL002MetaG_FD_104687 | JGI IMG/M metagenome (GOLD analysis project Ga0153918, IMG submission 104687) | Attine ant fungus gardens microbial communities from Florida, USA - TSFL002 MetaG | ecosystem: Host-associated > Fungi > Mycelium > Unclassified | place: USA: Florida, Paynes Creek Historic... | reverse complement strand
CATATGGATTCTTCATTTACATGTATCTTATTATCTTAATATTTTTATACATGATGTTATTATGATAGCCACGGTTTCTTTTTTTAATTAAGCTTATCTTGTTAAGGTATTTTGCGATGCTATACCTTATTGCAAGAGTCAAATAAACTGTTAACATGGGTATATTTTATCATGTCAATTTTTGCCTTATTAACTTTGGGTATACCGCACTAATATTATTGCTGTTTATGTGCTGCAACAGGCATAATCTATAGTGATTATGTATTTGTTGGGCAGTCATGGTATTATTAAAGATACATGTTGCAGTTAGTTTTTCTGTTTATTTCTATTATCCTATCTCAACACATACAATGGTCATTGCCAACATTTTTTAGGATTGCGTTCTCTAAACAATAAAAAATGGACTGTTGAAGAAACTAAATATTACATTGATACAGATAGTAATGAAAGGAATATGTCAGAAACTAGAAATCAAATTTTTAAAGTTACAGAAAACAAAAAAAAGAATTATTAAAAGTACAATAAAAAGGAAACTTTTACAACGACAAACTTTCTGACTCAATGCTTATTCTTAATAAATATGTAATACTATATGGCTAATAGACATCAAAATATATAGGAATAAATCGGTGTTAATTTACTTTATTACTATTTCTTGTTATACAATCTAATTTAATTTCATACATTTTATTAAATATGTATTTAATTTATACTATAAATAATGCTATAATGTTGTAGAGGTGAAAGCATGATTGATTTTAGAAAAGAAGTTGAAAAAATTAAAGATGAGCTTATTGCAGATATAAAAAATCTGTGTTCCATTCCTTCCATTTATGATGAAAGTACTATTGGAACAAATCAACCGTTTGGAAAACCATGTCGAGACGCCCTGGATGCAATGTTATCCATTGGTCGTAGAGATGGCTTTATTGTTGAAGATGTAGACGGCTATGCTGGACATATTGATATCGGTGATGGTGATGACTGTTTTGGTGTTTTAGGACATTTAGATGTTGTGCCTGTGAATGCTGAAGGCTGGGACAGCGACCCTTTTACTGTAACTACATTAAATAATAAATTATATGGTCGTGGTGTTGCCGATGATAAAGGTCCATTACTAGCTGGTTATTATGCTGCTAAAATCATCCATGACTTAGGTTTACCAACAAAAATGAAAACACGTCTTATTTTTGGCTGTAGCGAAGAACTAGACAGTAGTTGCGTAAAATATTACTTTACAAAAAAAGAATTTCCTGTAATGGGGTTTACTCCAGATGCTAATTTCCCAGTAGTATATGGTGAAAAAGCAGGTGTTAGTATTACAATTAAAGGATTGGCTGAAAAAGAGGGACTCATTGGCCTATGTGCTGGAAGCCGCCCGAATATTGTTCCTGAAAATTGTGAGGCCGTAGTGGAAGGAAATTATAAAAATTACAAAGAGTCGTTTGAAACATTTATCAATAAACATAACCTTCAAGGTTCTATAGAAGAAGAAGGAAATCATACAAAGCTAATTCTTATTGGTAAATCCAGCCATGCAAGTATGCCAGAATTAGGAGTTAATGCCGTCGTTTCTATGGTTGCGTATCTAAACGAGGTTACAGAAAATACCCTAGTTAAATTCATACATGAATATTTAAGTGATTATCACGGTAAAGGGTTAGGTATTGATTATGTTGGAGAAATGGGTGCATTAACAATGAATTTAGGGGTTATCGCATATCGTAAAAATGCATATGAGATAACATTAGACTTACGTTGTCCACATGATTGTGATTTTGAACAGTTAGTTCAAAATGTCCGCAAAGCATGTCAAAAGTATAATATTAGTGAAACACATGAAATTGGTAAATCACTATATGTAGACCCAAACTCAGAACTAATTACAAAATTACATGCTGCTTATGTAGATGTAACCAATGATCACAGTTTGCCACAAGCTATTGGTGGAGGTACTTACGCAAAGTCTATGCCTAATTGTGTTGCTTTTGGTCCAGAATTTCCAGGGGAAGACAATCGTATCCACGAAAACAATGAATGCATCAATATTGATAGTTTATTAAAAGCAACAGAAATTTATGCAAAAGCTTTATATAATGTAATACAAAAAGATTAACGTGAAGAACAATTATGATTATATAATTGTTTTTTTATTAGTAGCGATAGATACAGTAATCCAAGTATCAATAATACAATTGTGTTAATTATATTTTTTAGTCAGGATGATCGAAAATAGCAACAAGTGCGAATGATAACTCGTTTACATATATAGTAGTCACAAGTAAGCTATTGCTTGATTCTCTTAAGAATGTATTAACATTGTAGAATATTGATGGATTTTTAGTATAATTACTATATAATGAAATGGAGCTGATGAGATGATTAAGAATATCGTATTTGACTTAGGAAATGTTATCATTCGCTGGGATCCCAACTATATTATATCCCAATATACAGATAACCCTGAAATACATAACGAGCTATATGAAAAAATATTTGCGAGCCCCTATTGGTTAGCTTTTGATACTGGTAATTTAACAAGGGAAGAAGTAATACGTAATATCCAAAAAACCACTAGCTATAAATACTATAACATTATTGTAGACATTGTTTATTATTGGTATCAACATTGCCCCATGATAGATGGAATGGAAAGTTTGGTTAAGGAATTAAAAGAACAAGGGCATAACATTTATTTGTTATCTAATACTAATATTCATTTTGATGAGTATAAAGATACGTTACCTATTATGAAATATTTTGATGGTTATTATATATCGGCTATAAAGAAGTTAATCAAACCGCATCGTGAAATTTATGAAGACTTTTTAAAAGAATTTAACCTACAAGCTGAAGAATGTATTTTTATTGATGATATTAAACAAAATATAAAAGGCGCTAAAAAAGTCGGTATTGATGGATATCAATTTGATGGCAATATAGAAGCATTGAAAAATTATATTAAGAATACAAAAAATATGCACGCACCTTAAATAGTAAAAAAGATAGTAAATAGTAGGATAAAGACTCACCTCTATAAACTATCTTTTTAATTACATTATATGTTTATTTCTATAATAATAAATATACGCTAATACTCCTGCTAAAGTAAAAGCCATTAACCCAAAGACAAATGGTAACTTGGGATGTATAGTATAAATTCCACCAGCAACAAATGCACCTATGATACCACCTAATGATTTTGTTGCATTATAAAGTCCCATGATTAAATTACTATCACTTTCTTTTGACCTCTTGGATATTAAGTTTTGAATTAAAGGCGTTGTAACAGCGTAAAAAGTAAAGAACATAATATTAACTATGATAAATGGTATGACATCATCCCATAAAACAACAAATAGCATTGCTAAAGAACAAATAGATAATACGTAAATAAGACTTTTAGAAACATCTGTTTTCTTAATAATATACATGCATAGTGTCATATTTGCAACTAACGCTATTAGACCAATTCCACCCTTAATTATCCCGTTATAACTACTAGTTAACCCAAATTGGTCCTTTAAGTAGTAATTAAAGCTTTGTTCAAAAGCAGTATAACCCGTACCCGCTAGCATAGCTACGCCAAAGATACATAAAAATGTAATCGTTATAAATTCACCACAAGATTTAAAAGCCATAAAAGGGTGCGCTTCTTTAACAACTGTCTTAAAAGGAATCGATTTTTTTTCTATACGATCATCTTCAAGTACTGCATAAAATAATAAACCTGTTATAAACAAGATAGCAGCTTGCATAAATATAGTTAATTGCACCCCTACTTCCCCTAGCGTTCCGCCAACAAAATAACCAAATGCACCAGCTACACTTTGTATGGTTGTCCCTATCGCTAAATTTTTAGCTCTATTATCATCGCTAGAGTGATTTACTATATAGGTTAAAAAACTAACAAATACTCCCCCAGTAAATACACCAGCAAACATTCTTGCAAAAATAAGCATTGCCCCCGAATCAGCTAACCCAAATAGTACTTGCCCAATTGCATATCCAATAGCACATACTAAAATAGTTACCTTACTAGGGATGTAATTATTTAGTTTTCCAAAAAAAGGTGAAAACAAAAAGTTACACAATAACATTGCTCCCAATGCAACACCAAACATATAATCTCCTAAGTTTAATTCTTTAATGATTGTAGGCGTTACCGGATGCGCAAAGCTTGCTGCCATATTAAATAGTACTAATAAAAAAAAGAAACCAAACATATTATTTTTCTTCATAAATCCCCCTATCCTTAAAAAACCTTGCTACCATTCTGTGCATACTATAGTAACATACAATCCATCCTATTTTCAAGCCACGCACCCTTAATCAATGTGTCATACAGCTCCATTAAAAAAATATGTTAAAAACAAACTAAAAAATTGCTATTCATACAAAATGAAGTATAATAGCAAACTAAATTAATCCGATGTTAATTGATCAATACATTTATCACAAACTGGATATCCATGAAGTAACGCATCCTCTAAATCACAAAGAACATTCCCACAGACATGACAAGAATTTTTAATAGGTACTAACAAGATAGTATTATTATCTTCTTTGCTAACTTTAAATTCCGGTTTATTGTAATTCATCTGCGCACTAAATTCCTTAGGAAAGTTGATGTATTTATGACTTCTTAATTTTTTACAAACCACTGTTACAGATTGTGAAAGCACAGATAAGTTTTTTAATTCTTTACTACAGCAGGAACATATTGCTTTCCCCTTATATTCAGATATGACATCTCTTGAACCACATAGGAAGCAAACTTTTTTATTGGTAATAGTTAAAGAGGCATCTATGTTCAATATATAATATAGTTCATCACCAGTCTTCCATGTACGTGGTACCGTTGGCAATGAGATAAAACCCAGCTTATTTATATTTACTTTGGTCACGCTAAACTCCTTGTATATTAAAAATGACGATTCGCAAATCGCTACGAATATACCTTATCCTTTCTTTATATCAGTTCTAATTTTTAATATTCAATGTATACCTTGATTTAACAGTTTAGTGAAACAAATGATTGATATTTGTTTACATCAACTATTACACAAAATAACATGTATTCTATATATTATTTAAAATTAACACTAAATTATATATACTTTACATAATTTTACAATTTATTAACGTATTTTTCAATTAATATGCCCTGCTATTAAACAACGGCATAGCGTTATCTCATAAAAAAATCACAACTGTTTTCGTACATCACTACGATTACAAGCTGTGTTTTTTTATTTTCTGTATTTTATAGTATAGTATATTATTATCGTAAATTGCTCATAGGTAACATGGCTGCTCCAATAGCACCACAATCATCAATTTTTGTTTCTAATAATGGGATATGTCCTCGCATTCCGACATGTATTTTGGAATTAAATTGTTCTACTAAGGTAGTATAGAAATAATCTTTTGATTTCATAACACCGCCACCAATGACAAAACAACACGGATCAACTGTATGCGCAATATTAGCAAACATTGTTGCTAATTGACTAATGCATTCATCTACAATTCCCTTTGCCAATACATCGCCTTCTGCTGCTAATTTAAAAACATCTCCTGCATGAAATACTTTCTCTTTGCCTAATAGCTCTTGTCCTTTGCGAACAATCGCCGTACCACTAGCTTCTCCTTCAATAGCACCAGGGTTTAACGTCCTAAATGTATAACCATTATTTTTAACTATAATGTTCCCAATTTCACCTGCATGTCCACGTCCGCCTGATATTATCTTGCCATCAACAATAAAAGCACCTCCTATACCAGTTGAAATGGTTACATAGTACGTTGATGGATATTCTTTACCAGCTCCTAACAGAGCTTCAGCTAACCCTGCCACATTGGCGTCATTATCTATAAATACAGGAAGATTAAAGTGGTCGGAGATTTTACTACAAATCGGATACTTTTCAAAACCAGGTAGATTCGTTGCCATAATCATAAGGCCCTTTGTAGTATCTACCGGTCCAGGTACACCGATACCAATCCCCTCTATGTGATGCAAACCACCACAGACACTGGTATCCAAGCTTTCGATTTGACGAATGATTTTAGCACATACGTAATCTGGTCCCTTTTCACTCTCCGTATTATCCTTTACTTCACTATATGTTCTTCCTTTTTCATCAACTAAGAGAGTACGTACATTTGTTCCCCCTAAATCAATCCCAATAAAGTATTTCATCATTTCTCCTCCTTATATACATATACAGTATACTATAAACCTATAAATGTGAAAAGTTTATACTAGCTTGTTTTCGAGAATTTTGAATTGCTTTGGTACTGGACATATAATCTCTTTATTGTTTAAATATTGTAGTTTTCCAAGCGCTTTTACAAATGTAATCTTATAGGCATGTAACAGTTGATGTGATACATTATACTTACTTTTTAAAGTTTTATTTAATGTAAAGTCCCCGTATTTTCGATCCCCAATTATAGGATGTTGTATACTTGCTAGATGAATTCGAATTTGGTGCATTCTCCCTGTAATAATTTGTACCTCAACTAAGCTATAATCATTATTGCTTTTTACCGGATACACTTTTGTATGCATAAACAAGGCTCCAGGGGCCTCCTTTCTAACAAAACATACTCTTGCCTCATTATCTATTTTTTTTATATACCCTTCTAAGTCTCTATACTTCGTCATGTTACCTTTCACAATGGTTAGGTATCGTTTTTCAATACAATGGCGTTGTTTAATCATTTCATTCAAAGCTTGTAAAGCTTGTAAAGTTTTACCAAAAATAACAATACCACTAGTATTACGATCCAAACGGTGTGCTGGTCCGGGTGTAAAGGTCTGTTCTCTTTGCGGTACATACTCCCCTTTTTTGGCTAAATACGTTAACACCTGATTTGATAATGTATTAACACTTTCTTGATAGTCTTCGTGTACTAATAACCCTACAGGCTTATTCACAATTAATATTTCTGCATCTTCGTATAAAACATCAAATTGTTGTGGCACATCTAAGACACTTTTTTCTGCTGTAAATTCCATAAATTTATCTTCATATAAAAACATTTCTATAATGTCATTTTGTTGTAGAATATACTTTTCATTAACAGATTTACCATTAATTTTGATATCCTTTTTTCGAAACATTTTATAAATAAAGTTTGCTGGTGCATGAATCAATAACTTTTTCATATATTTATCAATCCTTTGATTAGCATCATTTTTATGTATAACTAATTTTTTCATTGTACTTTCACCCTAAATTATTATACCATTGATTTTATTTATTTGTTCCTTATTTTTAATGTAACCATTTACATTTTACTGATTTTATAATATAATATAGGTGTTAAGTGATCCTATTCGCTTACACATACCCCCTATTATCACCCTTACGTGAAATAATAGTAAAAAAAGTATGCACCCCCGCGTACTTTTTTTGTATAAATAGAGAAATAGAATACCACTCTTATGCTTTTTCCTTATAATTCTTCCATGCCCATCGAACAATATAGATAACAAAAACATGAAAAATAACATATAAAAGTATCTCTTTTCCTGTTCTTGAAATTAGTGGTGAATCACTTAAAAATGTTTCGTAATTTGGAACGATAGAAATGATAGCGTGTAAGCCATTAAATAGGAGACGATACAGCAAATGAATGGTACCCAAGTACAAATCAATGACACCTTTAATAACATTAGATATACGCCCACCCGATGCCAAAAAATCGCTACTAAGAATGTGAAGTATTATAGCTGCTATTATGATAATAATGGACAGCATTAAAGAATACAAAAAATCAACCGTATAATCCCAAATTTTTATTTTGATAGGAATTGTCGTTTCTTCTTTCTTCGCTTCAGATTCTTCTTCAGGTTCCTCATTCGTTTCCATACTGCCACTTTCGTTAATGGTATCGATTAACAAATTTAACGATGTCGCTTGGGTTACAAAATCTTTTTGCATTTCTTTTGCTTGTTCGTCATTTCGATTTTGTACATTAACTGGCTTATCTTCTTCTTTTGTTATGTTTTCTTGTGATACAGAGGGATCATTGTCTCTTTCTAAATTTGGTGCCTCTATGGACGTATTTGCCCTCTCTTCTGGTGACATTACATCTTTAAATTTTTGTTTTATGTCCTCTTTATTTGTAGCCAATTGATCTTGAATGCGTTTCCTAGTCTTTTTATCCTGTATCTCTAGTAAAAAATATTGATATGTTTGTTTTACTAATTTTATAAGACTTTCATCGTCTGCATATTCCTTAAGTAATTGTTCATAGGTTTGACGTAACGTTACCGTATTCATGTTAGCTGACATACCTAAAAGTGGTGAAAACATCTCTACTGTATCATACTTTGCAAACAAAAATAGATTAATAATCTCTAAAGGGTTTTTAGCAACACGATACACACTAGCCTCAATCGTTACAGTAGTAGGAGCCAAATCGGGTACATACACAACATTCATCAATAGCGTATTGGCAGCCAATAACATGCTTGGAAAATTTGCAACAACAAGAACATCATTTGTTTCAACATTCATTTGTTGACAAATCAACTCCAATATTGAAGGTTCTGGTAAAGGTAAGCAATCACTATCTCCACCAATGACAAAATCAATATACTTATGTAATCTAGTAAGTTGTAAATACTGTATAGCCCTTTTTGTTTTATGCGTTGAAACAACAACTACTTTGATATTTCTTTGCATGAAAAATTGTAATAACTCCTCAATACCATCCTTATGAACATCTGGTTTTAATTTTGCATACGAAAACAAATCTTTTTCAATTGCTTCATTTAACTCAGCATTAGGAATATGATCTTGTATAGGTGAATTTTCATACATGGTATTCATGTTTCCCAAGGCATCCGAAAATTCATATCTGTTGATACTTTTATCATAATGTTTGCATAAGCGTTTATAATAATTATATCTTAGTCTATTTACATCAAGTAATCCTCCATCTAAAGTTAGGACGACAACCTTAACATCTGTTATTGATTGCTTATAAAACATAAAATCACCTCATCATCACTAGTATATCATATTTCGTCAAATAATATAATTATTTTCTTGATTTTAGATGCATAGATACGATTGTATTGTATTTTTAGCGAATTGCATACAAATCAATCAATAATGCCAGCTATACTAACAAAAAAAATGACGTATGCTATAAAAATATAAATGGAGATATCATACACGGTATCAGATGTATTATAAGAGTAAAACACAATCATACCTGTTTATGGGCTAGTATCTTAGAAACACTATTAGATAGTATAATACATTGGTATTTTCTTTACCTTCTGTTGCGGGGTTAGCCTCTACATCCAAATAGAAAAGTATTGTCAAAAAAAAAGAAATATGATAGGCTATTAATGAATTACATAACACTGGTTTATAGCCACCCAGTTTAAAAATACTAAGGACACATATATACGTATATGCCATCTTTAGGCATATTTTTTTGTTTTTAAGGAGAGAGAGAGTACGATGAAAAAAATACAGAAACATACAATTGTTATTATGGGCATAGTTTTAAACGTAATGGGAGCATACATTGCTATGACATTTAAAATCCCATTTTATATGGATTCGATAGGAACCGTATTTGTTGCTGGAATGTTAGGACCTAAATATGCTATTATCACTGGTTTATTAGGGAGCTTTGTTAGTGGGATGACGTTTGATATTTATTCCCTTTATTATGCGCCAGTGCAAATATTCACAGGTTTTTTTGCAGGTGTTTTATATCATACCAAATGGTTAAATGGTAAGCGAATGGTCATTGGAAATCTTTTGGTTGCTGTTCCAACTTCTTTAGCAAGTGCATTAATTACAGCTGGATTGTTTCATGGAATTACATCGAGTGGAAGTACTTTTTTAGTTATAATATTGCATAAATTACGTTTTAATTTAGTTGTTAGTATTTTATTAGTGCAGATATTTACAGATTACATAGATAAATTGTTAGCCGTTATGATTTCTAAAATAGTTATAAAAAGACTTTCATTTACCATTGATACTCGAGGTAAGAATGGAACGATATAGTGAAATTACAAATAAATGTAAAAGAGAAATTGTATTATTGAAAGCTAGACCCTGTTGCTGGTCTAAATGTACATTTTGTGATTATATCGACGATAACTCATCTTGTGAAGAAGAAAATATAAAAATAAATGATGCTGTTTTAAATAAAGTAACAGGAAAATATGGTGTTTTAGAGGTCATTGACTCTGCTAGTATTTTTGAATTACCCAATAAAACCATTACGAGAATTAAAGATATTATTAATGAAAAAAATATACATACCTTGTTTGTAGAAAGTCATTGGCTATATTATAAAAAAATACAGGCCCTAAGATCGTATTTTGGAATACATGTAATTGTAAAAATAGGTATTGAAACATTTGATGATTATTTTCGTAATGTGATTCTAAATAAGAATGCTACTTTTACTTCTATTGAAGAATTAAAACAATATTTTGATTCACCATGCTTAATGGTTGGTATAAAAGGGCAAAACAAAGAAATGATTTCTAACGACATGGAAATTTTAGCCAAAAACTTTTCTCACGGAACGATTAGTATCTATCGAAACAATAGCACTATGATAAAAAAAGATGAGACAATGGTAAAATGGTTTATCAATACATATCAAGATATTATAAAAGATCCACGTTATGATTTTTTACACGATCCAACAGATTTTGGTATTGGAGAATAATACACGAATACCGTTTTATCTAGACAATTTATTACAGAATACGTTGTCTTTTTATTTTTAAAGTTTGAATATAACAATTTTTAGCATAAAAAAGATGATTAAACAGTTAGGGGGAAAATATAACCCCATATCACTTTTACCATTTAATCATCCTAACAATAGTATGTATTATATTACGGAAATTATACATAGTATTAAATTTTTATATTATTTTTTTTGCTTACTTCATGGCTTTAACATATGCGTCTACTGCAAATAGCGCATCTGTAACTTCCTCAGCAGTAACAACAAACGGCATTTGATGAATCGTTTCTCCTTCCATTGTTGCCTGCTCTCCTACCTTTAATAGTTCTTCATAGCTCACGTTCTCTAATTTTAATTCCGCTAATGTCGTAGGTAATCCCAATGCTTGATAGAAGCGGATATACTTATCCAAAATTGCCTTTGCATGATTTTCTAAAAACAATTGTGTTAATGTTCCATATGCCACTTTTTCTCCGTGAGTGAGACTATGAATTTCACCATGAATTGCTGTAAACCCATTATGAATGGCGTGGGCAGCAGCCAAGCCACCACTTTCAAATCCAATACCACTAAGTAAAGTATTGGCTTCAACAACAGCTTCTAAAGCTTCTGTAACGACCTTTGCGCGGTTGGCTTCTATAGCCTGAAGACCAAATGCAAAGAGGGTTTCTTCACATTTCTCAGCAATAGCGATGGCCGCTAATGTAGGTGTACCTCCAGCCATGGTAGTTCCATTGTTTTGCAGTACTGCTTTTACCTCTACTAATGTTGCTAAAGCATCGGCAATACCTGATGCTAGTAAACGTGTGGGAGCTTTACTAATAACTCTAGTATCGACTAAAACCAATTCTGGATTCTTTGTATAAAATAAATATCGCTCAAACGTTCCTTCTTCTGTATAGATAACAGAAAGAGCTGAAGTCGGGGCATCTGTTGAAGCAATTGTGGGTAAAACTGCCACCGGAACACCTAATTGATCACCAATAGCTTTACCAGCATCTATTGTTTTTCCACCACCTAATGCCAAAACAACATCTGATTTTTTATCAATACCAATTGTTGTTACTCGGTGTATTTCTTTTGTAGATGCTTCTCCTTGAAAGGGTACATGAGTAACATCCAAATTTGCTTCTTTTAAATTATTAACAAACGCTTCT
>Ga0153918_1001007_pt1 | contig 11914 bp, 9 predicted proteins | sample TSFL002MetaG_FD_104687 | JGI IMG/M metagenome (GOLD analysis project Ga0153918, IMG submission 104687) | Attine ant fungus gardens microbial communities from Florida, USA - TSFL002 MetaG | ecosystem: Host-associated > Fungi > Mycelium > Unclassified | place: USA: Florida, Paynes Creek Historic... | reverse complement strand
GGGCCCGGTAGGCGGTGGTAAATCGTCGCTGGCCGAGAAACTCAAGCAGTTGATGGAAAAGGTGCCCTTCTACGCAATCAAGGGCTCGCCTGTATTCGAGTCCCCCTTGGGCTTGTTCAACGCGACCGAAGACGGGGCCATTCTCGAGGAGGAGTACGGCATCTCGCGGCGCTACCTGAACACCATCATGTCGCCTTGGGCCACCAAGCGCCTGCAGGAGTTCGGCGGTGATATCAGCAAGTTCAGGGTAGTGAAGCTGTACCCCTCGATCCTTAACCAGATCGCCATCGCCAAGACCGAGCCGGGCGATGAGAACAACCAGGACATCTCCGCCCTGGTCGGCAAGGTCGATATCCGCAAGCTAGAGGAATTCCCGCAGAACGACGCCGATGCCTACAGCTATTCGGGCGCTCTGTGCCGGGCCAACCAGGGCCTGATGGAATTCGTCGAAATGTTCAAGGCGCCGATCAAGGTCCTGCACCCCTTGCTCACCGCCACCCAGGAAGGCAACTACAACAGTACCGAGGGCCTTGGGGCCATTCCCTATACCGGTATCCTGCTGGCCCACTCCAACGAATCGGAGTGGCACACCTTCCGCAACAACAAGAACAACGAGGCGTTCATCGACCGGATCTACATCGTCAAGGTGCCGTACTGCCTGCGCGTGAGCGACGAGATCAAGATCTACGACAAGCTGCTGATCAACAGCTCGCTGGCCAAGGCCCACTGCGCACCAGACACGCTGAAGATGCTCGCCCAGTTCACCGTGCTCTCACGCCTGAAGGAGCCGGAAAACTCCAACATCTATTCGAAGATGCGCGTCTACGACGGCGAAAACCTCAAGGACACCGACCCGAAAGCCAAGTCGATCCAGGAGTACCGCGATGCGGCGGGCGTCGACGAAGGCATGAACGGACTGTCGACCCGCTTCGCCTTCAAGATTCTCTCCAAGGTGTTCAACTTCGACCCGCATGAAGTGGCAGCCAACCCGGTGCACCTGCTGTACGTGCTGGAACAGCAGATCGAGCAGGAACAGTTCCCGGCCGAAGTACGCGAGCGCTACCTGCGCTACCTGAAGGAGTACCTGGCACCGCGCTACATCGAGTTCATCGGCAAGGAAATCCAGACGGCCTACCTCGAGTCCTACAGCGAATACGGTCAGAACATCTTCGACCGCTACGTGCTGTACGCCGACTTCTGGATCCAGGACCAGGAATACCGCGACCCGGAAACCGGCGAGATTCTCAACCGCATCGCCCTCAACGAAGAACTGGAAAAGATCGAGAAACCGGCAGGCATCAGCAATCCGAAGGATTTCCGCAACGAGATCGTCAACTTCGTGCTGCGTGCCCGCGCCAACAACAACGGCAAGAACCCGAGCTGGCTCAGCTACGAGAAGCTGCGGGTGGTGATCGAGAAGAAAATGTTCTCCAACACCGAGGACCTGCTGCCGGTCATCAGCTTCAACGCCAAGGCCAGCAAGGAGGACCAACAGAAGCACAACGACTTCGTCACGCGGATGGTGGAACGTGGCTACACCGACAAACAGGTGCGCCTGCTGTCGGAATGGTACCTGCGGGTCAGGAAATCGCAATAAAGCGGCAAGCTACAAGCCGCACGCTTCAAGCTGCTCAGCGCCGAGCGCAAGCCCGGCGCCGTAGCTTGAAGCAGCGGTGGCTGCTCATTCCAGCAGCCTGAAGCTTGTGGCTTGCAGCTGCTCCCAGCTACCGGAGGGACCATGAGCTACGTTATCGACCGACGCCTGAACGGCAAGAACAAGAGCACGGTCAACCGCCAGCGCTTCCTGCGGCGTTACCGTGAACACATCAAGAAGGCCGTCGAAGAGGCCGTGAGCCGCCGTTCCATCATGGACATGGAACATGGCGAACAGATCAGCATTCCGGGACGGGACATCGATGAACCGGTGCTGCACCATGGTCGGGGCGGCAAGCAGACCATCGTGCACCCAGGCAACAAGGAGTTCACCGCTGGCGAGCATATCCCTCGGCCACAAGGCGGCGGGGGTGGCGGTGGCCGCGGCAAGGCCGGCAACTCCGGCGAGGGGATGGACGACTTCGTCTTCCAGATCACCCAGGAAGAGTTTCTCGAATTCATGTTCGAAGACCTCGAACTGCCCAACCTGGTCAAACGCCACCTGACCGGCGCAGACACTTTCAAGACCGTGCGTGCTGGCATCGCCAACGAGGGCAACCCGTCACGCATCAACATCGTCCGTACCCTGCGCTCGGCCCACGCCCGGCGTATCGCCCTGACCGGCAGCAGCCGTGCGCTGCTGCGCGAAGCACAGAAGGAACTGGACCGGCTGAGGGTCGAGGAACCCGACAACTTCACCGATATCCAGGAAGTCGAACAGGAAATCGAACGGCTCAAGGCACGTATCAACCGCCTGCCCTTCCTCGACACGTTCGACCTCAAGTACAACCTGCTGGTCAAGCAACCCAATCCCAGTTCCAAGGCGGTGATGTTCTGCCTTATGGACGTGTCCGGCTCGATGACCCAGGCCACAAAGGACATCGCCAAACGCTTCTTCATCCTCCTGTACCTGTTCCTCAAGCGAAACTACGACCGTATCGAGGTGGTGTTCATCCGCCACCACACCAGCGCCCGCGAAGTCGACGAGGAAGAATTCTTCTATTCCCGGGAAACTGGCGGCACCATCGTCTCCAGTGCGCTGAAGATGATGCAGGAAATCATGGCTGAACGTTACCCGGCCGCCGACTGGAACATCTATGCCGCCCAGGCCTCCGACGGCGACAACTGGAACGACGACTCGCCCATCTGCCGCGAGATCCTGTCCAAGCAGATCATGCCGCACGTGCAGTACTACACTTACGTTGAGATCACCCCCCGTGAGCACCAGGCGTTGTGGTACGAGTACGAGCGAATCGGCGAAGCCTTCCCCGACACATTCGCCCAGCAGCAGTTGGTATCGGCCGGCGATATCTACCCGGTCTTCCGTGAACTCTTCCAGCGCAGGTTAGCCACATGACCGCCAGAGCACAGAGACGCCAACCCATTTCCACCGGGTCCGAGTGGACGTTCGAGCTGATCCAGACCTACGATCGGGAAATCAGTCGGCTGGCCGAGCGTTACGCCCTGGACACCTACCCCAACCAGATCGAGGTGATCACTGCCGAGCAGATGATGGATGCCTACGCGTCCGTCGGCATGCCGCTGGGTTATCACCACTGGTCCTACGGCAAGCAGTTCCTCAGTACCGAGAAGTCCTACAGCCGGGGCCAGATGGGCCTGGCGTATGAGATCGTGATCAATTCCGATCCGTGCATCGCCTACCTGATGGAAGAGAACACCATGTGCATGCAGGCACTGGTGATTGCCCACGCCTGCTATGGCCACAACAGCTTCTTCAAAGGCAACTACCTGTTCCGCACCTGGACCGATGCCACATCGATCATCGATTACCTGGTGTTCGCCAAGCAGTACATCGCCCAGTGCGAGGAACGCCACGGCATCGATGCCGTGGAGGACCTGATCGACTCCTGCCATGCGCTGATGAACTATGGCGTGGACCGCTACAAGCGCCCCTATCCGATCTCCGCCGAGGAAGAACGCCGGCGTCAGAAAGACCGGGAAGAGCACCTGCAGCGGCAGATCAACGACCTGTGGCGCACGATTCCAAAGAGTGCGGACAAAGGCAGTGACCGCGACGATGCCCGCTTCCCCTCCGAGCCGCAGGAAAACATCCTCTACTTCATCGAGAAGAACGCCCCGCTGCTCGAACCCTGGCAGCGCGAGGTGGTGCGCATCGTGCGCAAGATCGCTCAGTACTTCTACCCACAGCGCCAGACCCAGGTGATGAATGAAGGTTGGGCCACCTTCTGGCACTACACCTTGATGAATGACCTGTACGACGAAGGCCTGATCACTGAAGGCTTCATGATTGAGTTCCTGCAGTCCCACACCAGCGTGGTGTTCCAGCCCGGTTTCGACAGCCCATACTACAGCGGCATCAACCCGTATGCGCTGGGCTTTGCCATGTACACCGACATCCGCCGCATGTGCGAAAACCCGACGGAGGAAGATCGCCACTGGTTCCCCGACATTGCCGGCAGTGACTGGCTTTCTACCATCAAGTTCGCCATGAGCAGCTTCAAGGACGAGAGCTTCATCCTGCAGTACCTGTCACCCAAGGTGATGCGGGACCTGAAGCTGTTCAGCATCCTCGATGACGACCAGCGCGACGACCTGCTGGTACCGGCCATCCATGACGAGGCAGGTTACCGGATCATTCGCGAGCAACTGGCTGCCCAGTACAACCTGGGCAACCGCGAGCCCAACGTGCAAATCTGGAGCATCGACCGCCGCGGCGATCGCTCGCTGACCTTGCGCCACCAGCAGCACAACCGCAAACCGCTGGGCGACTCCACTGAGGAAGTGCTCAAGCATCTGCACCGCTTGTGGGGCTTCGATATCCACCTGGAGACCGTACAAGGCGACCAGGTGGTCAAGACCCATCACATGCCACCGCGCGGGGAACACGCCGAGAGCGGCGACTACGGGCGCATGGACCTCGCCGTCATCCACCACCTCTGATGCACCGCCATTTCTGCCGACAGGTTATCCTGTGGGCAGTAATGGAGGCTGCACATGCACATCTACAAAGTCGGCGGCGCAGTACGCGACCGCCTGCTCGGGCTCCCGGTCAGTGATATCGACTGGCTGGTGGTCGGCGCCACGGTCGAGGAAATGCATGCCCGGGGCTTCCGCCCGGTCGGCGCTGATTTCCCGGTGTTCCTGCATCCTGAGACCGGCGAGGAATATGCTCTCGCGCGCACAGAGCGCAAGAGCGGACGTGGTTACGGCGGGTTCACCTTTCACGCAAGCCCCGACGTAACGCTGGAGGAAGACCTGATCCGCCGCGACCTGACCATCAATGCGATGGCCGAGGATGAACAGGGCGTGGTCTTCGACCCTCACCATGGCCAGGCCGACCTTGAGCAACGCATCCTGCGCCATGTTTCCCCCGCGTTCGCCGAAGATCCCTTGCGGGTGTTGCGCGTTGCCCGCTTTGCCGCACGTTACGCCCCCTTGGGCTTCAAGGTCGCCGATGACACGCTGGCGCTGATGCGCCAGATCGCCGAATCGGGCGAATTGCAGGCACTGACAGCCGAACGTAGCTGGAAAGAGATCGAGCGGGCGCTGATGGAAACTCAGCCGCAAGTGTTCATTCAGGTATTGCAGGCCTGTGGCGCTTTGAACGAGTTGATGCCTGAACTGGAACAGCCTGCGAACATGTTGGGCGCCCTGCGCCGGGCGGCAGAGCGTCAACAGCCGCTGGCTGTGCGCTGGGCGTGCTTGCTGCGAGGGCTGGAGCCAGCGGCGATCAAGGCACTCAATCAGCGTTTCAAGGCGCCGCGTGAATGCCAGGAATTGGCCTTGTTGGTAGGTGAGTTTGCAGGGCAGGCCGATAACGCTTTGCAGCTGGCACCTGCAAATTTGCTGGAAATACTGCAGAAGTTCGACGTTTATCGGCGGCCGCAGCGTTTCGAGGATTTCATTGCCGCATGTGAAATGGCCACCAGTGAAAGTTATCCACAGGGCGAATATCTGCGTGGGGCAGCCAACGCAGCCCGGGCAGTGGATGTGAAACCGCTGGTGGAAGCCGGGTTGACCGGTCAAGGCTTGGGCGAGGCCCTCAAAAGTGAACGGCTCAAAGCGCTCGAGGCTTACAGGCAGGGCTGACCACACGGGCCTCTTCGCGGCTTTAGCCGCGAAAGGCCGGCACAGGCTCACGCCTGAGTCAGCTGCAGCCCGCGCCATTCGAACGCGACCGGCGCCAAAACCTGGTCGATCCGCGCCTCCTGCCACAACTGCGCCATGCTTTTCTCCGCCCCAGGGTGAATCAGCTCCGGCGCCAGCAGCGACAACGGCCACAGCACAAACGCATTCTTCAGGATCTCCGCCCTGGGCAGTACCAGCCCATCGAAGGTGCCGTGCAAATCGTTGTACATCAGCACATCGATATCCAGCGGCAGGCCCTTGCGATCCGGGGCATAGCGACCATTGTCCGCCTCGATGAACTTGAGCCGGCGGTCCAGTTCCATCAGCGGCAGATCGGTCTTGCCGGTGACCACGAAGTTGATGAACGGCCCGCTCTTGATCCCCACCGCCTGGCTCTCGAATGCCGGGGAACACTGCATGTCGCTGAGAATGGCCGCCAGCGCATCGAGCCCCGCACACAGGTGCTTATGGCGATCGATGTTGCTGCCAAGGCCCAGGTAAACGGTGTTCAGATACATCCGCGCTCGATCTCCACGCCAACACCGCCGCGGGCGGCGGGAACGGCCCCCGGCTTGGTCAGCTTCAACCGCACCCAGGGTATGTGGAACTCTTCCATCAGCGCGGCCACCAGGCGCTCGGCGAAGGTTTCCACCAATTCGAAGCGCGCCTGCTCGGCAAATGCCTGGATCCGCGCCGACACACTGGCATAGTCGAGTGCCAGGTTCAGGTCATCACCGGCCGCTGCCGGGCGGTTGTCCCAGGCAAAACTCAGGTCCAGGCGCAGGCACTGGCGAATATCCCGTTCCCAGTCATAGGCGCCGATGACGGTATCGACTTCCAGGCCTTCGATGAACACTCTGTCCAAGCACTTCTCTCCACAGCACGACAAGGGCGACTGGCGCCGTTAGAATCAGGGCGTCCTCGCCCGGAATAGTTAGCATGTTTTGGTTACTGGCGTTGCTCGCCTACCTGCTCGGCTCGCTGACCTTCGCCATCGTCCTCAGCCGCCTTTCGGGCAGCCCGGACCCTCGTTCCAGCGGTTCGGGCAATGCTGGCGCCACCAACATGCTACGCCTGGCGGGCCGTAAACTGGCGATCCTGACCCTGCTCGGCGACCTGTGCAAGGGGCTGTTGCCGGTTTTGCTCGCCCGCGCTGCCGGCCTTGGCCTGCAAGAGCAAGCCTGGGTCGGCGTGTGCGCAGTGCTCGGCCACCTGTTCCCGCTGTATTTCCGCTTCCGCGGCGGCAAAGGCGTCGCCACCGCCGCGGGCATGCTCATGGGCCTGTATTTCCCAGCCGCACTGCTGGCCATCGGCGCTTGGCTGTTGACCTTCTATCTCACGCGCACCAGCTCGCTGGCGGCGCTTGTAGCAACCCCGCTGACCTTGCCACTTCTGGCTTGGCGAGAGCCGGAGGCGCTGCTGCCGATCGCCGTGCTGACGGTGATGATCGTCTGGCGCCACCGCAACAACCTGCGCGACTTGTTTGCCGGGCGCGAAAGGCATTTCTGACGCGCCCGCACGCCTTCACAGCGGCGGCAGCTGCTCCATGGGCCAGCGTGCCTGCACGCTGATGGCCAAGTCCTGCTGCTGCCCGGCCAACAGACGCTGGCAACCGGCATAGGCGATCATCGCACCGTTATCAGTGCAGAACTGTGGCCGCGCGTAGTACACGTTGCCCTTGAGACCGGCCAGCATGTCTTCCAGCGAAGCGCGCAAGGCCTTGTTGGCGCTCACGCCACCGGCGATGACCAGGCGCTTGAGGCCAGTCTGCTTGAGGGCGCGCTTGCACTTGATGGTCAGAGTCTCCACCACCGCCTGCTGGAAAGCCAGGGACAGGTCGCAACGGGTTTGCTCGTTGTCGTCGCCAGCATTCTTGCATTGCTGCCAGGTGTTCAGGGCGAAGGTCTTGAGGCCACTGAAGCTGAACTCAAGGCCCGGCCGATCGGTCATCGGCCGCGGGAACACGAAGCGCCCAGGCACACCTCGCTCGGCCAGGCGCGCGATTTCCGGCCCGCCCGGGTAGTTGAGGCCGATCAGCTTCGCGGTCTTGTCGAACGCTTCGCCGGCAGCATCGTCGAGGCTCTCGCCCAGCAGCTCGTACTGGCCGATGCCATCCACCCGCACCAGCTGGGTATGGCCGCCGGAAACCAGCAAAGCGACGAACGGGAACTCAGGAGGGTTTTCCTCCAGCATCGGCGCCAACAGGTGGCCTTCCATATGATGTACACCGATCGCCGGGATATCCCAGGCAAAAGCCAGGGCCTGGGCGCACGAGGCGCCGACCAGCAGCGCACCGACCAGGCCAGGGCCGGCAGTGTAGGCGATGGCGTCGATCTCGGTGGCGACGCAGCCAGCTTCCTCCAGCACCTGGCGGATGAGCGGCAGCATGCGCTTGACGTGGTCACGCGAGGCAAGCTCGGGCACCACGCCACCGAACACGCGGTGCAGGTCGATCTGACTGAACAGCGCGTCGGCTAACAAACCGCGCTCGCTGTCGTATAATGCGACGCCGGTTTCGTCGCAGGATGTTTCCAATCCCAGTACTAGCATGGGCTCGTCCCTTGTGGGGGCTGAATTCGAAGCCGCGCATGATAGTCCCCGTGCCGGGTGCCGACCAGCGGTTTTCGATCAGAGGCTTTGCATTCCGGCGTACTAAGGGTTAACATCCGCAACCCTTGAAAACCGACGTTCTCCAGCACACCTTTGTTTTGCCAGGAGCACGTCTACCCCGGTAATGAATTAAGGTAGCCCTGGATGCCAGCCGTCAAAGTTAAAGAGAACGAACCCTTCGACGTAGCTCTGCGTCGTTTCAAGCGCTCCTGCGAAAAAGCCGGTGTACTGGCTGAAGTTCGTAGCCGCGAGTTTTACGAGAAGCCGACCGCCGAGCGTAAGCGCAAAGCAGCTGCAGCTGTTAAGCGTCACGCCAAGAAAGTTCAGCGCGAACAGCGCCGCGCCGTTCGCCTGTACTGATACAGACGTTCTACGCAAGAGCTTCTGCCCTGCCCGGCTCACTGCCGGGCCGATGGCAGCGGTTTGCTTGGCCTTGAGCAGCTAGCCCAAGGTGCCTGCAGCAACTGGCAGCGGGCAAATGGTTTCAAAGCGTCAGATCTGGTTTCGACCAGTCGTGCACGTCCTGACTGACGAGCCCCCGGCAAGCCGGAGGCTGGCGACGAGCACACACTCCCTCGCACTTCCCCTAGCATCACTCGCCCCGTTAGCGTTTAGACTTGCCAGTTGCCAGATGACGAGACTGCCATGGCCGGGCTGATTCCCCAAAGCTTCATCGACGACCTGATCAACCGCCTCGACATTGTCGACGTGGTGAGTTCGCGCGTTCAGCTGAAAAAAACCGGCAAGAACTACTCCGCCTGCTGCCCGTTCCACAAGGAAAAGACCCCGTCCTTCACGGTCAGCCCAGACAAGCAGTTCTACTACTGCTTCGGCTGCGGTGCCGGCGGCAACGCCCTTGGTTTCGTCATGGACCACGACAACCTGGACTTTCCCCAGGCCGTCGAGGAGCTGGCCCGCGCAGCCGGCATGGAAGTGCCCAGGGAACAAGGCCGTCGCGACAACAAGCCGCGCCAGCCAACCGATTCGCCACTGTACCCGTTGCTCGATGCCGCCTCGGAGTTTTACCGCCAGGCCCTGCGTAGCCATCCGACCCGCAAGGCGGCGGTGGACTACCTCAAGGGCCGTGGCTTGTCTGGCGAGATCGCCCGTGACTTCGGCCTGGGCTTCGCGCCACCGGGCTGGGACAACCTGCTCAAGCACCTGGGCGCCGACAGCCTGCAGCAAAAGGTGATGATCGACGCCGGCTTGTTGATCGAGAATGCCGAAAGCGGCAAACGCTACGACCGCTTCCGCGACCGGGTAATGTTCCCGATCCGCGATAGCCGTGGGCGCATCATCGCCTTTGGCGGCCGGGTACTGGGCGACGACAAGCCCAAGTACCTCAACTCACCGGAAACCCCGGTGTTTCACAAGGGCCAGGAACTCTACGGGCTGTACGAGGCACGCAAGCACAACCGCAACCTCGACGAAATAATCGTCGTCGAAGGCTACATGGACGTGATCGCCCTGGCCCAGCAAGGCCTGCGCAATGCCGTCGCCACCCTCGGCACCGCGACCAGCGAAGAGCACCTCAAGCGCCTGTTCCGTGTAGTGCCCAGCGTACTGTTCTGCTTCGACGGCGACCAGGCCGGGCGCAAGGCGGCCTGGCGGGCACTGGAATCGACCCTCTCGGCACTGCAGGATGGCCGCCGTGCGCGCTTCCTGTTCCTGCCAGAAGGTGAAGACCCGGACAGCTTGGTACGCGCCGAAGGCACCGATGCCTTCATGGCCCGGATCAACCAGCACGCACAGCCACTGGCCGACTATTTCTTCGAGCAATTGAGCAACGAAGCCGACCCGCGCTCGCTGGAAGGCAAGGCACACATGGCCACCCTGGCTGCACCGTTGATCGAAAAGATCCCCGGTGCCAACTTGCGTCAGCTGATGCGCAATCGCCTGAAGGAAATCACCGGGCTCGACCCTCAGCAGGTCGAGCAACTGGCGCAACAGGCTCCGGCGACTAGCGGCGTGCCAGATTACGACCCCGGCTATGACTACGATGCCATGGCCAGCTACACACCCGACTACGGCGACCTGCCACAGCCCGACTACACCCCTGTTCATCAGCAACAGGAGTGGAAGCCAAACAAAGGCGGAGGCAAAAAGCAGTGGAGCGACAAGCCCTGGGACAAGAACCGCAAGGGCGGCAAGCCATGGCAGCAGCGCGACGAAGCACCGCCGCGGGTGCCGGCACCGGTCGAACCACCAACCCTGGCCGCCCTGCGCACCTTGCTGCACCATCCATTGCTGGCCGGCAAGGTCGAGGATGCCAGCCACTTCGCCGATGAAGAACACCTGTACAGCCAGCTGCTGGTGGCCCTGATCGAAGCTGCGCAGAAGAATCCTGGGCTAAGCTCAATGCAGTTGATCGCACGTTGGCACGGCACTGAACAAGGCCGCCTGCTGCGGGCCCTGGCCGAAAAGGAATGGTTGATCGTGGCCGACAACCTTGAACAACAGTTTTTCGACACTATAACTAGCTTGTCCGCCCGCCAACGCGAGCGCAGTCTGGAACAACTGCTCAGGAAATCACGTCAAAGCGAATTGACCAGCGAGGAAAAATCACAGCTCCTCGCCCTGCTGAGCCGGAATGTTCCCGCACAAACGCCGACCTCATCTGGCGCGTGAGGCCCATGCTCGGGTATAATCCTCGGCTTGTTTTTTGCCCGCCAAGACCTTCAGTGGATAGGGTGTTATGTCCGGAAAAGCGCAACAGCAGTCTCGTATCAAAGAGTTGATCACCCGCGGTCGTGAGCAGGGCTACCTGACTTACGCGGAGGTCAACGACCACCTGCCTGAGGATATTTCAGATCCGGAACAGGTGGAAGACATCATCCGCATGATCAACGACATGGGGATCAACGTATTCGAGAGTGCTCCGGATGCGGATGCCCTTCTGTTGGCGGAAGCCGACACCGACGAAGCCGCGGCCGAAGAAGCCGCTGCTGCGTTGGCGGCAGTTGAAACCGATATCGGCCGCACGACCGACCCGGTGCGCATGTACATGCGCGAAATGGGTACCGTCGAGCTGCTGACCCGCGAAGGCGAAATCGAAATCGCCAAGCGTATCGAGGAAGGCATCCGTGAAGTCATGGGCGCCATCGCTCACTTCCCGGGTACTGTCGACTACATCCTCGGCGAATACGACCGCGTCACCGCCGAGGGCGGCCGCCTGTCCGACGTCCTCAGCGGTTACATCGACCCTGACGACAACATTGCCGCACCGACCGACGAAGTGCCGGTACCTGGTGCCAAGGCGCCAGCGGCCAAGGAAGAGTCGGACGACGAAGACGAGGAAAGCGAAGGGGGTGATGACGAGGAAGAGACCGAAAGCGGTCCCGATCCGGTTGTCGCCGCCCAGCGCTTCGGCGCCGTTGCCGATCAGCTCCAGGCCACCGCCAAGGTCCTGAAAAAGCATGGCCGTGATGGCAAGGAAAGCATCGAGGCCCTGCAGGCCCTGGCTGACCTGTTCATGCCGATCAAGCTGGTGCCGAAGCAGTTCGACGTCCTGGTCGAGCGTGTGCGCGATGCCCTGAACCGC
>Ga0153918_1001006_pt1 | contig 11915 bp, 9 predicted proteins | sample TSFL002MetaG_FD_104687 | JGI IMG/M metagenome (GOLD analysis project Ga0153918, IMG submission 104687) | Attine ant fungus gardens microbial communities from Florida, USA - TSFL002 MetaG | ecosystem: Host-associated > Fungi > Mycelium > Unclassified | place: USA: Florida, Paynes Creek Historic... | reverse complement strand
GCACCCCAAAGCTCGAAACGAGTGCCAGACGGCGCTGACACTCAAAGCCCGCACTCGTTCCCGATGTACAACCATACTCAAGCGTACCGCCTCGTTCCATGCTGCCACAACTGGCCTCATAGCCCGAGCAGTCACAAAAGGAGGTGAACGTCGCTGCACATTCAACCCTCACGAGAACGGCAATCTGTCGTCTATTCGCGATCTTCCCGAATCGCCTCGCCAGACAGGTCCTCCCGACATGGACGTTCCTGCCGGTGCTGCCGGTGCCGGCCTCACCACATTCCTCACCGTTTCCGTCTGTCCGAGTACAAGGGCGATTCTTTCGTCTGCCGACCATGCATTCGGCTTGCACAAGTCTAGGAATCCCTTGATGGCTCTGACTCCCTGTGCGAGTGTCCTGGCCATGTATTCTGGCATGATCGGTGGATATCGGGACCCCACCGAGTCGGGTTTTGTGTCCAATCCTGACTCGGGCGACAGTCAGAGCCGTCGGAGGGGTTTTCAGTCTCAGTCAGGATGGCTCTGGCTCGCTGAACGATGGAGATCGTGCATTGACTGGCTTCCAATTCCCAACCAAGTCACTAGCCACGAGGATGATCAGTCGATCCAGGGCCGAGTCTCGCCGTGGCTGACAATGTTTCAGATCTTTGTGATCATCTTGTTGAGCATTATGTTGTACCGCAACATGGAAATTGCATTTGACTTGTAAATTTCATTTCTAAGGAATAACTAATACTATCCACACTGCTCCCGAGTAGATACATATGTCAGTTATCAGGAAGTAGATGCTCTGCTGGGTTATTGGATGAACAAAAACCTGCTAGTCACCAATGACTCAGTGGCTTGCAATCATACCATTCTGTAAATAAAAGAGGAGAGCTCTCTCTTAGTTGTTTGATAATCCATGTACTTCAAGGGGTTCCTTCCTGTCATCAATCTTGTTTGTTTCTCAATCATCACCTTCCTGATATAGATAGGTATATTGAGTGCCAGCCACTGCTCATAACCAAAACAAGTGTTTTCAAAGTAACATTCCATGTCACGCTTTGAGACAATTACCGGCTAGGGAACCTCGCACTTGGATAATCAGATGGCGCGACATCCCATTATGATACTCGGACGCCCCACTTGAGATTTGCATCGCAAGCTATTCATCCCCATTGGGATCTAATTGTGGATTACAGGAGGAACCATACAAGCATACGTGGGGGCGCCACGCGTCAAGCATCCGGTGTGTCGGAGGAATTGCTGTTGAACGTAACGTAATAACAATTAAGGCGATGGCTCACTTTTTCTTATCGTGATCGATTGACCCTGAGGGTCTATGGCCATTTTCTCATGCTTCCCGTCATCTCAATAAGGCACTGAAACCCAGATGTTATGGTCGAAAGTTGTCACGGGTGGCCGCTATACGATGTGGTATGCTCTTCAGAATATGTACGTCTGTAGTTGTTTACTCGAACAGAGACTGGAAGGAATAGACCCGAGCTTGCCTCTTATTGTGTCTCCAAAAAGGGAAAGGCCAGAACCTAATCTGAGTATCGGTTCACTTTCGTTGCCCGATCATGTGTTTGTTCATGTATCTAGTTCATATTTTCTTCCGCTCTGACGTCAGCAAGATATGATCTTTTTTACTCTAAGTGACCCCTTGTGACCGGAGTACTATAAGTATAGCATGGCTAGTTTGCGACACATCAGATCATTCACTACACCATGGAATTTCGACCACGCAATAATGGACCGCGATATCAGCGACCGCCCAGCCCACCTCATTTTCCAGGCTCCCCCAAGTGCCTATGTAGGGGGTGCTTTTGTCCTTCCTTCGGTCGGACGTTGTGTGGGAATATTATTTTACCTCTTCCACAATATCAAACTCCGTCAATGGCTGGTAATTATTCCATTTCCTTCTGTGTGAAATTTACTAACAGTCCTAGCTTATAGGATGGAGCTCATTGAACCCATTGATCAAGAACTTCCCCCCTTAGTCAACTTATTAGAGGATGGGGCAGTATATCAAGGTGGATTGTTGAGTTGATCGTTCTTTGGCCTGATGCTCAAGGGAGATATCCAGGAAATATCAGGATGCAGTACCCATCCATCGTTCAGCATCCCCGTGTTTTCACTTCTTCTGTGGTTTCCAACAACTTACGAAGATGGACAGAACAACAAGGTCTGTCTTTCAGTTTTGTGCATTTGGATGCTGAAAGCGAATCATTCATGAGGTTCTGTTATGGTCGCCGGGTCGATGCAAAGAATGTTGACGAACACTGATCACCGCTCCTGGCTCATGGAACTAGGAGTCAATCCAAGTTGATTCCCTTTTTCATGTTTGAGGAATTCTCATGATGACGAAATTACCCAGCAGATGTTGTGACAGGTGGCATGCCGATCCACAGACCCCTCCCCGTCATCAGTCCCCTCCATCATCGAGAAGATGGGAAAACGGGCAATGCACCAGAGCCGGGACGCACCAGTGAAGCCACTCATGGGTGGAGGGTGAGTAATTTAAAGAAAAGGATGGCGTTGCTGTCGTTGGGTCAGCTTCTGACTTGCTTTCTTGAATTCCGATAGTGATGGTCGATTTATCAGGAAATCCCAAGGAGACGCCCAAGCGGAAGGCATCTACCAAAAGTCGTCGCAAATAAGTTATCAAGCTTCATGTCTGACCTAGCTCCACCCATCGAGGTATGTCTGTGGTACACAAAACAAGGAAGCACTGTATACATAATGTAAATGACATGGGCTATTATCGAGAGAGGGTTTCTTGAGTATCTGTCCCTATCGAGTTGGATGATGACCTATGACCGACTCGGCAATTGGGTTCATCTCGGCCTCTTCCGGTGTATTTCGTGGTGGCCGCATCTTGATACAATCTCATTTGCCAGATCGATGCCCCATTTGGTACCCTTACTTAATCGTCATATTTTTGAACCATGTCAATCAAATTGATGAATCTTTTCCCTGTCCGGAAACCGGGCCCGTGCTTTTCTTATCCTTCATTCTTGACCTTCTCCCCAATGTGTTTGCGAAAAGACGACAAGATGAGAGCCATTTTCAAAAACACGTTGGCATGACTACCTGCATCTGTGATGCTGTACAAGGGTCTGGCATCGTGCCTATTGTAGTGTATATCACGTAATGGTGATTGCGCACGACTACAACTACGAAAGGAGAGACAAACGTGTTGGAACCGCGATCGGAAGGATATCGCATAGAAAGTGAGTGACTGAAGACGATCCATCGTGAAGAGCTGGCCCGGGACCTCAGGGACTCATGGGCCATCCTGCCTTCTGTCCGAGCCTGCGCACTCTGTCCGAGCCTGCACACTCTGTCCTCGGCATGAGTTCTCCTTTGTCATCTCAAAAGTCCCAACTGATATGTCATGCGTATACTTGTCACTTCAAAACCTGTATCTCAGTCTTCTGACCGTCCTTCGTTTTCTCCCAGTCTGAAAACGTTGGAGAACTACAATATCTCAACGGACGGGATTCGTTCACGATCGCTGGCTATTCAACGCGAGCTCAGATATTCCGCACCTTGTATGGCCGGGGACCAGGCTGATCTTTGATTGTGAGCGGCACCATGTGTTCTTTCGTTGGCAAGCCCTATGACTGCCCCAAACAGTTGCCTGACAGTCCATCCCATTCTTCAATGACCTGTACATCGACAAACGTGATTTTTGCCATTCAATTGAGTCCGGTGACAGCGTGGCTTGTGCCCTGACATCTGGGGAGCACCCATGGCCTGGTGGACGTGTCTCACTACACAGTGGCCCTCCTTATTGTATCATGCGTGACTGTTTAGAATGCAACCTCACGTGATCAGATTTTGCGGACTTTGACATCCACCAGGTTCTCAAAGCACCTCCACCAGCGAAAACGATTTTCATGTTCGTTGGACCTGAAATCGTTGTAATTTCTGCATTCTACGGCCACGTTTCGAATGGAAAATTCCAGGAGGGCAGACCGGGATGCCTGTGACGAGTAAGTCCAGTCCTTCCCGCACTGCACGAACAACATTTGAATTCAAGTCAAAGGCGCATCAATACGGGATACGATAAGCGGACGCGAGGCCCTTGTAGACTGCTCAGTGCTCAGTTCTTGCTGTCCCGCACTCCATGGTTCGAGTTGTCACAGTCCAGTAGGTGACGTGTGACACGTTAATCAATCAAAACCAATTGAAGACTTCAAACCAAGGATATTCAATGCATGGATTCGATTCGGAGTGATACATGATTCGTGCCCTAGGGTGGGTTTGACACGAGAATGGGAGTCTTGGAATTCATTTAATCCACACCGTCACGCGATTTGAGTTCAGGTATCTCCTATCCTGTAAACGAACAGTGGACCCAACTGAGCCCTTGGAAAGAATTTTTCTTATTTTTCTTCATATAGGTCAATGCAGAACTCGGCGTACAAGGCGGGAATCTCAACACTTCTGTCCGTGGTCTGGTCCCCTTCTCGCTTGGATCCAACTGTTGTAAGCATGCCACGCGTTTATCGACCTCTCGGCTGACATCCGGTTATCGCCTCTTCGCATCCGTCTCAACCATGACACCTCTCCCGTCCACTCTTTTGTGAGTGTATGCTTGTGAATGAGAAAACAAGCAGCCACAGACTTTGGCGTTAAATTGAAATAAATTAAACTAAATGAAAAACATGGAAAAATCTCTGAAGGAAAATATCAAATCGAGTCTCAACTCCATCATCTGTGCGCTTGGTTGGATTTATCCTCCACAGCGTGCATATTTTTCGATTTTTAGCATTACAATTATTTACCAATTTATTTAAAAATTCTTTTTAGGAAATATGAAACATAATTTATGCAGGTAGAAATTGTGTCAGAGACATCCAGATATCGGGGGGGAAAGTCACATTAAGTTTGGAATCAGACTGTTTTTTTAGAAAATACAGTCTACTCGGTTCCCGAGTGCCCTCCATTCTTCATTTCCTCCACTACATTATTTGATGTGCAGGGAGGCGTCAACCCGAACATGAGGCGATACTTTTTCTCTTAATCTGGGAATCATCTGCGCGATTTGCCGGTCGCTCCATCGCAATATTACACCAATTTGAATATTCCTCTTTTGGAGGCTGAAATGGAAGCCGTCTCTCTCTAGATCTAGCCTACAATGGGACATTCGATATGACTTTCTTCCTTTATTGCAATTGAAACCGTGACTCTGGAGGTGTCACGAAAATCAAAGACCCGAATTCCTCTATCGTCTACGTCTGTGGCTTTGTCGATGGAGTGACCAGCGTTGTTCTCGGCTCGGAGCTCCGTCGCCTCCTATGCCCGTCAACACCGCGGATGTGTAAATAAATTTGTTTTTAAGACATTCCAATTGTAAATCCGCCGCCGGATGCCATGCGATAGCTGCGAGAATGTCACACTTCCACAATCCGGCTAGGTATTCCGACTATCTGTACACACTTTCCTTTTTTGGTGTGCATGAAACCAACCAATCGACCCTGCATCGACCCTGCATTTATTGAGATATCCAGGTGACCCATCCACAGCCATCGGCGGTGTTTGAATTCCACTATACAGCCGTGGAATTTTAAAATCTCAGATCATGATGTCTGTCATTTGTCCTGATCGAGACATTCTGAGTAAAGTGCTTTTTCTTCTGATCAGAGCTCATTGAACCAAGAGACTCCATACCAATCATGCTACAGTATGTACAACAGTGCAGGAACTTTTGTCGATCGTGGTATGGAGTCTTTTGTAACCATGATCGACGGAAACTAGTGCACTGTTTGTACATACTGTAGCACAATTGTTTGAAGAAATCTTTGTTCTCTTTGACGTTTCATGCCATCCACGAGGTGCGAAAAGACCAGATTGAACTGTTCCAAAACCGCAGCTGAACACATGCCCGGGTTCCATTTGAGGGATAATACGATGCACACGAAATGGGGATAACAAGAACATATTTGAAGATGTGAACTACATTCGGCATTCGGATTCTGACATTATTGGTTCGTTTCCCCAGTTAGGATAATTTGTTCCAATTGGGTTTATTATTAGATCAAGTGCTTTTCTGAAATCTCGGAGCAGCCGCATTTTCAAATGACCCTCTTCGCCTCTTGCTCGATTAAGAAAGGTGCACGCCTTAGCGTCCTGGCTCTGTCATGCCAAGATTGGCTCTTTTTTGTCTAATTCCGAACGGCCGGCGAGATTTCTGACATAAAATAAGGCCATCTTTCTCACTGATGTTCAGCAACTGATAACTTCGAACTTGCAGCTTTACATCTACAATGTGCCCAATTTTCTCTCTCTCATCCATGCGACCTCACTGCCGACGATCACCCCAGCAAGTACCGACCTGCGGCTGCTCGGGGTATTTCATTCGCGAGGACCTGTTTCCTCGTACGCCTGAGGGATACATCATGCTCCCTTGCCCAATATGTCATGGTAAGTCTTTCCAGCCTTCTGATTGTGGAATGAGCTAACATTTGACATCGGTTTTCGTGCAACGATGTACAGAAGTCCCCGCCGCCGCCAGTTCATCGTCCTCATCATCCTTCACACCGCGACGCCACAAGACCCCTTCCACCATGAATGAAACAGAAGTCTCGCCTCTCCCCCCCGCCGCTACCATTCCTGCCATCGCTCTCCCCACTATCGCCACTCCTACTACCCCGAGCTCCACTCTGTCATCGCTATTGTCCCCAACATCCCGATCTTCCTTCGCCACTACCTCTGCTACCTCCACTTTCGGCTCATCATCATCTACAGCTGCTCCATCATGTGATAGACTCACTCAAAAAAGAACAGGATTCAAGCGAAGCTTCAAGATCTCTTACCCTGGAATGGGTAGATTTGAGCCCTACGAGAACCCACAGGTGGCTCCGCCATCGAAGAAGCCGCGACGAGTGAAGCAGCAGGCACCAAAACCTGTGAGGGAGCCAAAGTTACTGGGACGGCCTCTGAAGCTTTACCCAGGCATGGGGTATATAATTTTCAAGAGGAACCACGAGATGAAATTGGAGGAGGCCTCGAATTTTGTGCAACATTGGTAGTAGATGCTGTATGATGTCATTGATAGCTGTATTTTATTGATGCTTGATGGGAGGCGTGCGCAAGGGACACGTGACGATTAGGGCAGTGTTAGTCGAGTAGAGCAGCGTAGTTTTCTCAACGATGAACATTGATCAGATTCTCAGTCCTGACCTTTTCGAGTCCGAGTCGTCTTCAGACAACGGTGGCCTGCTGACACCGCCCTCTTATTCTCTCTTCTCTGACCAGCTTGCTGATTTTGAATTTCTGCCTGAAAATCCAGCTGACAATACCATCTCTGGTCTCCGGTGCTTCGACACCACCCACGATGAACTTGCCATCGACCCCCAGCTCGTCGACTCTCCTGCTTCACGTGACCCTCCCCCGACCCCTGCCGTCACCGTCAAGGTGGGTGGTCACGGGAAAGCCCGCAGAGGCACTGTCCTCAGTGGCGCTGTTTCCAAGAAAGGGGGCCCTGTTTTCCACATTTCTGCCTTGCAGCAACATCCTGCTCCCCCTCTCACTCCCTCTCCAGCCGACTCTCCCTCGCCCAATCCCCCTTCAAAGGTCAAGCCTCCGCCAAAACCCCCCACAATCCTTAAAGCAGCTGCCTCCAAGAGGCCAAAGTACAACAAGGATTTACTTGTGGACGAAGATGAAGACGACGTCCCTCAGGACTGGCGTCCTTCTCCCGAAGTCTTTGCAAAAATGTCTAGCAAAGAGAAGAGACAACTTAGGAACAAGATCAGTGCAAGGAACTTTCGTGTTCGTCGTAAAGGTCCATCTATCCCTTCTCTTCTCCTTAACATTGGCTAATCTCACTATAGAATACATCTCAACCCTTGAAGGCGATATCGCAGAACGCGATCGCCTACTCGAGGCTATCCGTTCCGAACTCGGTTCCACGCAATCCGAGAATCTAGCTTTACGCCAGGAAATTGCGGCTCTCAAGAAAGTCTTACTTGAAGGCGGTACCACTGATCTACCTTCCCTCAATCTGCCTCCGCCGGCTCCTCTTCCTCTTGGTCTCGGTGCTACGTCACCTAACCTTACCTCACAAGGCGCGAAGCCTCCTCCGGCTTCTACCAATGTTGTCTCATCTCCTTCGTCCGCACTTACTCCCGCATTCACACCCAATACCAAGAAAGATCTCCCTTCTTCACCCACCTCTGGTCGTCCCTTCTGGGGTGGTCAACAGCATCATGCCTTGGGTGCCATTGGCGGTGCAGGTGGTGCTACTCCCGTTCATACCACATTGATTCCAGAGACGAATCTCGCTCCTTGGGGACCTCTCGTTCATACAGAGAACGACAATATCAATCCCTTGTTGAATGCCATCGGTGCAGGTCTTTTGGGCAAGGTAGCTGGCCTTTATCTTCCTGGACATGGGGAGAGGCACGAGTTGCCTTCTGTGTCTTCGTCCTTCACCGCACTCGATACCTTTGTCGATGCGAATATGTTCACGCTCAAGAGTCTGGATGCGTACGTACTTCACTCACTCGCTCTCTGACTAGCTTGCTGATGAAATTCCAGATATCGGATGCACTTATGGGGGAGGATGGCAGCCCAACATCATATGCAACATCAAGTTCCCCAGCACCCACACCAACGTCACTCTTCCCAACTCACGGGCCCTGCATCTCAACTTCGTCCGGCCTACTTTTCGCCGAAATCCACATCTTCGGCGGGATTGGGGCCTGCAATCAGCGCTTTGCTCAGTGGGAAGCATTCCTCTCCGCCGCATGGATTGCTTACGTCACCCACTACCCCGAGTTTGGGCGCTCGTTCTACGATGGGAGAGAAAGAGGCTCAAGCTGCCGTGTTAGCTGTTGTTGCATCGCAGACTTTATTGAAGAAATTGGGAAATGTATTTTGGGATGCGTTCTCGGGTTCGTCCTCGCCATCGTCCAATCCTGTTCCTTCTTCGTCGCAGATGAGTAATTGGGATGTCGATAAAGTTAGAAAAGTACTTGAAGGAAGGGCAGTAGTGAGAGTGGTGGATGTGGATCCACTTGTGAGTACGGTAATCGGTTCATCTGGTCTTCCCGCCACGAACAAGACATCTACTACTACCAACGTGACGATGTCCAGTGCGGTGAATAATGGTACGTGTTGTATGAATGTGGCGGATTTGTTGGAGGAGAGTATGAGGAGTTTGACATTGGGGTGTTCAAGAAGTCACCATAATAATATTGTTGGTGTAAAGATGAATGAAGGGTCGAAGTAGTAATTTTTCACTGGGTTTTGTGTTGATCATGAAGATGGACGGCCTTCGATTCTTGGTTATACCGATAATATAAAAGTGCCTACCTAGGTATATACAAGAGTTTTTCCCTTTTCCTATAGATGCCGTTTTAAAGTTGGATAGAAATTGATGTAGAATTTTTTCGGCTTTTGGAGTTGATGCAGTTGCACCGTGAGAACTGAACTCGTCTTATCATGGAATGCTAAGATGGGTAGAGAAAAAATAGACAATTGTAATACGGTCGATCGAGTGGAAACAACGACCACAGCCATTCCTTTCACAAAAAAAGAGCGAGTTGTGTTATGTTGAAGTTATCAAAAAAGGATATGTCTATCTATTCCAACCCGAACCACATACACAAGACAAAAATGCTGCTTTCGAATGCAGTTTGGCTTGATGCTTGGTGCTTGATGCTTGAATTATAAATTTGGGAATAAAACAGGAGAAGAAAGACGTCTTTTCAATGTCGGGCGTTTTCCTTCTCGGCTTCTTCAATAAATTTCATAATGCTGACGATGAAAGTCAATGATCGAATTAATGTCTAGAAATGAAGTGACACGTTACAATTCTTCTTCTTTCCTACAAGCAAATAAAGGGAGGGGGGGAACGATTCCCAAAGAAAGGTCAAATAATTGGAGGAGAGTGGAAAGGAAGCAAAAAAAACTCACGGAGAGTCAGCTGTGATAGGAACAGATGCCTTTGCTTGCTGTACTGAGCTCGGTACGGCCTTATCTTTCCCTGAACTTCCACCACCAACCCTAGAGGCTAATGCACCTGTGGTGAAGAGGACACCAAGAGCGAGATACTCGTTCGGGATCTTACGGCCGAGAATGCGACTGTTGTTTAGTTATTTTTTCAAACTTTGTAGTCAGTCCATGATAGGTTATAAGAGAACGTGGGTGTTTATAACGTACTAAGACATTTCTGGTAAACAGACAATGTGGGATGGGGAGGGACTTGGAAGAAAGCAATGTTGTAACTCCGGTACAACCCGATTCCACAATAGGACATAGTTTCTCACAATTGATAACAGCGGAGAATCAAAAGTTGAATTTTGTAAATAGATTTATAGTAAGGTATGCTCAGACATCACAATACTATGGACAAGTTTTCATGTATTCACCTATAGTGAGGTAAGGTATGCTAGGTACATTGGTAAGTAACAATCTATGTAACTTGAGGCACTTGTACCCACCTCAGATGTCACAGTACTATGGACAAGTGAGGTGGTCCTACATATACATGGAGAGAGAACAATGAGTACTCATGCAGCCAAAAGTGTCCAAATTAGGAAAAGTGGAAGAAAAGAAAAAGAGGGGTAAATAGGAACAATGGGACACCTACCAATATAGTACTTTTTTTTTTTTAAATCATCAATTTATTACATGGAGCATGTAGGTAGGCTGTGGTAGACACACTGTATCTACTTAGATATACTAACAAAGAGAAAAGAAAAAGGGGGTAGAAGGAAACTAGAGAAAATAGAAAAGATTTCAAACATATTTGGGTGATGGTACCTTTATAGATACCTAAGCCTATTATCAACTGTTGTCAAAACAAAATGATGTAGGGTTTCCAACTATGAATTCAACAAAGTTAGAGATGCATATGTCTCTTGGGTGTAGTGACGAATCATATTGCTTGCACTGCAAGAATATGTGTTCTCATGTTTCGACATCCACTTCATCATATAGACAGTAGATCATTGCATTAGGAAAGAACCTTTGCCAATACTCTCCTATAGGTGCATGTCCAAGCATCATGGGGGGTAAATCTTGTGCATACAGAGTTGGAGACTCCAATATATGGGAGCCAAGATTCTCTCTTGGCATATGTTGGTTTGATGACACATTCTTTGTCATCTTCAAACTCTAGAAAGAGTTGACCCTTCTTTTTGCTATCTTTGAACAACTTTTACCATGTTTCTAGCAGGAAATTGCACTCTTTCTTTTTGCTGAACAGAAATGAATTTTTTTCCAGGAAAGAAGGGGAAGTATGGGTTGCTTTGGCTTCTTCATCTACTAAGGTATGTTTAGGCCACTTTAGTTTGCTGGGACAATACCAGAACTGTATTGAATTGCAACTGTCCCTTTCAAGGAATGCTTTAATTTTCATGGCACTGGGGATGATAGATTTCTGAAGGGGTTGATCTCCAGAGCTGATGATCTTTTGTCCTGCTACCAATGAGTCTGCGATAACAATGATATGTTGGACTTTGTTGTCGAGTATTGACATGAAACCCATACATATGGCCATAAGTTTAGCTTCCACTGGGGTTACGTTAGTGGCTTGAGCTCTGAGACGGTTGGTGACTTTATTATCCTTCCAAATATGAGCAACTGTGTTATGATTTGCTCTGACACTTATCTTTTTCTTTATTAAATCTAATTAATTAATGACTATATGATTAAACGAACACAATGACTACAACGCGGGAACGTCATGATCATAAAAGGGACAAGCATGGGAAGATCGAGTGATGATCTGAGCTTGATCACATGCCTATCAGACAGCTGCCATGTGTGGGAGAACATGTGGGTAGAAGCCGTCTGACATGGGGAATTACTCAGGACTTGACAGATGGTAGCTAATAGATACCATGATCTCTCTTAGAATAGCCTTAGCATAGCCACTTGTAATTATATAAATAGCTAGGCAATTCATAGAG
>Ga0153918_1001005_pt1 | contig 11924 bp, 11 predicted proteins | sample TSFL002MetaG_FD_104687 | JGI IMG/M metagenome (GOLD analysis project Ga0153918, IMG submission 104687) | Attine ant fungus gardens microbial communities from Florida, USA - TSFL002 MetaG | ecosystem: Host-associated > Fungi > Mycelium > Unclassified | place: USA: Florida, Paynes Creek Historic... | reverse complement strand
GTGTTGTCCTTGTCGACGCTGAATCTATACTCGGGCCATCCCCAAATATATTCTCCAATATCGTTGAGCACGAACATGAACACGACCAACATGAGGAAAAGGGTGACGAAACCTCGACCTTGTGAGCGGGCTTTGTAGGCAGAAGGCACCTTTGGGAAGGCGTCGAATTTTGCGAGGGGAGCTGCAGCGGCATCGAGTTTGCTGAGTACAGATGACTCGTCTTCAGTGTATGCCATTGTCAGAAAAAAACAATTCCTCTACCACTTTTCGACGCTGACAACGTGTATATATTGTCTCGTGACTCGGACAATTAATAAAAGATCTAATACATCAATATTTCTTAGTAAAAGTATGCGAGGACGGCTGTTGAAACAGCCGTGGCGCCGAGAACAGCGTATCCTGTCACATAGCATGCCTTCACATTCATAACTACCCCAATCATCAATATCTCTACTGGAAAAAAAATCGTTTTTGATGATGACGCACATTTCACGGTGTCCCAAGCGAGATGCCTGAGACCATTAAACGAATGGAATGTGAAAGGTAAGGCAAGGATGGTCTTCCCGAGGTACTTTGCGCCGTCTGGGAGTCCTTGAACGAATTCTACGACATGCGCACTGTCGAATGTTCCGGGCGCAACTAGGTATGCCATCGAAAATCCGTACAAAACTTGATATATATATATACAAACGCGTTGAGGGTTGGAAAAAGATAATCAACGACGAGTTGGAATGGACGTACGGACACTCAGACCGACTCCAGTGACTCGGTTAGCAATTGACATGATCCAGGTTATTTGAGGTTGGTAAATCGTGAAATGCGGGCTGCTTGGTCGTTTGAGGCGTTGTTGGTTGAGAATCGATTCGCTAGCTGAAGGTGGAAGAGACTCTGTCTGAATAGCCCTGGTGGGTAGACATTAGCAGTGCTCGGATAGCGGACTGGCTCATTTTTTTTTTTTTACCGTCTGTGGAGGGTATTGCGTAAAGCCAGCTGATGGTTTCGGACGGCTTTATGAAAAAAAGTGAATGGATGTACCCTGATGTTGAAGATGGTTCTGATAACTTACTGAGGCGAGGATTCGTAGCGGCCTTTCTGAACGCTGCACCAAGTCCGATAGTCCGAGTCAACATCATGTTGATAAATCAGGAATAGCGAGAGCAGAGCAGGTAGCCTCAAACTCCGCATAATCACGTGATTGTACAAGTGACATCAGAGAGAGAGAATTCTGTATTTGTATACCGCAACAAGCAAGCAGGTGCTGAGACGCGGTGGATGAGATACATAGCGGTACACTAACTGATAATCTGGAATTGGCAATCGAATTCCTGGAGTCTTGCTCTTCATGTAAATCTGACAGGAGCCTTCGTTCTGAGTGAAGCTCTAGAATTTGGACTCGTGATCTCCCAGGGGATCGCTTCTTCTCTATCAGTTATCGTGTTTCTTTGGGTCGCGTCAGTGCTGGTAGAGTACAGAAAAAGCACAGATAAAGAAAAAGACCACACGTTGCAATTTTTGAACATCAAGCTCAGATACCGACATTTCAGAATCAAGAATGGTCTGTCGTCTAAGCGTTCGAAAGAAGACTTTCTGAGATGGGGAGTACAGACGCTTGGATGAGCGTGTTCTCTTACACTATGGCTATGAAGTCTATTGGCCAAGGTAACATCAACGCTGTTCGGGAAAATGAAGTGGGTTAGGTACCGCGCGTCAGATCAAAAACATACGAGTTGTACTCGATTTGCTCGTCTGGGAGATTGAGATGGGAACCAGTGGAACCGAATTAAATCATATAAAAGGACCTCGAGGACCGACTGTGCGACAGTATTATGTTCACGTGCAAGCAGCATCAGTGAACAGCGCCTGCAAACATATGTTCGTATTCGTTCCCTGTGTCTATCAAGCTATCTTTTTGATTCTTGTCTTTTTGTAAAAGTGGAGTCTATCCCTCTTCGGACCCTTCGCCCAGTACCCCTACACAAGATGAAATTCAGGTGTGTCTGTGTCTGTGTGCGTGCATATTTCCCAAGTCTGAACTGATCACGGATCGTCTCAGTTCTGCCCTCAAATTCAACGCCGTATCAGACTGGTGGGACGAGTATATTGCGTAAGCTTGCTTCTGTTCTCGAGCCATTTATGCTGGGTGTATGAATTGCATCACAACTCTAATAGCTATGATGCTTTGAAGAAATACATATATCAACTTGAGAAGCAGCAACATGACCACGAAACACTGAATCACACTTCCCATCGAGATCTAGAGCACGCTGCTCTCCTTGAAGACCACGATGTGTCAGATACTGACGCCCTTTTCATTCCTTTGTTGGACCGTGAGCTCAAGAAGATCACACGCTTCTATGAATCGCAGGAAAAGGAACTTTGTGAAGACCTGACCGAGCTTGAAAAAGATATTCAGAAGCAAGAAGATGCTGGGATGGAGGGTGGGGATCGTTATTTGGAGCAGAGTGATGACGAGGATGATGATGAGAGTATATCCATCTTTCTCAGTCCAGAAGAATCGCGCCGTCATCGTAAAACAAGCTCGGCAGGCAGAACTCGGAGAAGAACGAGTATGTGATGCTCTTCTTCCCTAGCTGCATCTTCCTAAAAAAATTTTTTTAGTATCGGGCCCCGCTATTGAAGGGCGACGTTGGAGCGCTTCCTCAGTGGATGATTCACGCAATCTTGAAGATAATACCATGTCATTCCCTAGATCCATGGGTTCAAGCGCTGCTCGATTCAGCAACGTCCGTGATAGCTGGAACACAGCTGCATTTGATGACGGTACTGTTTGGACAGCGAGGAATGACTATGCCTATGACACCCGACTCCTTTTCAAACGCCGTATCACTACCTCCTACATTGCATTTACCAACCTTCGATCTTACATCGACATCAATTACTCTGGTTTCCGTAAAATTATCAAGAAATATGACAAAGTCACATTTTCCGAGCTGAAGGACAAGTACCTCCATAATGTCGTTGAAACATCTACCCCGTTCTCTGAACAACACAAGACTAAGCTTAACGAATGTGTTACTCGCCTCGTGGAGCTTTATGCTAGATGTGTGACACAGAATGACAAGAGTACTGCCAAGCACCAGCTTCGTTTTCATCAACGTGAAAATATCGCTTGGGAACGTGATACTGTCTGGAGACAGATGATTGGACAGGAACGTCGGGGAGAAGGCAGCCGTATGGATCTCGGTGGTGCTACTCTTGTCAAAGATCCCGAGAAGCCCTTGGTGAATATACCCACCCCGGTCGGTCGGTTCAGAATCACAAGTAAGCTTATCTGGGGAACCATCGCCTCGGTCGCATTCGTTGTCTTGTTGAATATGAATATCTTCCAGGCAGAGGAAGCGAAGAACTGCTTAGCGATATTGGTCTTTTGTACGATACTCTGGGCATCAGAGGTAACTTTGATCCAACCCGTTTTGTCGAGTTGCAGATCGTATTTTGATTTCAGGCTATACCACTTTTCGTGACGTCCCTCAGTGTGCCTGTTCTTCTCATCGCACTCCGTGTCATCCGTGATGAAAAAGAATCTTTACGATTGTCAACACCAGATGCTACAAAGTCTGTGTAACTTTCCTTCTCATGTTTCTCTGCTACTCATTTGTCTTGCCTAGATATGTCTTTTCTGTCATGTTCAACCCAACTATCATGCTTCTCATAGGAGGTTTCACCATATCCTCTGCACTGAGCAAGACGAATATTGACAAGGTTATTATCACCCGCGTTCTGAGCTTTGCAGGTACCAAACCGAGGACTGTTCTTTTGGCATTTATGTGTGTCTCCTGCTTTGCGAGTATGTGGATTAGGTGGGTGTTGTCTGTTTCATGTTGGTTTACTTTGGTTGACAATTTTGTACAGTAACGTAGCAGCCCCTACGCTGTGCTTCACTTTGATCCGAGTACGCATTTTCGACAGTTTGTCATGCCGACATTTTCGCTTTACTGATATCTAGCCGATCTTACGAACACTTCCTCCCAAGTCCGCCTTTGCGCCGTGCCTCATTGTGAGTTTTCTATTGTTTAGATGACATGTATGTTGTGGACTGACCGCATCTGACAACTAGCTTGCTATTGCTCTAGCAGCCAATATCGGGGGTCAAAGTTCGCCTATTTCTTCGCCTCAGAACCTTATTGCGATTGGCGAAATGGAGTCTCCTATTGGATGGGGGTCGTGGTTTGGTGTTGCCCTTCCGGTCTCTTTCATTTCTATCATCCTCATTTGGGGTCTTCTGCTGCTCTCGTACCATCCCGAACGCTGTCCAGATGGTGACGGTGAGATTGAAATCAGGGGTATCAGACCGACTAAGGAGAAATTCACTGTCGAGCAGTGGTGGGTTACCTTTGTGTGCATTGTTACCATCGGGTTGTGGTGTGTTGAACATAGCATCGAGCGGTGGGTGGGCGATATGGGGGTGATTGCGCTTATACCTGTGCTGGCATTCTTCTCTACCGGTGTGCTGAAGAAAGTATGTGGTTTTCCTTATATTCTGGTTGCCAACTCATGGTTCTTTGACTTTATAGGACGATTTCGAGAGGTTTGCATGGACAATCGTGTTCCTTGCAATGGGTGGTATCGCTCTTGGAAAGGGAGTTTCTTCATCTGGTCTGCTTGAAATTTTACACGATGCTATCAGTAAACTCGTAGAAGGTTACAGGTTATACACTGTCGTGCTCATTCTCTCTCCTATTGTGCTGGTATGTCTTAATTCCTATTTCTGCTTCAACCTATGCTGGATTTGAATCACAGGTCATTTCAACTTTCATCTCACATACCATTGCGAGTGTTCTCCTCGTTCCTGTTGCTAAGGAAGTCGGAAAGAACCTGCCCGGCCAACCGCAAAACTTGCTCATTTTCGTAACGGCGCTTATATGTTCAACGGGAATGGGTATGCCGGTATCGGGATTTCCGAACCAGACAGCGTGAGTTTTCTGACTTGCTTCAAAATTTTGTCAGTCCCTGATAGTTGGCTGATTCAGGGCAACTCAGGAGGATGAGCTGGGGGAATTATACCTCTCGAATGTGGATTTTTTAAAGAATGGTATCCCTGCTAGTATCATCGCGACTGCGGTGAGTATTTATTCTTCTCGAGTGGCTGGTCCGTATAACCGTGGTACTGCATAGGTTGTATCCACGGTTGGTTTTGTCCTCATGAAATTTATCAGGTAAGCATCTAAATCTGTTTGGTCCCTTCCGGTCTCATGATTATCCGGCTGTCACTCTTAGTGTCTAGTTGCTGGTGGATCACATGCTTTGAGTTATAGATTTAGAACCTAGTCATGAACGAAAGATATATATGTCGTCCGATATACGAATCGGTTTAACTGTTTAAATGTTTTCCCAGTGACTAGTGATTTCAAACTATACTATGACGTCTTGTTGCTTCGTCCATACATTTGAGCCTTGAATGCCATGTGTCTAACGCCTTTCTTGTTGTTATTTGGGAACCGACGTCGGCAATAATAAGACAGGGTCAGTGGTCGAATTTCAACAAAGCCCCCGGTGAGAACGGGCAGTAGACCTGCATTTAACTGAAAGAGGAAAAAAAAAACGAGAGTGGATAAGCGTATTTTCTGTTCGGGCCGGTTCAGGATAGTGGGCGGGTCAATGCGTTGGCTTGGTGTAGGTACCCTACTTCTTGAGAGGGATTTATTCCACCTCAGGCAGACGGGGGCCAACGGCTTTTGCCGCCACACTATGGAGTGGCTAAGGGAAAATAAACAGTCACACTAGTCTGGTGGACTTGAACTTAACACCGACCCAACCGTGAGTCATCTATGCCCATAAAGGCATAGTCAAAGCATGGACCAAAAACTGGGGAGGGGGAGGAAATCCACCTACACCCGTGCAGCCACTACTCTTAATAATACACTTCAAAATCCTGTAGATTGAAGGAGAAGTAGTTCTGACGCCTTCGACATGCAACACAGGATACAGATGTGTAGGCGATGTTCTAACCCAAGTGTTTTCCATTAGAAGGCATTTTGTACCCATGCGGTGAATCCTTCTGTGGCCATGGCTATGACCTCAAGTAGGCCTCCTTATTTTCTATCCTCCCGACATACTCTGACATACCTTGGAGGTGGTGGTGGTGGGGGGGGCACCGTAGACGACCCAGCTAGAGTATACGCTCCACCCGCCTTGAAGAGACATATTTTTCTTCACGTCTCATAATCAAATCACAGCTGGCGCCATAGCAAAATTTCCTCCACCTATATTATTCACTAAAAGAACTCTACAGCACCTACCAATTTCCTTACGCGATCAGATTAACTTCAGGTCACCTAGGGTAGATCCTGCCTGTCTGAGTACTGCTTGTTATAGGGGATAGGCTGATTATGGACAGGAGAGGAGGGAGAAATTTCCTTTTCAATGTAACAATGGTCTTTAGGGAGCAGTGGTCATATAAGTCTAAGTTAGGAGGGGTTCATGGGATGAACCTGGAACTGAAGCCCACTTTCTGTGGTCTGTGTGGCACTATTGGGGAATGTCAAACACTATGATTTCCTTCACCTTCCATAGGTTTTAACAGCATGATGTCTGCAAGGGAGATAGTGGGTGTGGAAAATATTAAGGAACCCCCAAAGTTTTGATGGAGTTTCGCCACTGCAGTGATCCCATCATACCTGGGAAAACTTGTCCATCCAGAGACAACAAAAGAGTAGATTCAGTTTGGCTGCATGGTGGACATTTATCTTTGGTGTATTGTTACCGCCGGCTCATGGCAGAGGTGGATTTATGGATGTCTTGATCTCTAACTACCATCATAAGCCGGCGCTAATTATACCTGGAACGGCTCCCATCAGTCCATGTCCCGGCATCTCTCTTCCCTAGTATCCTAATCATTTTCAAATATCAAGGCACCTTGTAACTGGATTTGAACCGTCTTGATCGACCCACAACTACTTCTGCCCATCTGCCATTCCCGCAAACTCCCGCTGGGACCGAGACATTTTTAGTGGGAAGAGAAATTCAATCCCCCACTGAAAGGACTGGACTAGTGCTCCGGGAAAACCATACATATCTGTTATGTTTAGTGTCGTGGACCTTAGTGAGAGGTCTTTGAGATACTAACGAAGGCGCCGAAAAGTGCGAGGTCATTGTCATTTCTGGATAAAATGTCATGGTCAGTTTACCATAATTTTGACCGCTGTCTATTTTGATGTTTCCACCTCTAGCTGTTACCGGCAGTCGGAAATTTCTTCCCTCACAGAACTTCAAAATATACAGTTACATATTTTTTTCGCCCAGGGCCTCAGGGTCTAGACCACGGTTGATCGTTGATCTGTTCAATGCGTCTACTCCTCCCTCCTTGTCTCTCTGTCTCTCTTGCACAAACATAGCGGGTACCTGGAGGCCGGAGTTGTTACACAGCGTCCCTTTCTCACCAACTCCGCGAATGAACAAAAGGAAATGGTTTGACATGGAAGTCGGACTCGACCCTAGACTTGACTTGATATGACCGTCTGAGCGGCGCCCAAGAGAAGCCCAAAAGAAGCTTAGAACATCTGACATTAGTTATTATCAATCATATAGCTTTAGATCATGAGGTTCCAAAGTATTCGCCGACGTCGACCGATTAGATCTTCATGTTACTAAACCCACCCGATGGGTTTACTGAAGCCAAAGGATTCCCGTAAGCTGGAAAATCCCGCACGGAAAATATAAATGCCATATCTGCTCATAAATGCGGCTTGGTGGGGTGGCATTATTTCCCGCGTGACTAGGTCTGCCACGAGTCCTAATCTCCAACCGGACCGACGTACTTGATGGGTGGATAATATACATTTCGGAGACAAGTGGTTATTCCGGTACACTTATCTGGACAATAACGGTTTATGATGTTGAGATTGTCTAGGATATTGGGTTCGATGAATGGCATTTAGCGAATAAGACTCGGTTTACTTTCTCTAGAAGAACAGGCTGATAATACAATTTCAAGGTCAAGAAACAACAAGGAGTCAAATTGTCCGGTAAACTGGTACGTGTTGAAGTCTTTGACTATGTTTTGCATGGTTCACATTGTCCTCGGACAAGTTCACGCGGTTATCGTAGGATCATTCAGAGCCAGCTGATTGTCGTGTGACTAAATGACCATGATTCGGAAGAGGTCCAGTACCAAGCAGTTGCCGAGTTGCGTGTGATAGTATCACACTCACGTGTCCGGACCAGAGACCACTGCTGAAGAGATTGAACGCTTGGACATCCAGTTTTGGGGGCCTTGTGAGACATGGGGTATTATGAACCAGGCTAACGACTCGAGAAACCTCGATCCAATATCCACTTATGAAACATCATCGTTTCCCTGAGTTCCTGTTCGATCCGATCGCTGTCGGATCCCTAAAAAAGTGATCATCAAAATATGAATCACTATTATTCTCATACCTCAAAAAAGGTGTCTTAGGTATGATGGCAAGATACATACACGAGGAGACTTATAAGACGTTCCCTAATCTGGAATACAGAGGCCGTGACACGTTGATTAAATGTGCTTCTCGTGATGCACATAACAAGAAGGAACTGACAGAAAGCGATTAACCAGGTATTCAGGAAGAGCTGAAGGGAATCAGCTCCCTCGACTTATTCGGCACCGAGTCATCCGATCGAATCCCTCGAGGGCAAAGAGGGCAAAGAGGGCAGATAAAATATAATAAATTAATTACCGGAGCCGAATAAGTTATAAGGCTAATTATAACGGGTACCTGGTCCCTCGAAGTGACAAGGTCTAGAAAATTCTCCCAGTACATGGATCTCCGATAAGGCTTCAGGCTTACTCGGTGCGGGTATTAATGTGGTGAGTGCATTTTGTTACAATTTCATCGAGATTTTTCCGTTGTCAGACATCCTGACAGCCGAAATTATGTCTCGTGATTTGATCTGACGCGTAAACTGGTAACAGTAATGTTAATGTCTTGGTAATGTCTCGGTATGAGAATGATATATCAAATTTTGAGATTTACGATAATACTATCAGAAGAGAAGTATAGAAGTCAAAAGAGAAGTAAACTAAGATAGGACGTCTACCATGGCCGCAGGGGAGGCTGGACAGTGGTATCAGGCAGATCTAGATGCATTCGATCAGCAGCAAGTGTCAATGGTGTCATAATGCGAGTATTTTCCTCCCGATTGCAATGGGAAAGTCGAGGGGAAGAGACGATTGAGTCTGGTGATGGCTCACATGTTGAATTGATTGCGGAATAATCACCTTCATAGGAGAGATGTGACATGCTAGAGGCACGGGAAGGGGGACGGGAGGTTCTTTGTCGATATTGGCGATGATCATGATAAGGATAGAATCCATGGGAGTTTGAAGATACAGAGAGAGGGCCTGGGCATTGTGATACGTCTGTCGAGCTTATTGAGATGTGTTAGCAGGCTTATATTTATAACCGAACGAGATAGCTTACGAGTACGAATGATGAGCGATAGAATTGCTCCTTGGCGAAATCTTCTCATAGGTACTATAGTTGAATGCACGGGAATGAGGCTGAGAGTATGGAGGTTCATTGTCAGAGCGCAATCGCCTCAAAACTGCTGCAGAGTCATTATTACCGGTACCTCGCATATCTTCGAATGCTGAAATGGGAGGAAGCGCATGTGAGACGTTTCGCGGTTCATATGTGGCCGGCAATTCTCGTAATGGTGGCAGGATGATACGGTCCAATTCAAAAGGCTTTCCAGAACTCATTGAGGGTCTGGGATAACTGACGTGTTGATGACCAACAGAGGTCGGCTGTGGATCTCGAAAAGACACAGATGTAGGAGGACCGGCCATTGGAGATGGGTGGTGATAGCGGTCCGCATGGTGATGAGAATGGTACCCATGATTAAAACTAGCACTACTGCCAAGAGCAGAAGCCCGATGAGAGATGTCGGGAGCGCTGTTTTCAGACTGAGGCGCTGGGGCCGCCCAACTGGTATTGTTTGATTCCCTGGGTGCCTGAGGTGGGACCTGAGGAGTTGTAGCCGAGGGCTGCGGAGGTCTTCGTGAACGCCTTCTACCGTTACCTGGGAAAACGACTTGACCATATCCTGGTTGGTCTGGTGACAAGCAAGTATTGGGGAACGTTGGTCTGGGACAAGAGATTTAGTTATACAGGAAGATGGAATAGAACAAAGTGACACACCCAAAGAGGGGGATAAGGTCTTCGCGGATTGCCCATGCCACTCTGAAAACATCAAGTTATATCTCAAGATGTACAAACCCCTTGAAGCACTGACCGTCGAGATAGTCGCAGAGCCACCTGGTAAAAGAATATCAGCACTAGTTTCAACATGTAATCGATTTGAGGGACAAACTTCGTAGGGCATCCATGTACCTTGTATCTTCAGATAACCTCCGCGTACTCGTCGAATGAGTGGAGCAAGGTCAGGCTGCGAATCTATCATCTTGACGATATCGGCTTGTGGAGGAGTCGGGATTCCTTAGTAAAAACTCGATTAAAGGAATGATTGCTTAGCTCTGTACCTTTGGAATTTCCGAGAGCTAAAATGCCAGATAAGAATCGGACGAGTGAGTGCAACGAGTTGCACACCTTTCCAAATACCCGTCCACAGGATATATCCATCGTCTACATCCATCATGATCCATTGACCATTGAGGGGGTACTCATAGACAGGTCTGTAAAATAATTGAGCATCATACTTTCATCGAATTCTTCAGGTGTGCTTACATGTAGCCGCGAGGATCGTTACTGGTAATATAGCGACCTTTTGCTACTTGATGTTTGGCACTCGCGTAAGGACGAAACTTGGGATGGCTGGACAAAATTATGGGCTGTATAGGATTCTGAAGGGATTGAATGAGAGGAAGGAGGAACAGAAGGATCATACCTGCATTAGACTGGAAGTCATGAAGTGGAAATCAAAATCGGGAAGGAGTGGATTCCTTTAAGTATCTTAAGAGAGGCAGGGTAGAGAGCGGTTCAAAGCGGCATCGATTGACGTCAAGACGTTGACTCGGCTATTTAGGCGAAATGGTTTGTTTTTCGGTTTGTTTCCGAGGATTGCATCCGAATCTGGATTCTCCACGCGCAAGTGCGTGCGTGCCTGATATGGAAACTCCTTATGGTATCTCAAGGCATCTGAGATAAACAGAAGAGCCATCAATAATTTCGCGTTTGTTCCCTTTTCCAGCTGCTTTGGTGAGTCACGGCGGCCGTCTCTGCCGACGTCCTGTCCATAACGACCAACTTTGTTTGCGCGTGGGACCGGCCAGAAGTCAGGGTTAAAGTGTTCACGCTATCTCTCGGTAGACTTCTGATGCACGAGGAACATTCTTCTGACAATTTTTTGTTCTATCGGATCGGTTTGCCAAAATAGTTTGGAGGCTTTTGTCTCCGTGGCGTGGAGGATGTTTTTCCCAAAATAGCAGGGCTTCGATCATGTTCCTGATGATTTCGGGCCTCGAGTACCACCATCAGTTGCGTCGCGGGAACTTTCCATCATCGTTTCGCCCGACTTGACAACAGCCTCAATTCGACCCGTCTTCGGCGCAATCGGTATCGGATGATTCCTGATTTGAGCGACGAACACATGCTCGGTATCAAATATATATAAGAACACAAAAGAGCTTTTAGACTGACATCTGAGGAAGATCACTGATGTCCACTCGCTTTGAAGGTCGTGAAAGTCGGTTTGAAGTTGATCATTTCTGCCAGAATTGAATTAAAGCATCCTGGCGCTGGGTCAAGCAACACATACTGGTAGATAACCGGGTGGTCTTGAAAGGCTTCAGTAAAGCTTCAGTTCGAACACAAATTTGGTGTCTGCATCACGTGAGTCGCCTTTTTGTTTTTTTTTTTTGATTCAGCATTTTGATTCAGCATTTCTATTCCGTAACAAGCAAGTTAGTACTAAGACGCAGAGGGCCTAAACTATGGTCCATTGACTGGGGAGTGTCTACAGAGGGC
>Ga0153918_1001000_pt1 | contig 11941 bp, 10 predicted proteins | sample TSFL002MetaG_FD_104687 | JGI IMG/M metagenome (GOLD analysis project Ga0153918, IMG submission 104687) | Attine ant fungus gardens microbial communities from Florida, USA - TSFL002 MetaG | ecosystem: Host-associated > Fungi > Mycelium > Unclassified | place: USA: Florida, Paynes Creek Historic... | reverse complement strand
TTTCGGCCAGGCGCAGGCCGTGCTGGTAGGCAAGGTCGTCGAGCTGGGCGATATCGTCCAGCTCTGGCAGGCTCCACAAGCCGCCCCACAGGCCGCTGGATGGGCGGCGGTAAAGCAGAATGGCGCCTTCATCGTTGACCAGCAGCGGCATCAGCGTGCGCCGTTGCGGCAGTGCCTTGCGTGGCTTGGGTTCGGGGTAGCGGGTTTCTTCGCCGTGCAGGTGTGCTTCGCAGCTGCGCTGCAACGGGCAGATCAGGCAGCTGGGCTTGCTGCGCGTGCACAGCGTCGCGCCCATGTCCATCATCGCCTGGGTGTAGTGGTTGGCGCGCTGGTGCGGGGTGAAGCGCTCGGCCGTGGCCCACAGCTGGTTGGCCACCTTGGGCTCGCCGGGGTAGCCGGCCTGGGCGGTGTAGCGGGCCAGCACGCGCTTGACGTTGCCATCGAGAATCGGCGCGCGAATGCCCATGCTGATGCTGGCGATGGCACCCGCTGTGGAGCGGCCGATGCCGGGCAGCTCGGTGAGCTGCTCGACGCTGCGCGGGAATTCGCCGCCATGTTGCTCGACGACGATCTTCGCGGCCTTCTGCAGGTTGCGTGCGCGGGTGTAGTAGCCAAGGCCGGTCCACAAGTGCAGCACTTCGTCCTCCGGCGCCTCAGCCAGGGCCTGCACGGTCGGCAGGGCCTGCATGAAACGGTCGAAGTAATTGAGCACGGTGCTGACCTGGGTCTGCTGCAGCATGATTTCCGAAACCCACACGCGGTATGGGTTGATGCCCTGTTGCCAGGGCAGGTCGTGGCGACCGTGCTGGTCGTACCAGTCCAGCACGGCGCTGGAGAACTGCGTGGGGGTCATCGCTTGAACAGCCCCTTGAGCGCGTCTTTCAGTTCTGGGCTCACTTTGTCTCCAAGTTTTTCATCGATCTTGTCTTTAAGGCGGTTGCCGGCCAGCTTGGCCGCGACCTTGCCCAGGCCGTCCTGGTCCAGGCGGCAGGCCTTGGCGCCGATCTCCAGCGGGCCGCGGCAGCGCAGCGGCACTTCCACGCCGACGAAGCGTTCGTTGACCTGGCAGGCCGGGTCGGGCATGGCGCGCTGGTCACCCTCGACGATCACGCCGATGTTGTAGTCCATGCCCAGTACGCGCAGGTCGAGGTCGCCATGGCCGTTGACGGTCAGGCCAGGGATGCGTGCCTTGAGGTCGGGGTTGCTGGCTACGCCATTGCGAATCACCAGGCTGCCGCGTAGCTCTTCGAACGGGGTGTCCTTGCCGCGGGGTTCGCCACTCAACGTCTTGCGGTTGAGGGTGGCGATGGCCTGGCACAGTTGTTGTTCGAGGTTGGCATTGACCAGCACGCCGTCATTGATGGTGAAGTTTGCGCTGCCATTGAGGGTGTCGACCAGTGCCTTCTGGCTGTTACCGGTGGCCGTCAGATCACTGGTCAGGGTCAGCAGGCCTTTGACCGGCGGGGTCTGCTCCTTGCCTTCAGCTTTGATGAAGTGTTCGACCGGCACCCGGTTGATCCTGGTGTTGATGCCGAGCTGCGGCACGGCAGGGCGCACGTCGAGGTTGCCCTTGACTTCGAAGGTGCCGTTGTAGAGGCCGCCACGCAGGGCCTGCAAGGTCAGCAGGCCGCCCTGGCCGGTGGCCTGCAACTGAGCATCGCTGATGGGCAGCTTGTCCAGAATCAGCGAGCCGAAGGCCAGGTCGGCCTGCAGATCGAGGACGCGCAGGCGGTCTACCGGCAACAGCTTGTCGTCGCTCCAGGCCACCTGGGTCGGGGCGCTGGGCAGCGGCGAGCTACCGGCTGCGGCCACCGCGGTGGACTCCTGTTGCTGGACCTCGGCCTGGCGAGCGGCAGTGGCGCCCTTGGCCTGTTCGCTCTTGGCCAGCAGGTAGCGATCGGCATCGAACTTGTCGCCTTTGAGTTGCAGGCGCAGGGCCTGCTTGGCTAAGTCGTCGATGGCCACGCGGCCAGTGAAGGTGGTGTCGTCCAGCTTCACCGCCAGGTCGGCCAGGGTCAGGCTGGTCGGTGTGCCTTGCAGGCGGGTCACCAGCTCAAGCTTGCCGAAGGCTGCCGGGTCGTTGGTGGCCGGCAGCGGGTGGCCGATGCCGTCGAGAAAGGTGCGCAGGTTGAACTGGGCGATGGACAGGCCGCCGCTCAGTTGCGGGGCCTTGTCCAGGTCGCGCAGGTTCAGTTCGCCGAGGGCGCGCAGCTGGTTCGCCGAGACTTTCAGGCCGGTCCATGAGGCCACGTTGGCCCCCATGTCGACCAGCAGCTGGCCTTGGGCGCCAAAGGTGACGGTCTTGCCAGCGGTAGGTTCGCCGGAGGTTTCGCCGGTCAGGCGCAGGTCTTCGAAGTTGTAGCGCTTGAGCTTGCGATCGAAGCGCAGCTCGCCGGCAAGCTCGGTGCGGGCCTTGATGGCCGGCTGGCTGGCGCTGAGGAAGGCGCTGGCCTTGAGGGCGATATTGGTGCCCTCGTGGACCGGGCCGGTGCTCAGCTGGATGCTTTCGGCGCTGTAGCTCTGGCCGCTCTTGGCATCGGTGTAGTAAACCCGGGCGTTGTTCACGGTCAGGCTGTCGATGTCGAGCTTCACCGCGCGCTCACTGCTGCTTTCAGCAGGCTTCGCCGGTTGCTCGGCAGGTGCCTGGGCCGGCGCACTGGCAGTGCCATCGGTGGTGGCCGATAGCGGCTTGCCGATGTCCTCCCAGTTGCCGTGGCCGTTTTCGTCGCGTACCAAGGTCAGGTTGAGCCCCTCGACGCGCACATCGCTCATCTGCACTTCGCGGCGCAGCAGTGGCAGCACACGCACGGAGAGGCCGAGCATCTGCAGGTCGGCGAACGGCTCCTTGGGTTTGGCCAGCGTCGCGATGCTGGCTTCGTGCAGCTCCAGGCCCAGCCAGGGGAACAGGCTCCAGCCGATGTCGCCGTTGAGGGTCAGCTCGACGTGCGCCTTGTCGCGCGCCAGTTGGCGGATCTCGTCTTTGTAGTCGTTGGGATCGAAGAGGTGGGTCAGGGCGAAGCCCAGCGCCACGATGATCAGCAGCAACCCGAGAAGCCCCAGTCCCAGGATTTTGCCGAACGCTTTCATGGGCGAGTCCTTGTAGTCCGTAGTGTGAATTCCGAACGGCTGAGTATAGCGCCGCAGGGGTGGGCCCTGCGTATACGACTAGCGATGCAGGGTATTTCCGATGATTGCGGCATTCGACAGCTGTGGCTTCGGCAGTTCCTTCGCTGCCGGATTGCTAGAAATACCGATTCAGCCAGGCGAAAAATAACGATATCAGATTGCTTTCATGTCATCTTCGAACTGCTACCCTTGTGCCGCTTTGCGGAGCGACCGCGACCCATTGTCGCGGGCCGTTGCCCAGGGAAAAGGCCCAGTTCGCCCTGCGTGCGATAACAAGAGCCCGGGATTGCCATCCGCCAGCACTGTCTACCTACAAAAGGAATGAATCCATGAGCAGTACCATCACGGCAGAGGGGCTGGCCAGCGCGCCGAGCTTCCTGTCGAAGGAGCGCATCATCGCCCGCCCGGGCTTCAACCGCTGGCTGGTCCCGCCAGCTGCCCTGGCTATCCATCTGTGCATCGGCATGGCCTACGGCTTCTCGGTGTTCTGGCTGCCGCTGTCGCAAGCCATCGGCATCACCGCGCCTGTTGCCTGTTCGGCGGACATGGGCTTCATCGCCCGCATGTTCAGCGCCGAATGCGACTGGCCAATCTCGATGCTGAGCTGGATCTACACCCTGTTCTTCGTCTTCCTCGGCTGTTCGGCAGCGGTGCTGGGCGGCTGGCTGGAACATGCCGGCCCGCGCAAGGCTGGCCTGGTATCGGCCCTGTGCTGGTGTGGCGGCATGCTGATCTCGGCGATCGGCGTAAAGACCCACCAGCTGTGGCTGATGTGGTTGGGGTCCGGGGTGATTGGCGGTATTGGCCTGGGGTTGGGCTACATTTCACCGGTCTCGACCCTGATCAAGTGGTTCCCGGACAAACGCGGCATGGCCACCGGCATGGCGATCATGGGCTTCGGTGGTGGCGCCATGGTGGGTGCACCGCTGGCTACCGCGCTGATGGGCCATTTTGGCAATGCGCATGAAGTGGGCGTATGGCAGAGCTTCGTCGCCATGGCCGCAATCTACTTCGTGTTCATGACGGCTGGCGCCCTGGCGTACCGCGTTCCGCCAACCGGCTGGAAGCCTGAAGGCTGGAGCGCGCCGGCGAAGAAGGCCGGCAACGGCATGGTCACCGACCGCCACGTGCACGTCAGCGTCGCCTGGAAAACCCCGCAGTTCGCCCTGGTGTGGCTGGTGCTGTGCCTGAACGTTTCGGCCGGTATCGGCATCCTCGGCATGGCTTCGCCGCTGCTGCAGGAAGTGTTTGCCGGCAAATTGCTGGGCAACGAGCTGAGCTTCAGCGAGCTGAACGCCGCGCAGCTGGCGCAGATTGCCGCCATTGCCGCTGGCTTCACCGGCCTGCTGAGCCTGTTCAACATCGGTGGTCGCTTCTTCTGGGCCTCGTTCTCCGACTACATCGGCCGCAAGAACACTTACTTCGCCTTCTTCGCCCTGGGCGTCGGCCTCTACAGCCTGGTGCCGAACATGGGCCACCTGGGCAACGTGGCGCTGTTCGTGGCGGCGTTCTGCATCATTCTGTCGATGTACGGCGGTGGCTTCTCCACGGTGCCGGCCTACCTGGCCGACCTGTTCGGCACGCAGATGGTCGGGGCCATTCATGGTCGCCTGCTGACTGCCTGGGCGGCGGCCGGCGTGCTGGGCCCGGTGCTGATCACCTACCTGCGCGAGTACCAGTTGGCGGCGGGCGTGGAGCGTGCAGCGGCCTATGACATGACCCTGTACATCCTCGCCGGCCTGCTGGTGCTGGGCTTCATCTGCAACATGCTGATCCGCCCGGTGGCCGACAAGTACTTCATGACCGATGCCGAACTGGCCGCCGAGCGTGCGCTGAGCCACGACAAAGGTGCAGATGGTGCGCGTTCGCTGGAGTGGCATGCCTCGCCGGGCAGCTTGCCGCTGGTGCTGCTGGCCTGGGCTGTGGTGGTCGTGCCGCTGGCCTGGGGTGTGTGGATTACTCTGCAGAAGACCGCTGTACTGTTCCATTGATGTAGCCGTCTGGGGGTTGCCTGGCAGCCCCCATGATCGGGTTGTATAGACCTGTAGGGCTCTCCGGCCCCGCAATTGCTTGCCATGCCATATGTCATCCGCGTTTCAAGCGGGCGCGTTCTGGGCCTATAATGGAGCCCTTTTCGCCCAATGATTTTGCGGAGCTGGTGATGGTCGAACGTAAGGCTTCCGTCGAGCGCAATACCCTGGAAACCCAGGTCAAGTGCTCGATCAACCTCGATGGCAGTGGCAAGGCCCGATTCGATATCGGTGTGCCTTTCCTTGAACACATGCTGGACCAGATCGCCCGCCATGGGTTGATCGATCTGGATATCGAGTGCAAGGGTGACCTGCATATCGACGATCACCATACCGTCGAAGACGTCGGTATCACCCTGGGCATGGCATTCGCCCAGGCCATTGGCGACAAGAAAGGCATCTTCCGCTACGGCCACGCCTACGTGCCGCTGGACGAAGCGCTGTCGCGCGTGGTCATCGACTTCTCCGGCCGCCCAGGCCTGCAGATGCATGTGCCTTACACCCGTGCCACCGTTGGCGGCTTCGATGTCGACCTGTTCCAGGAATTCTTCCAGGGCTTCGTCAACCACGCCCTGGTAACCCTGCACATCGACAACCTGCGTGGCCACAACACCCACCACCAGATCGAAACCGTATTCAAGGCTTTCGGCCGCGCCCTGCGCATGGCCGTGACCCTCGACGAGCGCATGGCCGGGCAGATGCCGTCCACCAAAGGGTGCCTGTAAATGCAGACGGTAGCCGTAATCGACTATGGCATGGGCAACCTGCACTCGGTGGCCAAGGCGCTCGAGCACGTCGGCGCCGGCAAGGTGCTGGTCACCAGCGACGCTGCGGTGATCCGCGAGGCTGACCGCGTGGTGTTCCCGGGCGTGGGCGCGATCCGTGACTGCATGGCCGAGATCCGCCGCCTGGGCTTCGACAGCCTGGTCCGCGAAGTGAGCCAGGACCGCCCGTTCCTCGGCATCTGCGTCGGCATGCAGGCGTTACTCGACCATAGCGAAGAGAACGACGGTGTCGACTGCATCGGCCTGTTCCCTGGCCAGGTGCGCTTCTTTGGCAAAGATCTCAAAGAAGACGGTGAGCACCTGAAGGTGCCGCACATGGGTTGGAACGAAGTCAGCCAGTCCATCGACCACCCGCTGTGGCACGACATTCCCGACCGTGCGCGTTTCTACTTCGTACACAGCTACTACATCAATGCCGGCAAGCCGGGCCAGGTGGTCGGCCGCGGCCACTATGGCGTCGACTTCGCCGCCGCGCTGGCCGACGGCTCGCGCTTTGCCGTGCAGTTCCACCCGGAAAAAAGCCATACCCATGGCCTGCAGCTGCTGCAGAACTTCGTCGCCTGGGACGGGCGCTGGTAAATGAGCCGTTCGAAGACCAAGGCCCCGGTCATCACCCTGGCCCCCGAAGAGGAACGCGAGGCGCTCGACACGCTCAAGCGCTTTCTCGAAGACCGCTTCGAGCTGCAGCTCGGGTCGTTCGAGGTGGCCGAGGTCCTCGAGCTGTTCAGCAAAGAAATTGCACCCCATTACTACAACAGGGCGATTGCCGATGTTCAGCTGCACCTCAAGGAGCGGTTCGAGAGCATCGAAAGCGATCTGTGGGCACTCGAAAAGCCCTGAACCCCCAAGAACAGACAGGTTCCCAAGATGCTGATTATCCCCGCTATCGATCTGAAGGACGGTGCCTGCGTGCGCCTGCGCCAGGGCCGCATGGACGATTCCACGGTATTTTCCGACGACCCGGTGAGCATGGCTGCCAAGTGGGTCGAAGGTGGCTGCCGCCGCCTGCACCTGGTCGACCTCAACGGCGCCTTCGAAGGCCAGCCGGTCAACGGTGAAGTGGTCACCGCCATTGCCAAACGCTATCCGAACCTGCCGATCCAGATCGGCGGCGGCATCCGCTCGCTGGAAACCATCGAGCACTACGTCAAGGCCGGCGTCAGCTACGTGATCATCGGCACCAAGGCGGTCAAGCAACCAGAGTTCGTCGCCGAAGCGTGCAAGGCCTTCCCGGGCAAGGTCATCGTTGGCCTGGACGCCAAGGACGGCTTCGTTGCCACCGACGGCTGGGCGGAAGTGAGCTCGGTGCAGGTCATCGACCTGGCCAAGCGTTTCGAGGCCGATGGCGTGTCGGCGATCGTCTACACCGACATCGCCAAGGACGGCATGATGCAGGGCTGCAACGTGCCGTTCACCAAGGCACTGGCCGAAGCCACCTCGATCCCGGTGATCGCCTCGGGCGGTATCCACAACCTGGGTGACATCAAGGCCCTGCTGGACGCCAAGGCCCCGGGCATCATCGGCGCCATCACCGGCCGTGCCATCTACGAAGGCACCCTCGATGTCGCCGAGGCCCAGGCTTTTTGCGACAACTACCAAGGCTGAGGACTGAACCATGGCACTGGCCAAGCGCATCATCCCTTGCCTGGACGTGGACAACGGCCGGGTGGTCAAGGGCGTCAAGTTCGAGAACATCCGTGATGCCGGCGACCCGGTGGAAATCGCCCGCCGCTACGACGAGCAGGGTGCCGATGAAATCACCTTCCTCGACATCACGGCCAGCGTTGATGGCCGCGACACCACCCTGCATACCGTCGAGCGCATGGCCAGCCAGGTGTTCATCCCGCTGACCGTGGGCGGTGGCGTGCGCACCGTGCAGGACATCCGCAACCTGCTCAACGCCGGCGCCGACAAGGTTTCGATCAACACTGCCGCGGTGTTCAACCCGGAGTTCGTCGGCGAAGCAGCGGACCGCTTCGGTTCGCAGTGCATCGTCGTTGCCATCGACGCCAAAAAGGTGTCCGCGCCAGGCGAAGCGCCACGCTGGGAGATCTTTACCCACGGCGGGCGCAAGCCAACCGGGCTGGACGCGGTTGAATGGGCGAAGAAAATGGAAGGCCTGGGGGCCGGCGAGATCCTGCTGACCAGCATGGACCAGGACGGCATGAAGAATGGTTTCGACCTGGGTGTAACCCGCGCCATCAGCGATGCGCTGGGGATTCCGGTGATTGCTTCGGGTGGTGTGGGTAACTTGCAGCACCTGGCAGACGGGATTCTGGAAGGGCACGCCAGTGCGGTGCTGGCGGCGAGTATCTTCCACTTTGGCGAGTACACGGTGCCGGAGGCCAAGGCCTACATGGCTTCGCGCGGGATCGTCGTTCGCTGAAATAGTCATTGGGGCTGCTTTGCAGCCCATCGCGGCTGAAGCCGCTCCTACAGGTACAGCGCAGGCCCATCGTCTTGCGCGGTCCCTGTAGGAGCGGCTTCAGCCGCGATGGGCCGCAAGGCGGCCCCAATTGCTTCAACCGTGATTCTTGCCGAGCAGCGCGTGATACAGCTCGGTATCCCCAAGAATCCCCACCACCTTGTCATTCTCCTGCAGCACCAGCTTGTTGCCAGTCTGGTAACGAATCTGCAGCGCCTCACGCATGCCAATGTCGGCATGCACCAACGTCGGCTTGCGGCCCAGGCCTTCCACAGCCTGCCCCGGCACCCAGTTCTGCATGTCCAGCCCGTTCTGCCCCTGGCGTGCACGCTTGATCGAATTCCCTTCGCCCAGGTCCAGCCACGAATCGCCACCCGGGTCCAGGCACACCGAGCCGTTGACCCGCTTGCAGTTGTCCAGGCTGCGCATCAGGCTGCGGCCGCAAAGCACGTTCAGTGGGTTGGTGTGGGCGACGAAGGTACGCACGTATTCGTCGGCCGGGTTCAGCACGATCTCTTCCGGCTTGCTGTACTGGATGATCCGCCCATCCTTCATGATGGCGATGCGGCTGCCCAGCTTCAGCGCCTCGTCGAGGTCGTGGCTGACGAACACGATGGTCTTGCTCAGCTTGGCCTGCAGGCCCAGCAATTCGTCTTGCAGGCCTTGGCGGATCAGCGGGTCGAGGGCCGAGAACGGTTCGTCCATCAGCAGGATGTCGGCATCCATCGCCAGCGCCCGGGCCAGGCCCACACGCTGCTGCATGCCGCCGGAGAGTTCGTCCGGCTTTTTATTGCGCCACTGGGTCAGGCCGACCAGTTCGAGTTTCTCGTCGACCAGCTTGCGTCGTTCCTTCTCCGGGCGGCCTTGCATTTCCAGGCCGAAGCTTATGTTCTCGCGCACCGTCAGCCACGGCATCAGGGCGAATTTCTGGAACACCATGGCGATGCGCTTGGTGCGCATCATCTTCAGCTCTGCCGGGGTGCAGTGGGCAATATCGATGTGCTTGCCTTCATGTTCGACGAACAGCTTGCCGCGGCTCACGGTGTTGAGGCCGTTGATGCACCGCAGCAGGCTCGACTTGCCTGAGCCGGACAGGCCCATCAGCACGCAGATCTCGCCTTTGTTGATATCGAGGTTGGCCTTTTCCACACCGACCACCAGCCCGGTCTGCTTGAGGATCTGCTCGCGGGTCTGGCCTTTGTCCAGCAGCGCCAGCGCTTCGCGCGGCTTGTTGGAGAAGATGACGTCTACGTCTTCGAATCGAATGATGCTCATGCCTCACCCCTTACCGGCAGTTCCGGTTGCTTGCAGATACGGTCGAGCATGATCGCCAGCAGCACGATCGCCAGGCCTGCCTCGAAGCCCAGGGAGATATCGGCGGTGTTCAGTGCGTTGACCACAGGTTTGCCCAGGCCATCTGCACCCACCAGGGCGGCGATCACCACCATCGACAGCGACAGCATGATGCACTGGGTGACGCCGGCGGCGATGCTTGGCATCGCGTGCGGCAGTTCGATACGGGTGAGTAGCTGGCGGCGCGAACAGCCAAAGGCCTTGCCGGCGTCCATCAGCTCCTGCGGCACGTCGCAGATGCCCAGGTAGGTCAGGCGGATCGGGGCGGCGATGGCGAACACCACTGTCGAGATCAGCCCCGGCACCACGCCCAGGCCGAACAGGGTCAGGGTCGGGATCAGGTAGACGAAGGTTGGCACGGTCTGCATCAGGTCGAGCACCGGGCGCATGGCGGTATAGAACATCGGCTTGTGCGCGGCGACGATGCCCAGCGGCACGCCGATGGCCACGCAGACCACGGTGGCGAAGGTCACCTGGGCCAAGGTTTCCATGGTTTCCTGCCAGTACCCCAGGTTGAGGATCAGCAGGAAGGAAAGGGCGACGAATGCGGTGAGCGCCCACTTGCGCTGGATGAAATGCGCCAGGGCGGCGAACAGGGCGATGAGCACGAACGGGTTGAAGAAAGTCAGGGTACTGGTGACGCCATGGATCATGAACTCCAGGCCTCGGGCAATGGCATCGAAATAGTTCGCGCCATTCTGGGTCAGCCATTCGACGAACGCCGCGATGTACTGACCCAAGGGTATTTTCTGATCGATGAGCATGATAGCGAGCTTCCACCTGCGAAGATTGAAAACAGTCCGGGGCGGGCACGGTCCCGCCCCGAGGTAGCGCTACGACGTATTGCGTTATTGGGTAAGTTTCGCCTTGGCCGCCTCAAGGCCGGGTTTGCCATCCACGGTGGTGACGCCCGCCAGCCAGGTGTCCAGCTTGCCGGGGTTGTCCTTGAGCCACTTCTTGGCGGCCGCCTCGGGCTTCATCTTGTCGTCCAGGACGTAGCCCATCATGGTGCTTTCATCCTTGAGCTCGAACGACAGGTTCTTCAGCAGTTGGCCGACGTTGCTGCATTCCTGCACATAGCCCTTGCGGGTGTTGGTCAGCACGGTGGCCTTGCCGAATTCGGGGCCGAAGAACTCGTCACCGCCGGTCAGGTACTGCATCTTGAAGCGGGTGTTCATCGGGTGCGGTTCCCAGCCCAGGAACACCACCGCCTCGCCACGCTTCTGTGCGCGATCGACCTGCGACAGCATGCCGGCCTCGCTCGACTGCACGATCTTGAAGCCGGCGTCCTTCAGGCCGAAGGCGTTCTTGTCGATCATGCTCTGGATGGTGCGGTTGCCATCGTTGCCCGGCTCGATGCCGTAGATCTTGCCGTCCAGCTCCTTCTTGAACTTGGGAATGTCGCTGAAATCCTTCAGCCCCTTGTCATACAGCGCCTGGGGTACGGCCAGGGTGTACTTGGCGTTTTCCAGGTTGGCGCGCACGGTTTCTACAGTGCCGGCATCGCGGTACTGCTTGATGTCGTTCTCCATGGTCGGCATCCAGTTGCCGAGAAACACGTCCAGGTCCTTGCCGGTGGCCAGCGACTTGTAGGTCACCGGTACCGAGATCATGGTGGTGTGGGTCTTGTAACCCAGTGCTTCGAGCACAACGCTGGTGGTCGCAGTGGTGACGGTGATGTCGGTCCAGCCGACATCGGAGAAGCGTACCGTCTGGCACTGCTCGGGCTCGGCGGCCTGGGCCAGCAAAGGCGCAGACAGCATCGCAACCAGCAACAGCGAGGGTGAACCTTTCATGGATGGACTCCTGTGATTTTGTCTTCGGGTTCGCGTGGGTCGCCGGGCTTTCTCAGGGTCCGGTCGACCAGGCCTGCAGAGGGCAGGATGCGTGGCCGTGCTTTACGAGTCGCTTTCGATAATCCTCCAGCGCCGGGCAATCGCCTACTGGTGGCGTCGTAACCAGTACGGAACGGGTCGCATCCAGTACGGGCGATGTCGTTTATGAGTTTTTCCACCCCTGTAGCCGCATTTTTGCGTCACCCGGTCGCTTGAAAGCGGCGACAAGGTGGCCGAAAAGGCTACGGCGCTGCTGGACAAAATTACGTCGGTTGCAGACGGCGAGGGGGTAGGCAAAAGCCCGATGATGCGTGCATTCGTGGCGGCTCGCAGCTTCAGCCTAGCAGTTGCCCCGCCCTGCGCATGGCGCGCAGAGACAAGCCCAGC
>Ga0153918_1000996_pt1 | contig 11980 bp, 16 predicted proteins | sample TSFL002MetaG_FD_104687 | JGI IMG/M metagenome (GOLD analysis project Ga0153918, IMG submission 104687) | Attine ant fungus gardens microbial communities from Florida, USA - TSFL002 MetaG | ecosystem: Host-associated > Fungi > Mycelium > Unclassified | place: USA: Florida, Paynes Creek Historic... | reverse complement strand
GCATCGGCACCGTGGCGCCGGCGGCGCGCAGATCGCGGCACCAGTCCAGGCCGTTGCCGTCGGGCAGGCCCACGTCAAGCAGCAAAAGATCGAAGGCATGCTGCCTCCATTGCTGCCTGGCATCGGCCATCAGCAGGCAGTGGGTGACGGCAATGCCGTCGCGCTCCAGCGTGTAGCTGATGGTGCGTGCAATCGCAGGATCGTCTTCGAGAAGCAGAACACGGGGCATGGTCGGCCGCTCCAGCGTATGGCCGGTCAGCTGGACGCCGCAGCGGCATCGCCGCCCATGGGCAGGGCGAGCTTGCCGTGGAAGTCCAGCGAGCGGTGCCTGCGCAGCGTGGGCCAGTGGGGGCCGAAATGCTTGGCCAGCGCTTCGACCAGATACACGGAGCGATGCTGGCCGCCGGTGCAGCCGATGGCGACCGTGACATAGCTGCGGTGGTTCTGAGCCAGCACATTGAGCCAGCGCTCCAGGAAAGTCTGGATGTCCTGCTGCATCTGCAGCACCTGGGGCTGCTGGGTCAGATACTGGATGACAGGCCAGTCCAGTCCTGTCAGTGGCCGCAGCGCCGTCTCGTAGTGGGGGTTGGGCAGCATGCGCACATCGAAGACGTAGTCCGAGTCCATGGGCAGGCCGTGCTTGAAGCCGAAGGACTGGAAGACCAGCGTCATCTGGCTGGTGGGCGCGGCGATGAGCTGCTTGATATAGGTCTGCAGCTGGGAGGATTTGAGGTCGCTGGTATCCAGCACCAGCGACTTGTCACGCAGGCTGCCCAGCAGCTCGCGCTCTGTCTCGATGTCCTGCTCCAGCGCCTGCCGTTCGGTGGCCAGCTTGTCCTGGGACAGCGGGTGGCGCCGGCGCGTTTCCGAGAAGCGCTTGACCAGCGTGTTGGTCGAAGCATCGAGAAAGATGAAGTAGGGCATCAGCCCCAGGTTCTGCAGCCGCTCCAGCTGCGCCGGCAGCTGTGGCAGGGCGGCCGCGCTGCGCGCATCCATGGCGATGGCCACCTTGCTGCCGTGCAGCTTGTGCTGCAGTTCCACGAACGACAGCAGCAGTTCGGGCGGAAGATTGTCCACGCAGTAGTAACCGGCGTCCTCCAGCGCATGCAAAGCCACGGATTTTCCCGACCCGGACATGCCTGTGATCAGAATAATCTCCAATGACATGGCTTCACTCTCCTCTGGATTTTCTGGGCGCCTGGTGTGATGCAGGAGCCGGCTTGGCCGATCTGGACGGTGCCGCGCCAGCATGGCCTGCGCGGGTGCCCTGGCGCGGGCGTGCGGATGCCGGCTGGCCCGTACGAGGTGCCAATCTTGCCATGGCCAGCATTTCTCGGGCATGGGCCATGGTTGCCTGCGACAGATGCTCGCCGCCCAGCATGCGCGCCAGCTCGGTTTCGCGGTCCTGGCCCGTCAGCGGCCGGACATGGCTGACCGTGGCATGGGTCTCGGCCTTCTTGGCCACCTGGTAATGGTGGTCGGCATGGGCCGCCACCTGCGGCAGATGGGTGACGGCCAGCACCTGGCGCGATGCGCCCAGCGAATGCATCAGCCGGCCCACGGTCTCGGCCACGGCTCCGCCCACGCCCGAATCGACCTCGTCGAAGATCAGCGTCGGGGCCTCGCCAAGTTCGCTGGTGGTGACTGCGATGGCCAGCGAGATGCGCGACAGCTCGCCGCCTGAAGCGACCTTGGCGATCGGCTTGGGCGTCGAGCCGGGATGGCCTGCGACCAGAAAACCGACGCTGTCGACTCCGGTCGGCCCCGGGGCTTCCGTATTGCTCAGCTGCACCTCGAACCTCCCGCCCTTCATGCCCAGTCCCTGCATGGCCTGGGTGATGGCATGGGAAAGCCGCGGCGCGGCGAGCGCACGCTGCTGCGAAACATGGCGGGCACTGGCCATGAGGCGCTGGTGCGCCGTCTGCTCCGCCAGGCGCAGGCCGTCGATGTCGACGGCCGCGTCCAGCTGGCGCAGCTCCTGCCGCCAGCCCTCCAGCAAGGCAGGCAGCTCCTGCGGGGTGCGCTTGTAGCGGCGGGCCAGCTGCATCCACAGCGACAGGCGGGCGTCCAGATCGGCCAGCAGCTCGGGGTCCAGGTCGGCGCGGCGCAGATAGGCCTGCAGCGAGTGGCGGGCATCCTGCAACAGTGCCACGCAGGAGCCCAGCACGTCGGAGATGCCCTGGAAATCGGGCTCCAGATGCTCCTGGTCCTGCAGCAGGTGATGGGCGCGTGCCAGCGGACTGGAGGCGCCCGATTCGTCGTCCTCCAGCAGCTGCAGGCAGTGCTGGGCCGTGTCCATCAGCGTCTGGGCGTGGGACAGGCGCGTGTGCTGGGCGTTGAGCTCGTCCCATTCGTCGGCTTGCGGGGAGAGCTTGTCGAGCTCGGAAATCTGCCACTGCAGGCGCTCGCGCTCGCGCTGCAGATTGTCCTGTGCGGCAATCGCATGCTCGAGCGCCTGGTGCGCCTGGTGCCAGTCGCTCCACAGCTGACGGATTTCGCCGGTGTCGATGGCACCATAGGTGTCGAGCATGGACCGGGCCGCATCGGGCCGCGTCAGGCTGTGCCAGGCATGCTGTCCGTGAATGTCCAGCAGCTGGTCGCCGAGGTGGCGCAACTGCGTGGCCGTGGCCGGCGTGCCATTGATCCAGGCGCGGCTGCGGCCCTGGCTGTCGATGGTGCGCCTGAGCAGCAATTGTTCTTCGTTGGCAAAGCCCGCTTCCTGCAGCCAGGGCACAAGACGTGGGGGACAATCGAATTCGGCGCAGATGTCCGCCTGGCTGCAGCCTTCGCGCACCACATCGGCGTCGGCCCGGCTGCCCAGCACCAGCTGCAAGGCATCGATCAGAATGGATTTGCCGGCGCCGGTCTCGCCGGTCAGTACCGTAAAGCCGCTGTGCCAATCCAGATCCAGGGACTGCACGATCACGAAGTCACGCAGAACAATGCGCTTGAGCGCCATGGTCAGGTGCCTCCTTCGTTCCAGCCCAGTTTCTTGCGCAAGGTGGCATAGTAATTCCAGCCCTTGGGATGCAGAAAGTGCACGCTGTGGTCTGCGCGGCGCACCAGGATGCGGTCGCCGTGCTGCAGCGAGGCCAGGGACTGCATGTCGAAATTGGCGCTGACATCCCGGCCGCCAACGACCTCGATCATCACTTCCTCGGCATCGGAAAGCACGATGGGGCGGTTGGAGAGGTTGTGCGGCGCGATCGGCACCATGACCCAGGCCGGAATCGAGGGGTGCAGCATGGGGCCGCCTGCAGAGAGCGCATAGGCCGTGGAACCCGTGGGCGTGGCCACGATCAGTCCGTCCGCGCGCTGGTTGGAGACAAAGCGGCCACCGACTTCCACGCGCAGTTCCACCATGCCCGAGGTCGAGCCGCGGTTGACCACCACGTCGTTCATGGCCAGGGCCTCGAACACGCATTGCCCGTCGCGCATCACGCGGGCCTGCATCAGGGGGCGCTCGTCCTCTTCATATTCGCCGTCCAGCATGGGCGTGATCGTGGCTTCGAAATCATCCAGCGCAATGTCGGTCACAAAGCCCAGCCGGCCCTGGTTGATGCCGATCAGCGGCGTGCCATACTGTGCGAGATGGCGGCTCACCCCCAGCATGGTGCCGTCGCCGCCCACGACCAGGCCGAGGTCGCAGTGGCGCCCCAGGCCGTCGACATCCATGCTCGGATAATCGGACAGGCCCGCGTAGATGGCCGATTGCGTATCCAGCACCACCTCGCGGCCGAGACCGCGCAGATGGGCGGCGATCCTTTGCAGCGCGTTGCTGGCGCTTTCCGACGGCGCACCCGCGCTGGGTGCGTGGTACTTGCCTATCAAGGCGACGTGGCGGAACGTGGATGTCATTTGGGAAATTACATCATTAATGTGATGTGATTTTTTCGAATCCGCTCGAGGGCAAGTGCTAAAGCGTGTGTTGCTCGTTTGCCTTGTGGTTTCTCGAGGTCAATCCCTTCCATTACTGCTTCTAGAGCTGCTTCGGCTGGGTCCTCATTTACGGCTAGTGCAAGGGCTGCGCGGTCGGGTGCTGTGCAGTGCTTTGTTCCTTTTTTCCACATGCTGATGTGAGTCTGTGGAACGCCTATCTCATTAGCTAAATTCCCATAGCTGCCATATATAGATTTACCTTTTTCGATAAGGAAATTCAATTGGCTCATGATTTACCTCTTTAAGTAAAATGTAATTTACTTGAACGAGTAAATATATCGTTCCCGGTAAATCAATTCTACAGCGTGGAGCCACCCATGTCAGCACTTCAGCTTTCTCTGATTGAAACCGAATGCAGCCCCGTCGCGTCCAAGGCTTCGGCCTTGGCTTTGGTGGCTCAAAGCAGCGATGTGGGCTGCACCGGGAACGAAAAGCGTAAAGGCCGTAAGCCGGTGCATGCCAATGCAGCGGCGCGCAAGGCCGCATATCGCGCCGAAAAGGCCCGCATTGATTTCACTGATGCGCCTCACATCATCGCCAAGCTGAAGGAAACCGCGCAGGAGCTTGATTGCAGCGTCAACGAACTGCTGCAAAGCATGGTGCGCTTCGCTGAAACGAATCGCAATTGGAAGCAGGTTGGCTTGTACGGCGCACGCCGCGATGGAGCGCTGCAATGAGCGACTTCATTCCATCCCGCCAAGAGCTGCGCATACGTGCGCAGGCGGCCGTCAAAAAGCCCATTCCGCAATGCGTGCGCGATGGTGACGCACGTCTCGCACGCGAATTCAAGAGCGTGCATGCCGAAGTCTCCAGCTACGCCAAAACTGGACGCTATGCAGCGCGCGCCGTCGCGGCTCTGTATCGCCTCGAAGGTTTTCAAGGGGCGCGTCAATGATCTGCCTCGTCCTCGCCCCTAGCGGTTGTCGAGAACCCTGCGCCCTGGCCGTCCCCTGCGCTGGAGACAACTGGGGACCCGCTAGCCGACCTTGTGTCGGCTCTGTGGGGCTGGGGGTATGGGGGTGCAGACCCCCCATGTCAACCGTCGTTCAACCCGTGCCCCATGTCATCGGCGCGGCGACTCGTTATTTCCGGTTGTCCGCGATAGGGATCGTTAGTCGCTTTAGCGAGCGAGCCCCGCTAGCGGGGCTCGACCGTAGGCCAGAGCCCGGTAGCCGCATTGCGGCTAATCGCCCTGCTTTGTTTGCTGCTTCGGATGCTTGTGCGTGTGCTGCTTTCTTGGCTGCTGCGGCCGCAGCGACATGCGGACACGCGGGCGGTGCGGCCGCAGCAGCACGCATTCATACCCCCCCGAGTAACACGGGGGTAAACAAAGTTTCGGGAGTGGGGCATGGCGACAACTGAAGAAAAGCTGGTCATCGAGGGTGGCAAGACAAAACTGACTTGCGCTCGTCGCCAAATGGATTCCAAGGCCCAGGGCCAAAGCGGAATTATCTGCGACTACCTGCGCTTCACCATTCATCGGGAAATGATCCCGGACACGAAACGCATCCCGCGTGAAACCGAAGATCGGGATTTGGCCAAGCACTACGCGCTGCATTTCGCCAACCTGCTCGGCTATCAGCTCGGCATCGAGCGTCCTGGTCGTGACTACTACGAGTACACGCACACCATCGAGAACGAATTCGGCCACGAAGTAGCCAGTGTCAGCGCAGGCGGCGACAGCCAGCGCGGAACCATCGCATTCACCATCAAGGGCGAAGGCTGCAGTCACGCCAAAGACGGTTGGGAGCGCAACGTTCACGACTACTTTGCGGACATGAATCCGACCATTACTCGCATTGACTTGGCTAAGGATTTTTTTGAAGGCGAAGTCACCATCGAGGAAATCGTGGGTCTCTACAAAGACCACAAATTCAGCTACCGCAAGCGCCTGCCTAGCTACACCACACATGGCTGCTGGGACATGGGCGAAACCTTTGATGGCATGCCATTGCATGGTCATAGTCGCACGTTTCAGGTTGGCAAGCGTGAGAGCGGAAAGATGGCCCGTTTCTATGAAAAGGGTCATCAATACAAGCTGATGGATAGCAAGTGGTTGCGCGCGGAGATTGAGTTTCGCAACGTTGGCCGCGTCATCTTTTGGGATGCCCTTATTAGTCCTGCTGAGTACTTTGCGGGTGCCTATGTCGCTGCCGAATGGATATGTGATCACGATGTGGCAACTCGTATTCCGACCAGCGTCAAGACTGGTGAAGCCAGTGCAGAACGTTGCATCAACTGGATTCAGCGGGTTGTTGCGCCCACGTTGGTTCAGATAACCAAAGTGATGCCTGATGAGGACTGGTTGCACGGTCTTGTGCTCGATCAGACACATAGGAAGGTGCCACGTTCTTTGCGCGGTCTTGACAAAGACACGATGGCTCATGGCCTGCGCGAATCCCTCAAGAAATTCATTGATTTTATGAACCCTGCAGCACCGGCCTGCATGGGCACTTAACCACGCCGGAAACCCAAAGGAAACACATCATGCGATTCACACAAACCATTCAAGTCGTGGGTATGAAAGCCAGCAAGGGCACGCTCGAAAACGGCACCGGATATGACTCCACCAAGGTCTATGCGCTGGTCGATCTCGATGCCAGCAAAGGCAATGCCAAAGGCATGTCCACCAGTGAGTTCAATCTCGGAACGGCTGCCGAATTCGACTCCTACAAACACCTTCCCTTTCCCTTTGTGGCTGAAGTCGAAATGGAAATGGTCAGCAATGGCAAGACCATGAAAACCGTCATGCACAAGCTCACGCCGAAATCGACTTCTGCAGCGTCCAAGACTGCTGCAGGTAGCTAACCACTGGCGGCCAAAGAACGCGAAACGTTCCCGGGAGCGCGCATGCAAATAGTTCCTCGTTACTACGTGCAGTCGACCGACGACTGCATGTTCTTGCGCGCTGATGGTGAGGGCGGTGTGGACTACACGCCGCTGATCGTCAACGCGACTCCGTTTGCTACGCCAGATGCTGCTGTTGATGCCGTGCAGGATCACTGCGGTGGCGAAGGTGTGGTGTTTCGTTGCTATGAAATTGATAGGAGTTGTTAGTTATGGAGCTGACTGCTGAACAGTTTGATCGGCTGATCCGTGTGTTTACGTTGCTGTCGTTTGTGATGGGCATCGTGGGCGCCCTGGCGCTCAACATGTTTCTGGGCGTTGCACAGCACGCGATTGCTCGCATCGTTTACCTGATTGACCGCCGCGCCCGAATTGATATGTCTCGCAAGCGTGCGCAGTCGCTGCGTAGGGTCGGTGAGCGCTTTGTGAAGGTCGCTGACCGCATGGATGCGCGGTGGAGTAAGTGAGTCCCATCTCATAGCTCTGCGTGCAGGGCTATGGGGCTGTGATTCCGCAGCTGTCTCAACTCTGAAGGGAGAAATCATGTTCCAAAAAACTCGCAACATCGTTGCCAAGTACGGCCGCCAAGCCGTTGTGGCTACTGGCTCGGCTCTCGCCACTGCTGCCGCTTTCGCGCAGACTGTCCCGGTTGGTGAACAAATCAAGACCAAGGTCGAAGGCTCCATGTCGCAAGGCGAAATGATTGCCGGCGTCGTGGTGCTGGGTCTGTTCGCAATCTGGGCCGTCAAGATTCTCTGGAAGTCCAAGTAAGGGGCGGGGCATGTGGCAAGTAGGCGGCACGTGTTACGACACGAAAACCCAAGCGCTGCAGGCGAAAGCTTCTGAGGAATCAGGGGCTGTCGTCCAGCAGGGCGGGGCCGCCTACGTTGTCACGGTTACTGCGGTGGCTGAGGACGGTGTTCAGTACTCGCTCCAGCCCCTGGCTGGCGGCACTGCAATCGTGTCTCAGGTGCTGCAGGAACCCATGCCCTGCAACCTCCTCACACTGGCCGACGGGCAGATGATTGCTTGGGCAATTGCTGCCGGTTGGCTGTCCATTTATGGGATCAAGTCCTTATTGAGTGCGAGGGTCGAATGACGCCCGGATTCTGGATTTCAGTGGTTGCCATCCTGGGGGCTGCATGGATCATCGTTTACGGCTGATCGTTGCAGCCTCTCTCCTTTGTGCGGGCGTTGCGTATGCTGGCTATGCGCAAGTGTCTCCGCCGCCTGGCTACAGCCCTGGTAACGGTCTGGCATCTGGTGCCGGTGGCACATACACATACCCGTCTGCTGCTAATGCATCCGGCTATAGCGGTGGCACTGTGCGGACTAATGTTGCACTCAATGTTGGCGGTCGAGCCGTCACGATTCCTGTTGCAATGCGCGTTGCCGCCAATGCGGGGCGTGCGGCGGCTATGGCCATCTATTTGCACCCCGCGCTGCGCACTGCTGCAGCTGTTGCAACGTGGTTGGGTGTCGCGAAGTTCACATATGACGTCGCCGATGGGCTTTGGAAACGTGTTGATCCGAATGCGCAGGCGTCTGATGGTCAGGAATATTCTGCGGACCTGAAAACATGGCATGGATCACGCGAATCAGCGTGTCAACATCGTGTCGCGTCCTTTGAGCCTTACGCGGGCTATGTTTCGTTTTCGGGGGGTATGGAGGATGGACTTTGCACTGTGTATGGATATCGTGCTGATAACAGTCGGTCTAAAGTGTTGTCCACTGGTGTGCAATCGCGTCCGTCCAATTGTCCTGTCGGCTGGTATGTGACGTCTGCTGGATGCGTACAGACGCCGCCCATGCAGCCGGTGCCGCAGTCTGATTTCGTGCAAGGCCTACCGGATGCACGGCCCATGCCGCCTGAGTTGCCGGGGATCGTCTGGCCTGCCGCGTGGCCCATTGAGATCCCTGAGATCCAGCCGACGTTTATTCCGACGGGCGCGCCGGTACCTAACCCCAATTACGACCCGTCTAAGGCGCCTGGGCCGAACAACCAGCCGTATAGCCAGCCGGGTATCAATGTTCAGCCTGCGCCTACTCCCTCTTCACCGTGGCAAGTCAATTTGCAGCCCGTGGATAGGCCTGTCAGCAACCCGAATCCTGGTTCTGATCCGGTGCCAAACGTGAACCCTGACGGTAGTGCCAAGCCTGATCCGGGCGATAAGCCGAAAGAGCGGGATGATCGCGATTTTTGCGACAAACATCCTGATGTGATTGCTTGCCAGAAGCTCGAAGAGCCAGAGGACCCGGGCAAGTTGCCAGAAAAAGCGGTGGACCTGAATTTTGAAGTCCAGAGCGGCTACGGCGGCGCGGCCGTGTGTCCTGCGCCCATCGTTGTCAACACTTGGCACAGCACGCTTAGTTTCAGCTGGCAGCCTTTTTGCAACCAGTTGGAGCTTGCTAAGAACCTGATCTTGGCGAGCGCTTGGCTGATTGCGGCGTTCATCCTTCTGAGGCCTAGCAAATGAGTCAGATTCTTGGGCTGATCATCAAGTTTGCGCTGATCAGGTTTCTGATCAGCCTGGGCGTGGGGGTGGTCACGTATACGGCTGTGATTCTGGCCATCAACAACTTTCTGAGCTACGCCAAGGCGGCATACAACAGCATGCCGACGACCACGCTCAATTTCCTGGCTATCGCCGGTGTGCCTGAGTTTTTGGGCATCGTGACGGGCGCAATCATTGCGCGCATTTCGCTCGACTTCGTCAAGCGCATCGCATTCATAGGGAGCTGACATGCTGACGCTGTTCACGGGTCTTCCTGGTGCGGGCAAGACGGCATCAATGCTTGATCTGGTCATGCGTGAGCTGTCTGACCGGCCATTGTTCGTGCACTTTGATGAGTCTGAGCGTGTGCGCCCAGATCAGAAGCTGCTTGCTGAGACCCTGCAGCTGCCGCATACGCGTTGCAATGCGCGCAGCTGGTTTGATGAGGTGCCGGACGGTGCTGTGCTGCTGATCGATGAAGCTCAGGGGGCGTTTCGCCCACGGGGCTCGGGGTCTGCAGTGCCCAAGGCTATTCAGGCTTTTGAGACGCACCGGCATGCGGGCATTGACGTTTTCATGACAACTCAGGGGCCGAAGTTGGTGGATTCCAATCTCCGGTCGCTGATCGGTCGGCATGTGCACATTCGGGATACCGGCTGGATGGGTCGCTGGTGGTACGAGTGGGATAAGTGCGATACCGAACTGCGTTTGAAGACTTGCGAAAATAAGCGCCGGTATACGTTGCCCAAAAAAGTTTTTGAGGTCTATCGCTCTGCCAACGAGCATACGAAAGTACCTCGCAAGATACCGCCGTTGGTGTTCTTGTGCGCTGGTGCGATAGTGATTGCGGCCGGGCTCTTGCTCTACATGTTTGGCGGCAAGAAGCCCGATGAAAAGCAGCTTCAGAAGCTGGAACCGGCGCAGGCTGTCTCAGCGCCTGCAGCTGCGCATCAAGGCCAGTCGGTGCAGCCTGCTCAGGTCTATGACTATGGTGAATTTATCCCGCGCGTGAGTCATCGGCCGGAGACTGCTCCGGCATTTGATGAGCTGCGCAAGGTTGTCGTTATGCCAACTGTTATTGGCGGTGTGTGCAAGAAAAAAACGGAGTGCGTTTGCTTCACGCAGCAGGGCACCGATGCGGGGCTCAGTCCGAAGGAGTGTGGCGACTGGATGAATAAACGCCCGTTTGACCCGTACACGCTCCCGCCGCCGCCAGTCCAGCAGGTTCAAAAACCGGCGCAGCAGTCAGCCGCGGCTGAGCCTGCACCGGCTTCATTGCCCTTGCCTGCGGCTCCGTCGCGGCCGTCGGGTGAGGTCACCCTGTCGGATGTGACGCGGGCTGCAAAGACTGGGCGTCTTAATGAGCTGGGTCGGCTCTAGTCTCGTCTTTTTCTGAATTCTTTGGGGTTGTAGATTGTCTTGATGTGGTCGAAGTTGTTTTGTTCTTTTGCGCTTCTTAGCTCTAGATAGGGCTTTTTTTTCGACCGTTTACGGGTGGCTAGAAATAGGATTATTGAAATTCCTATAGGTATTCCGATAAGAGCTATTTCTAGGAGTTTCATGGTGCTTCGTATGCGCTGGTATTCGGGATTTATTTGCTAGATTCGTTCCCGGTCATGGTTTATTTTATTGGGTGGGTGGGTGGCGCTTCTATAAAAGAATGAGGGTGGGATGCTAGTCGGTTATGCCCGCGTTTCGACGTTGGATCAGGATACGGCTTTGCAGCGAGATGCTCTGCAGCGTGCGGGTGTGCAGCGTTTGTATGCTGATTCGAGTTCTGGTGTTGGTCCTCGGCCCCAGTTGCAGATTGCGTTGGATAGCCTTGTTGCCGGTGACACGTTGGTTGTCTGGAAGCTCGATCGCATCGCGCGTAGCCTGCAGGATCTGCTTGCGATCCGTAGTCGGTTAAAGGGCATTGGGGCGGATATAAAGAGCCTGACGGAGCCCCTTGACACCTCAAGTCCTTTTGGCGAGTTCACCTTTCAGGTGTTGGGTGCCGTTGCGCAGCTGGAGCGGTCCATGATTCGTGAGCGCGTCATTGCTGGTCAAGCTGCGGCTAGGGCGCGTGGCAAGCGCTGGGGCAAGGTTCGGTCGTTGTCCGATGCTGAGCTGGAGTCTATTGTGTATCTGTGGCGTTCTGGGCGGTACTTGCAGCGTGAGCTTGCTGATATGCACGGTGTTTCGCTGGCTTGCTTGCGTGACAATATCCATAGGTTTGAGGGGCGCGGGCGTTGGTTGGCGGGTGATGTGTAAGCAAAGCAAAAGGCCCCGAGGGGCCTTTTGTTTTGGGGATACATCATTAAAATCATTACATGCTCGACGAACGTGCCAAGTTACTGCTCAAAGCGCTGATCGAGCGTTATATCGCCGACGGCCAACCGGTGGGCTCGCGCACCCTTTCCCGCGCGTCCGGCCTCGAATTGTCGCCTGCCACGATACGCAATGTGATGGCAGACCTGGAAGAGCTGGGGCTGATCGCCAGTCCGCACACGTCTGCGGGCCGCATTCCCACGGCCCGGGGCTACCGGCTATTCGTGGACACCATGCTCACCGTGGACCGTGCCGGCTTTGTGGCGCCCGAACTCATGCCAGAGCAGCCGCAGAAGGTCATTGCCAATGCGGCCAACCTGCTGTCCAACCTCTCGCAATTCGTGGGCGTGGTCATGGTGCCGCGCCGCAGCTCGGTGTTCAAGCACATC
>Ga0153918_1000995_pt1 | contig 11984 bp, 10 predicted proteins | sample TSFL002MetaG_FD_104687 | JGI IMG/M metagenome (GOLD analysis project Ga0153918, IMG submission 104687) | Attine ant fungus gardens microbial communities from Florida, USA - TSFL002 MetaG | ecosystem: Host-associated > Fungi > Mycelium > Unclassified | place: USA: Florida, Paynes Creek Historic... | reverse complement strand
CCAGCAGGACAGCTATGAATTTCTTACCGATTTTATTGGCACCGTGGCGCAGCGCGGCGGCTGCGACACCTTTATTATCCATGCGCGCAAGGCCTGGCTTTCCGGGCTGAGCCCTAAAGAGAATCGCGAGATCCCGCCGCTCGACTATCCGCGCGTCTATCAGCTGAAGCGTGATTTTCCGCAGCTGACTGTTGCCATCAACGGCGGCGTAAAGACGCTGGAGGAGGCGAAAGCCCATCTGCAGCATCTCGACGGCGTGATGATGGGACGCGAGGCGTACCAGAATCCTGGTTTGCTGGCGCAGGTCGATCGTGAGCTGTTTGGCCGCGACGCACCGATGGCCGATCCGGTCGCGGTGGTACGCAGCATGTATCCCTATATCGAGGCGGAGCTGGCGAAGGGCACCTGGCTGGGCCATGTGACGCGCCATATGCTCGGCCTGTTCCAGGGCATTCCCGGCGCGCGCCAGTGGCGTCGCTACCTGAGCGAGAATGCGCACAAGCCGGGCGCGGACGTGCGCGTGCTGGAAGCCGCGCTGGCGCTGGTGGCGGATAAGATCCCGCAGGAAGCCTGACGACAGCCGTATCGTTAAAAAACCAGCCTCAGGGCTGGTTTTTTTTACGCCATAAACCGGTGAATTTCACTAATTCATGAGCGCGGCAAGTGATGTTTTACCAATTATTTCAAATGGTTATACTCTGGCACGCTTCTTGTAATAGCGCTGTAGAAATAACAAGAGGAGTAGCAACGTGGAAATTTTATTTGTTCTGGGCTTTTTTCTGATGCTGCTGGTGACCGGCGTCTCGCTGCTCGGCGTGCTGGCGGCGCTGGTGGTGGCGACGCTGCTGATGTTTGTCGGCGGGCTGTTCGCCCTTGTAATCAAATTGTTGCCGTGGCTGGTGCTGGCGCTGGTGGCCGCCTGGGTGTATCGCGCCTTTTGCGGCGACGATCGTGAACGGGCACGACGCAAGCTGCGTCGCAAAATCAGCAGGTTAGATCGTCGTCGCGGCTATTAATTGCGGGTGCGATCACAGAGTAACAACCTGCTTATGCCGGTTTTGCAATTAAACATATTTTTTACTTATGTTTTCTGCCAGGATGATTGCCGTTGAGTCGACAAGCATTCATCGCCGCTGTCCCTACACCAGCGCGAACGATAAAAAGAAAAGGGGCTTCCTACGGGAAGCCCTGCTTGCATTTAGAGATCAGGGAATAAGCAGGCTGGAGCCCTGGGTGCTGCGGCTCTCCAGCGTCTGATGCGCCCGCGCCGCCTCTTTTAACGGGAATTTCTGCTGCTCCGGCACCTCGACCTTGATGGCGCCGCTGGCCAGCAGCGAGAAGAGATCGTTGCTGGCGTGCTCCAGCTCGTCACGCGTGGTGATATAGCCGTAGAGCGAGGGACGAGTGACAAACAGCGAGCCTTTCTGGTTGAGCACGCTTAAATCGACGCCGGTCACCGGCCCGGAAGCATTACCAAAACTCACCATCAGTCCCTGACGACGCAGCGAGTCGAGCGACGCTTCCCAGGTATCTTTCCCCACCGAATCGTACACCACCGCCACTTTTTTGCCGTCGGTGAGCTGGCTGACGCGCTCGGCGATATTCTCTTCGCGATAGTTGATGGTCGCCCAGGCGCCCGCCGCTTTCGCCAGCGCGGCTTTTTCCGCCGACCCAACGGTGCCGATCAGATGCGCGCCGAGCGCTTTCGCCCACTGACAGGCGATCAGGCCGACGCCGCCCGCCGCCGCATGAAACAGGAAAATCTCATCCGGCTTCACCTGATAGGTCTGGCGCAGCAGATAGTGCACGGTCAGCCCCTTCAGAAAGCTGGCGGCGCCCTGTTCGAAGCTGATGGCATCCGGCAGCAGCATCAGGCGATCCTCCGCCACGTTGTGCAGTTCGCTGTAGGCGCCCAGCGCCGCCTGGCAGTAGACCACGCGATCGCCCGGCTTAAAGCGCGTCACCGCGCTGCCGACGCGCTTCACCACGCCCGCCGCCTCGGTGCCGAGGCCCGAAGGCAGGGCGGTGACCGGATAAAGCCCGCTGCGTACGTAGGTATCGATATAGTTAATGCCGATGGCGCGGTTCTCAACCTGCACTTCGCGTTCAGCAGGATCGGCAGGATCGACGTCTACCCATTGCAATACCTCAGGCCCGCCCGGCGCGGTGAACTGAATACGCTTTGCCATTTTTACTCCTGTGATTGTTCAACATGAGGCGTGAGAGGCGCGCCGCCATAAGGTATACTGGCGCGTCCCCTCAGAAGATCGGTATTGCACTCACTATGGCAGGAAATAAACCCACCAACAAATCGAACGACACGCCCGACCGGCAGCTGGAAGGTATCAAAATGCCGCCGCACTCGATTGAAGCGGAGCAGTCGGTGCTGGGTGGGTTGATGCTGGATAACGAGCGCTGGGACAACGTCTCCGAGCGCGTCGTGGCGGAAGACTTCTTCAACCGCTCGCACCGCCTGATCTTTTCCGAGATGCAGCGTCTGCTGGAAGCGGGCCAGCCCATCGATCTCATCACCCTGTCGGAGTCGCTGGAAACGCGCGGCGAGCTGGAGATGGCGGGCGGATTCGCCTATCTGGCGGAGCTGGCGAAAAACACCCCCAGCGCGGCGAACATCGGCGCCTATGCGGATATCGTGCGCGAACGCGCGGTGGTGCGCGAGATGATCTCGGTGGCGAACCAGATCGCCGACGCCGGCTACGATCCTCAGGGCCGCAACAGCGACGAGCTGCTCGACTTCGCCGAGTCCAACGTATTCAAGATCGCCGAGTCGCGCGCCAACAAAGACGAAGGGCCGAAGAACATCCAGGAAGTGCTGGAGGCCACGGTGTCGCGCATCGAATCGCTGGTGTCGACGCCGCACGATGGCGTCACCGGCGTCGATACCGGCTATCAGGATCTGAATAAAAAAACCGCCGGTCTGCAGCCTTCGGATCTGATTATCGTCGCGGCGCGTCCGTCGATGGGTAAAACCACCTTCGCCATGAACCTGTGCGAAAACGCCGCGATGCTGCACGACAAGCCGGTGCTAATCTTCAGCCTCGAAATGCCCAGCGAGCAGATCATGATGCGTATGCTGGCGTCGCTGTCGCGCGTGGATCAGACACGCATTCGTACCGGCCAGCTCGACGACGAGGACTGGGCGCGCATCTCCGGCACCATGGGCATCCTGCTGGAGAAGAAGAATATGTATATCGACGACTCTTCCGGCCTGACGCCGACCGAAGTGCGTTCGCGCGCGCGACGCATCTTCCGCGAAAACGGCGGCCTGAGCATGATCATGATCGACTACCTGCAGCTAATGCGCGTGCCGGCGCTCTCCGACAACCGTACGCTGGAGATCGCCGAGATCTCGCGCTCGCTGAAGGCGCTGGCGAAGGAGCTCAACGTGCCGGTAGTGGCGCTGTCGCAGCTGAACCGCTCACTGGAGCAGCGCGCCGATAAACGTCCGGTCAACTCCGATCTGCGTGAATCCGGCTCTATCGAGCAGGACGCCGACCTGATTATGTTTATCTATCGCGATGAGGTTTACCACGAAAACAGCGATCTCAAAGGCATCGCCGAGATTATCCTGGGTAAACAGCGTAACGGTCCAATCGGCACGGTGCGCCTGACCTTTAACGGTCAGTGGTCGCGCTTTGATAACTACGCCGGTCCGGCCTACGACGACGAATAAGCTCGCCGCACGGCATGCACGATCCGTGCATGCCGCCTCGCATCATCAGAAAATAGTGTTGGACAACCCCGCCGTTAATCGGGTTATCTGTATCACAGCGCACGTTTACGCACTGGAAGCAGCATGACTCACGTAGATGATTACGACCTGAAAATACTGACCTTATTACAATCCAACGGCCGCTTAACCAATCAGGAACTGAGCGATCTGGTGGGCCTGTCAGCCTCGCAATGTTCGCGTCGCCGCATCAACCTCGAACAGGCGAATTTAATCCTCGGCTACCATGCGCGTCTGTCGCCGGATGCGATTGGCCTGGGCATGGTAGGACTGATTGAGGTGCGGCTGATTAATCACACCGCCGAATACGTTGACAGCTTTCATCGCATGGTGGAGCAGGAAGAGGCGATCGTCGACGCCTATAAAACCACCGGCGACGCCGATTATCTGCTCAAGGTGGCGGTGGCGGACCTCGCTTCGCTGAGCGCGCTGATCAGCCAGCTGGTGGCGGGGCATCAAAGCGTCTCCCACGTAAAAACCTCGGTGGTGCTGGGCCGCCTGAAAGAGAACGGCCTGATGATGTTGCCCGAGCACAAAGTGCGCCAAAAGAGTGCATGATGCGCTTATTTGGTGCGCCCGATGGCCAGGCAATGCAAAAAGTACGCACCATTTCCCGAATTTGTGCATGAATTGACGGTTTTGCCGCAAGGCGTGCGCAAAAATACGTAATAAAAGCGCCTTAGTTATCAACTGGATAATCACTGGCACCTGCCGAAGGCAACACAAAGCTGACGGTATGGTGCGTTTTTTGCATTTAACCGGCACTCTTTTCTGCCTTTGACTGCAATGAGATTACCTGATGGATAACGTCGTTGAACCTACCCGCATTCCCCATTCGCGCATTGAAGACGCGCTGGCGATCCTGCTCGGCACGCTGATGGTCTCTTTCGGCGTCATTATGTTGAAACAGGCGGGCGCGTTGACCGGCAGCACCGCCGGCATCGCCTTTTTAATCAGCTACCTGTCGCCGCTCTCGTTCGGCAGCGCCTTTTTCCTGATCAATTTGCCGTTTTACTGGCTGGCGGTGCGCCGCATGGGATGGGAATTCACCCTGAAAACCTTCTGCGCGGTGGGGCTGGTCTCGCTCTTCACCCATCTTCACCCGCTGTTTGTGCACTTTTCCGCGCTCAATCCCTTTTATGCGACACTGTTCGGTAACGTGATCATGGGCATTGGGTTTATAGTGTTGTTTCGTCATAAAGCGAGCCTGGGCGGAATCAATATTCTGGCGCTGTGGCTGCAGGATCGCACCGGTCTGCGCGCCGGAAAACTGCAAATGGCCGTCGACACCTGCGTCGTGCTGGCGTCGCTGTTCGTCGTCAGCGTGCCGATGCTGCTGGCATCGGTGGCGGGCGCGGTGATCCTTAACCTGATTATTGCCATGAACCATCGTCCCGGACGGTACATGGTTTAATGCTGCATACACCTCTGTTTTTTACGACCACTCATGGAGATCTGCACCGTGTTTCAAAACGTTGATGCCTACGCCGGCGATCCGATTCTGTCGCTGATGGAAACCTTTAAACAGGACCCGCGCGCTCATAAAGTCAATCTCAGCATCGGCCTTTACTACGACGAGCAGGGCATCATTCCTCAGCTCCAGGCGGTCGCCGCTGCAGAAGAGCAGCTCAAGGCCGAGCCGCAGCAGGCGTCGCTCTATCTGCCGATGGAAGGCCTCAACGCCTACCGCAGCGCCATTACGCCGCTGCTGTTCGGCGCGGAACACCCGATGCTGAAGGCGAACCGCATCGCGTCAATTCAGACGCTGGGCGGCTCCGGCGCGCTGAAAGTGGGCGCGGATTTCCTCAAGCGCTACTTCCCGAATTCTGGCGTCTGGGTCAGCGACCCGACGTGGGACAACCACGTGGCGATTTTCAACGGCGCCGGCTTCGAGGTGAATACCTATCCGTGGTACGACGCCGAAACCAACGGCGTGAAATTCGACGCCTTCCTCGCCGCGCTGAGCGCGCTGCCGAAGAGGAGCATCGTGCTGCTGCATCCCTGCTGTCATAACCCGACCGGTGCCGATCTCACTGACGCGCAGTGGGACCAGACCGTCGAGGTGCTGAAAGCGCAGGAGCTGATCCCGTTCCTGGATATCGCCTATCAGGGCTTCGGCGCGGGCATGGAAGCGGACGCCTACGCTATCCGCGCTATCGCCGTCGCGGGCCTGCCGGCGCTGGTCAGCAACTCCTTCTCGAAGATTTTCTCGCTGTATGGCGAGCGCGTCGGCGGCCTCTCTATCGTCTGCGACAGCGCCGACGAAGCGGGCCGCGTGCTGGGCCAGCTGAAGGCAACGGTGCGCCGCAACTACTCCAGCCCGCCGAACTTCGGCGCGCAGGTGGTGGCGCGCGTGCTGAACGACGCCGCCCTGAAGGCGAACTGGCTGGCGGAAGTAGAAGCGATGCGCCTGCGTATTATCGCCATGCGTAAAACGCTGGTGGATGTGCTCAGCACCGCGCTGCCGGGCAAAAACTTCGACTATCTGCTGAAGCAGCGCGGCATGTTCAGCTATACCGGCCTGAGCGCCCAGCAGGTCGATCGCCTGCGCGAAGAGTTCGGCATCTATCTGGTCGGCAGCGGCCGTATCTGCGTCGCCGGTCTTAACAGCAATAATGTACAGCAGGTAGCGCAGGCATTTGCCGCCGTGATGTAAGCGAAATTCCCCGCGTCTCTACCTTGTTCCAGAAATCAACCGTCCGCCCAGGCTGACGGTTTTTTTTCGCCTTCAGGTTTACCTTTCCCCGACTTCTTGCACACTTAAACGGTGTAACCAACTCAGGAACAAGGCATGTGGCATCAACATACCCTCACGCTCGGTGAGAAATCGCGCGGTTTTCATCTGGTCACCGACGAGATTGTCAGCCAGATCCCGGCGCTGGCGCAGCTGCAAACCGGCCTGCTGCACCTGCTGCTGCAGCACACCTCTGCATCGCTGACGCTGAATGAAAACTGCGATCCCACGGTGCGCAGCGATATGGAAAACCATTTTATGCGCGCCGTTCCGGAACAGGCGCCTTACCAGCACGACTATGAAGGGCGCGACGATATGCCGGCGCATATCAAATCTTCCTTGCTCGGCGTCTCGTTGCTGCTGCCGGTTCAGCGCGGCAGGCTGATGCTGGGCACCTGGCAGGGCATCTGGTTAGGAGAACATCGCATACACGGCGGCGCGCGACGCATCGTCGCCACATTACAAGGGGAGTCGACATGAACACGTCAGATCTACTGACTTACTGTATGAGCAAGCCGGACGCGGAGCAGAGCGTCCACAGCGACTGGAAAGCGACGCAGATTAAAAGCGGCGGGGTGCTGTTCGCCATGGTGCATGAGGTCAACGGGCGTCCGGCGCTGTCGCTGAAAACCACGCCTGCGCTGGCGGAGCTGCTGCGCGAAGAGCACAGCGATGTGGTTCCCAGTGAGCATCTGAATAAGACGCACTGGAGCACGCTGCTGCTGGACGGATCGCTAAAAGATTCGCAAATTTACTATCTGGTGGATGCCTCTTATCAGCAGGCGGGCGCCACCCGAGCGGCGGGCGTCTAGCAGAAACGCGCGGCACTGCGCCGCGCGTCAGGGGCGTTAGGCTGCTGCTTCGTCGCGCAGCGTATTGATATCAATGACGAAACGATATTTCACGTCGCTTTTCAGCATGCGCTCATAGGCTTCGTTAATCTGGTTCATCGCGATCAGTTCGATATCGGACGTAAGGCCGTGCTTGCCGCAGAAATCGAGCATCTCCTGCGTTTCGGCGATGCCGCCGATCAGAGAACCAGCAATGCTGCGACGCTTCATGATCAGGTTAAACACCTGCGGCGCCGGGTGATCGTGCTCTGGCGCGCCCACCAGCGTCATATTGCCGTCGCGTTTCAGCAGGGCGATAAACGGGTTGAGATCGTGCTGCGCCGCCACGGTGTTCAGGATGAAATCAAAGCTGTTGGCGTGCTGCGCCATCTGATCCGCATCTTTCGAGATCACCACTTCATCTGCGCCCAGGCGCTTGCCGTCTTCAATTTTCGACGGCGACGTGGTGAACAGCACCACATGCGCGCCCATGGCGTGCGCGATTTTCACGCCCATGTGGCCCAGGCCGCCCAGGCCGACGATGCCGACTTTTTTGCCCGGACCGACGTTCCAGTGACGCAGCGGCGAATAGGTGGTGATGCCGGCGCACAGCAGCGGCGCGACGCCCGCCAGATCGAGGTTTTCCGGCACGCGCAGCACGAAGTTTTCGTCGACCACCACGGCCGTTGAGTAGCCACCGTAGGTGACGTCGCCGGTTTCGCGATCCTGACCGTTGTAGGTGCCGACGAAGCCGACTTCGCAGTACTGCTCCAGCCCTTCCTGACAGCTCGGGCAGCTGCGACAGGAGTCGACCATACAGCCGACGCCTACCAGATCGCCCACTTTATATTTACTGGCGCGATCGCCGACGGCGGTGACGCGGCCAACGATTTCATGTCCCGGCACGACCGGAAAAAGGGTGTTTTTCCATTCGTTGCGGGCCTGATGCAGGTCAGAGTGACAAACGCCGCAGAACAACACTTCAATTTGTACATCGTGCGCGCGCAGCGCGCGCGGGGTGTAATCGAACGGCGCCAGCTTAGATTTCGCGTCCTGAGCAGCGTAGGCGTGCGTAATATTCATGGTGTCTCCAGGTTCGGGGTGTCGTGATTTTTAGAAGATGAGCGGCGCAAGGTGCGCTGCGCTAAGAGAGCGACGCCGGTTGGGCGCGCCAGTGAGGAACGCTTAAAAGGATAGTCACAGAACGCCAGCGCGGCTATGCCTATACATGCATGAATCTTGCCTGATTCTGTTTTTATCGCGCGGAATAAGCAGCAAAAAAAGGCCCGCACAGTGCGGGCCTGGAGTAGTTTTACTTTTTCAACAAGGGCTTCAGGAAGCGTGCAGTATGCGACTTCTCGCACTCCGCCACAGTTTCCGGCGTGCCGGCAACGAGGATCTCGCCGCCGCCGCTGCCGCCTTCCGGGCCAAGGTCGACGATCCAGTCGGCCGTCTTGACCACGTCAAGGTTATGCTCAATCACCACGATGGTATTACCCTGATCGCGCAGCTGATGCAGCACTTCCAGCAGCTGGGCGATATCGGCGAAGTGCAGACCGGTGGTCGGCTCATCGAGGATATAGAGCGTCTGGCCGGTGCCGCGCTTCGACAGCTCGCGCGCCAGCTTAACGCGCTGCGCCTCGCCGCCGGAGAGCGTGGTTGCCGACTGGCCGAGGCGGATGTAGGAGAGTCCAACGTCTATCAGCGTCTGCAGCTTACGCGCCAGCGCCGGCACCGCGTCGAAGAACTCGCGCGCCTCTTCGATGGTCATCTCCAGCACTTCGTGGATGCTCTTGCCTTTGTATTTGATCTCCAGCGTCTCGCGGTTATAACGCTTGCCTTTGCACTGATCGCACGGCACGTAGATATCAGGCAGGAAGTGCATCTCTACCTTCAGCACGCCGTCGCCCTGACAGGCTTCGCAGCGGCCGCCGCGCACGTTGAAGCTGAAGCGGCCCGGATTGTAGCCGCGCGAACGCGCTTCCGGCACGCCGGCGAACAGCTCGCGCACCGGAGTAAAGATGCCGGTGTAGGTCGCCGGGTTAGAGCGCGGCGTACGGCCGATAGGGCTCTGGTCGATATCGATCACTTTGTCGAAATGCTCAAGCCCGTTGATCTCGCGATAGGGCGCCGCTTCGCCGGTGGTCGCGCCATTCAGGTGGCGCTGGGCGATAGGGAACAGCGTATCGTTGATCAGCGTCGATTTACCCGAGCCGGAGACGCCAGTGATACAGGTAAACAAACCGACCGGCAGCGTCAGCGTCACATCCTTCAGGTTGTTGCCGCGCGCGCCGCTCAGCTTCAGCGTCTTCGCTGGATCGCCTTTCACGCGCTCTTTCGGCACCGCAATCTCACGCTTGCCGCTAAGGAACTGGCCGGTCAGCGACTCTTCCACCGCCATGATTTCATGCACCGTGCCTTCAGCGACAATCTGGCCGCCGTGCACGCCCGCGCCGGGGCCGATATCGATCACGTGGTCCGCCGCGCGAATGGCGTCTTCATCATGCTCCACCACAATCACGGTGTTGCCGAGATCGCGCAGGTGGATCAGGGTGCTGAGCAGACGCTCGTTGTCGCGCTGATGCAGGCCGATAGAGGGCTCGTCCAGCACGTACATCACGCCCACCAGGCCCGCGCCGATCTGGCTCGCCAGGCGGATACGCTGCGCTTCGCCGCCGGAGAGCGTCTCTGCGGAGCGCGACATCGACAGGTAGTTCAGGCCGACGTTTACCAGGAAGCTCAGGCGATCGCCAATCTCTTTCAGCACTTTCTCGGCGATTTTAGCGCGCTGGCCGCTCAGCTTCAGGTTGCGGAAGAAGTCCATCGCGTGGCCGATGCTCATATCAGAGATGGTCGGCAGACTGGTGTTCTCGACGAACACGTGGCGCGCTTCGCGACGCAGACGGGTGCCTTCACAGCTGGCGCAGGCGCGGTTGCTGATAAACTTCGCCAGGTCTTCGCGTACCGCGGTGGACTCCGTCTCTTTATAGCGGCGCTCCATATTGTGCAGCACGCCTTCGAACGGATGGCGGCGCACCGAGGTATCGCCGCGATCGTTGATGTACTTAAATTCAATGCTCTCTTTGCCGGATCCGTACAGGATCACCTGCTGCGCTTTCTCGCTCAGGGTGTTGAACGGCGCTTCGACATCAAACTTGAGGTGCTCCGCCAGCGAGCGCAGCATCTGGAAGTAATAGAAGTTACGGCGGTCCCAGCCGCGGATCGCGCCGCCGGCCAGCGACAGCTCGCCGTTCTGCACCACGCGGTCGGGATCGAAATATTGCTGTACGCCCAGACCGTCGCAGGTCGGGCAGGCGCCCGCCGGGTTGTTGAACGAGAAGAGACGCGGCTCCAGCTCGCGCATGCTGTAGCCGCAGATGGGGCAGGCGAAGTTAGCGGAGAAGAGCAGCTCTTCTGCGTTCGCGTCGTCCATATCGGCGACGATCGCCGTGCCGCCGGACAGCTCCAGCGTGGTTTCAAACGACTCGGCGAGGCGCGTCGCCAGATCCTCGCGCACCTTGAAGCGATCGATTACCACCTCGATGGTGTGCTTCTTCTGCAGCTCCAGCTTCGGCGGATCGGAGAGATCGCACACTTCGCCGTCGATGCGCGCGCGGATGTAGCCCTGCGCCGCCAGGTTTTCCAGCGTTTTGGTATGCTCGCCCTTGCGATCTTTCACCACCGGCGCCAGCAGCATCAGGCGACGGCCCTCTTCCTGCGCCAGCACGTTATCCACCATCTGGCTGACGGTCTGCGCCGCCAGCGGCACGTCATGATCCGGACAGCGCGGCTCGCCTACGCGGGCAAACAGCAGACGCAGATAGTCGTGGATCTCGGTAATGGTGCCGACCGTCGAGCGTGGGTTGTGTGAAGTGGACTTCTGCTCGATGGAGATTGCGGGCGACAGACCTTCGATATGGTCGACGTCCGGCTTCTCCATCAGGGAGAGAAACTGGCGCGCATAGGCAGAGAGCGACTCTACGTAGCGGCGCTGACCTTCCGCATAGAGCGTATCAAACGCCAGAGAGGACTTGCCGGAGCCTGACAGGCCGGTGACCACTATGAGTTTGTCGCGAGGGATGATCAGGTTGATGTTTTTCAAATTATGGGTGCGGGCACCACGAACTTCGATCTTATCCATTCACCTTTCCCGGATTAAGCAGCACGCTCTGTGTCCTTGCGACACGATTTAGCGTAAACACGATATTATGGCACAAAAAATAGACTGATTAAATATCCAGTATTTTTTGCCTTTTGGGTGTAAAATGAGCGCTTCTGCGAGACGGCTCGAAAGTGGGATCGCTTAGCAGGACGTGGTAGAATTGATCGTTTAGACTCTTAGCATTAACTCATCGGGAGAGAGCAACATGGCCAGTCGTGGCGTAAATAAAGTGATTCTTGTCGGGAATCTGGGTCAGGATCCGGAAGTGCGCTACATGCCGAATGGTGGCGCGGTTGCCAACATTACGCTGGCCACCTCGGAAAGCTGGCGTGACAAGCAGACCGGTGAAAACAAAGAGATCACCGAGTGGCACCGCGTAGTGCTGTTCGGCAAGCTGGCGGAAGTGGCCGGCGAGTATCTGCGTAAAGGTTCTCAGGTCTATATCGAAGGCCAGCTGCGCACGCGCAAATGGCAGGATCAGGGCGGTCAGGATCGCTACACCACCGAAGT
>Ga0153918_1000994_pt1 | contig 11985 bp, 9 predicted proteins | sample TSFL002MetaG_FD_104687 | JGI IMG/M metagenome (GOLD analysis project Ga0153918, IMG submission 104687) | Attine ant fungus gardens microbial communities from Florida, USA - TSFL002 MetaG | ecosystem: Host-associated > Fungi > Mycelium > Unclassified | place: USA: Florida, Paynes Creek Historic... | reverse complement strand
GCCTTCAGGCTGCGATCGCGATAGAGCACGCGGTTCAGCGCGGTCTCAAGACCGGCGGTAATCAAGGGCGTTAAGCGCATCACCATATCCGGTTAAAACTTAAATCCACGATGCAGCGCGACGATGCCGCCGGTCATGTTGTGGTAGGTGGTGTTCTCAAAGCCGGCGTCGTTCATCATCGCCTTCAGGGTTTCCTGATCGGGATGCATGCGGATCGACTCCGCCAGATAGCGATAGCTCTCGGCGTCCTGCGCCACCAGCTGGCCAACGCGCGGCAGGATATGGAACGAGTAGGCGTCATACGCCTTGCTGAGCGGATCGAACACCGGTTTCGAGAACTCCAGCACCAGCAGACGTCCGCCCGGCTTAAGCACGCGGAACATCGACGCCAGCGCCTTCTCTTTCTCGGTCACGTTACGCAGGCCGAAAGAGATGGTAATGCAGTCGAAATAGTTATCCGGGAAGGGCAGCGCTTCGGCGTTGGCCTGCACATAGCTGACGTTGCCGACCACGCCGAGGTTGCGCAGCTTATCGCGGCCCATTTTCAGCATCGAGCTGTTGATGTCCGCCAGCACCACCTGGCCGGTGTCGCCCACCAGACGGGAAAACTTCGCCGTCAGATCGCCGGTGCCGCCCGCTAGATCCAGCACGCGCTGTCCACGGCGCACGCCGCTGCTGTCGATGGTAAAACGCTTCCAGATGCGATGGATGCCAAACGACATCAGATCGTTCATCACGTCATATTTCGCCGCTACGGAGTGAAACACGTCCGCGACTTTGTCAGCTTTTTCGCTTTTGGCGACGGTCTGAAAGCCAAAATGGGTAGTTTCCTGCTGTGATTCATCTGCCATCGGTTTTACCTGTTCCACAAACAATACTTCCCGAAGTGTATCAGAGTCAGGGTAGTCAGGCACGCGACGACCCGCTTATTCGTGGAGCCGCCTCACACGCGCGTCCGCGGTCTCCGAGAGATCGTCCAGCCCCTCCTCCTCGTCCCATGCCTTTTCCGGCATCGCCTGCTCCACTAACTGCGGATTAATTGAGCGTTTAACTTCAACGCCGAGGGATTTAAACGCCTCGCTCTGCGCGATCAGGTTGCCGCGCCCTTCCGCCAGCTTTTTCATCGCCTCGCGGTAGCTGTTGTGCGCCTTATCCAGACTATGGCCGATGCCGCTCATATCATCGACGAACAGCCGCATCTTGTCGTACAGGCGCGCCGCGCGCTCGGCGATACGCTGGGCGTTGCGGCTCTGATGCTCGTAGCGCCAGAGGTTGTTGATGGTGCGCAGCGCCACCAGCAGCGTGGTGGGGCTGACCAGCATGATGTTCTGCTGCAGCGCCTCGCTGATCAGCTCCGGCTGGCGATCGATCGCCAGCAGAAACGCCGGCTCCACCGGGATAAACATCAACACATAATCGAGGGAGCGTAAACCGGCCAGTTGTTGATAATCTTTTCGGCTCAGCAGACGAATATGGCTGCGCACCGCGGCGACGTGCTCCTGCAGCGCCTGCTCGCGCGTCACCTCATCCTCCGCGTTGAAGTAGCGCTCGTAGGCCACCAGCGTCATCTTGGCGTCGACCACCACATCTTTGCCCTGCGGCAGACGCACGATCACATCCGGTTGCATTCTGCTCTGCTGCTCCGACTGCAAGCTCACCTGCGTCTGATACTCATGGCCTTCGCGCAGGCCCGACGCCTCCAGCACGCGGCTCAGCACCACCTCGCCCCAGTTGCCCTGGATCTTATTGTCGCCCTTCAGCGCTTTGGTCAGGTTGATCGCCTCCTGCGCCATCTGCGCGTTCAGCTGCTGCAGCTGGCGGATCTCATGCGCCAGCGTGTGGCGCTCGCGCGCCTCCTGGCCGAAGCTGTCGTGCACCTGGCGGCGAAAGCCGTCCAGCTGCTCGCGCAGCGGCGCGATGAGGCCGTTCAGGCTCTGGCGATTCTGCTCGTCGACGCGGCGGCCGCTGTTTTCGAAGATGCGGTTGGCGAGATTTTCAAACTGCGCGCTGAGGCGCTGTTCGCTGCTGGTGAGCAGACGCTGCTTCTCCTCGGCGGCGAAGCGCGTCTCTTCAAGACGGATGGTGACCTCGCGCAGTTCGGCTTCCTGCGCGCTGTTAACCTCAAGCTGGTTGCGCAGCTCGCGGTTGAGCTGTTCGCATTCGCCGCGCCAGTAGTCGAGCTGCTGCAGTCGCTCCTGCGCGCCGCTTAGCGAGCCGTGCAGCTGGCGCAGCTCCTGTTCGCGCTGCTGCAGCTGCTGCTGAAGCTGTGCAAGCTGCTGCTGCTGACGCTGCTGCGCCTCCTGCTGCAAACGCCGCTCGGTGGCGAAGCTGGCGCTCTGATGGCTGGCGCGCAGCTGCGCCAGCATCCAGCCGATACCCAGTCCGGCAAGCGCCAGACAGGCGCTAATAATAATCTGCTGATCCATAATTCCCTCGCGACGCGCGTTGCTGGGAAGAAAGTAGAGTCGCCCTGTATGAATGTCCAGACTATTTTCAGCCCGGACGGGGTTTTACCGCGCGTTGACCTGCAGCTCGCCCGCTTTCCAGGCGTCGGTTAAAAAGAACGGCATCGACATGCGCCATTCGCCGTCTTTTACCTGCGCCGGATAGACAACGGTGTGGCCGTCCCAGCTCAGCTCCACCGGCTGCGTCGCGCCGTCATCGATCGTCGCCTTGCCCGCCATGCTGGCGAAACCGGCGTTGCTGCCAACGTGAAAGTTCGCCATATTCCAGCGCACCGGCGCGTGCGGCGGCCAGGGCTGCGCCTGATGAAAATGGAAAATCTCGTCGTGGCTGAGCAGGCTCTCGCGCACCGTCGGCCAGAGCGCGACCTTAAGGAAATACTGGTCGGTAAAGCGCGCGCTGCCGCTGTAGCGGGCGATAAAGTCGCGCATCGACTGCGCCAGCTGGCTGAAGACGCCGTTACAGCCGCCCCACATGCCCGCCAGCAGCAGCTCGGTATGGGAGAAGTAGTCGCGCATATGGTGGAACCAGTAGGGCGAGGCGAGCCAGGCGTCGACCGCCGCCGCTTCACGCTCCGACAGCAGCGAATCGGCGTCGCGGATAAGAAAGCGTTTAACGCCAGGGTCGTCCATCACCAGAAAGCGCCACAGCGTCGGGTAGATCCCCTGCTCCTGCGACATGTCGACCAGCTCGACGTGCGGCTGGTTAAGGCGCTGCCACACATGCTGCGGCACGCTCTGGTCAAGGTAGATGCGGCAGCGCCAGCCGGGATAAAGCGCCTGCGCCACCTCGACGTTTTTAATCAGGGTTTCGCAGTAGCGCGGCTGGCCGCCGTAGAGGCTAAAGGCGATCACGTTCTGTTCGGGCTTGCTGAGATCGATGGGCTCCGGCTGCGCCGCCGGAAAGGCGTAACGCTGGCCCTGGCGGAAACGCGCGTCCGCGCCGTTGAGCGATTCCAGGCCATACCTCGCCAGCTCGTCGGTTTTGCCCATCCAGCCGCACAGCTCCGCCAGCCCGTCCAGCCAGGTTTCCGAGGCGGTGGCGCGCACCGCCGGCGGCGCCTGATAGATTTTCTGATAAACCCGGTAAGACTGGCTGTAGTGGCCCAGCCGCAGCAGACAGAGCGCATAGTCGCTCAGCACCTGCATCTGATTTGGCACGATGCGCAGCACCTCTTCGCAGCAGCGGGCGGCGGCGGCGTAATCCTGCTGCGCCATATGCTGGCGAAAGCGCGCGGCGGCATTTTCGAGACGCGCCTGCATCACGGCGGGCGCGGCGGTAACGGCGGGTTTCTGTCGGGGCGGAGTCTGACGCATCGGGCGATCCTCGCTTTTGCTGCAGCGCGCGCAGGCGCGCTGCCTGAAAAGCGTTATAACAAACGGCGCGCCGCTTCGACCACAATTTTTACCGCGTCGCTTTCGGTCTGCTTCATGGTGGCCGCATCCGGGATCTCTTTCTGCGTGCGGTTGACGATCACGCCCGCGACCATACCCGCGCGCAGCCCCTGGCTGGCGCACATCGTCAGCAGCGTGGCGGACTCCATTTCATAGTTGAGCACGCCCATCTGCTGCCACTCTTTCATCGAGCCCTGGAAGCGGCTGACCACGCGGCCGGAGAAGGTGTCGTAGCGCTCCTGGCCCGGATAGAAGGTGTCCGACGAGGCGGTGACGCCGATATGGGTGGTGGCGCCGCTCGCCTCTGCCGCCGCGACCAGCGCGGTGGTGCAGGCAAAGTCCGCTACCGCCGGGAACTCCAGCGGCGCGAAGTGCTGGCTGGCGCCGTCGAGCCGCACCGCGCCGGTGGTGACCAGCACGTCGCCGACGTTAATGTGTGGCTGGATGGCGCCGGTGGTGCCGACGCGCAGGAAGGTGCGCACGCCAAGCTGCGCCAGCTCTTCCACGGCGATAGAGGTAGAGGGACCGCCGATGCCGGTGGAGCAAACCACCACCGGTTTGCCGTCCAGCTTCGCCAGCCAGGAGGTGAATTCACGGTGCGCAGCCAGCGGCTGGGCGTCCGCCATCAGCCCGGCAATTTTCTTTACGCGCTCCGGGTCGCCGGGAACGATAGCCAGGGTCGCGCCCTGCAGATCGGCTTTAGTCAGGCCAAGGTGAAAAACGTCAGACATAGCAAACTCCTGAACAGGGAAGTGAAGCGCGCCACTCTACTGGAGCGCAGCGCATAATTGTGTGATATCAGTCACCATCAAAAATGAATGTTACATTTTTACCGAACAATAATGAGATATGTGTCGCATATTTCATCCATTCAGAATGCCATTGCTACAAGCTGCGCGCGCAAGGCTTTGCAGCAATGTTAAAGAGAAGAGTCTTTTTGCTCGCTCCCTACTCTGTTCCCGGTCTCTGGTCCAGACGCGATCTGGCCAGGCTATAGTTACGTGATTGCGCTACTGCCAGCACGGAGAGAAAAATGAAAACCGAAGAGAATATGGCACAAAAATCCGCGACGGGCGGCTTCGCGCCGGCCGTTCAGCCGACCGCCTCCACCACCATCCACACCGACAGCCCCGATATTCAGGCAGGCGAAACGTCCGTGCCGAGCCAGGGCGAAAATATGCCTGCTTACTACGCCAGACCGAAAGAGGCGAACGGCCCGCTGCCGGTGGTGCTGGTGGTGCAGGAGATCTTTGGCGTGCACGAGCACATCCGCGATATCTGCCGTCGGCTGGCGCTGGAGGGCTATCTGGCAGTGGCGCCGGAGCTTTACTTCCGCGAAGGCGATCCCAATGAGTATCACGATATCCCGACGCTGTTCAGCGAGCTGGTCAGCAAAGTGCCGGATAGCCAGGTGCTCTCCGACCTCGACCACGCCGCCAACTGGGCCGCGCGCAACGGCGGCGACATTCGCCGCATGGGCATTACCGGCTTCTGCTGGGGCGGCCGCATCAGCTGGCTGTACGCCGCGCATAACCCGCAGCTGCGCGCCGCGGTGGCCTGGTATGGCCGCCTGATCGGCGAAAAAACCATGAAGCAGCAGAAGCACCCGATTGATATCGCGGTGGATTTAGGCGCGCCGGTGCTGGGCCTGTACGGCGGCCAGGATGAGGGCATTCCGCTGGAGAGCGTGGAGCAGATGCGCCAGGCGCTGCACGCCGCCAACGCCAAGGCGGAGATCGTGGTCTATCCCGACGCCGGTCACGCCTTTAACGCCGACTATCGTCCGAGCTACCACGCCGAGTCGGCGCAGGATGGCTGGGCGCGCATGCTGACGTGGTTTAAGCAGTTCGGCGTCGTCTGATCGCGCCATTAAAAAGGGGCGCCGTGGCGCCCCCGTTTCACCGCCTGTTCAGGCGATCTCGCCGCGCAGCCGCCTCGCCGCTTCCACCATGTTCGCCAGCGCCTGCCGGGTTTCCGGCCAGCCGCGCGTTTTCAGGCCGCAGTCCGGGTTCACCCACAGCCGCGCTGCCGGGATGCTTTGCGCCGCCTTACGCAGCAGATTTTCCATCCATTCCACGCTCGGCACGTTAGGCGAGTGAATATCGTAGACGCCTGGACCGATTTCATTGGGGTAGTCGAACACCTTGAAGGATTCCAGCAGCTCCATGTCGGAGCGTGAGGTTTCGATGGTGATCACGTCTGCATCCAGCGCCGCGATAGCCTCCATGATGTCGTTGAACTCGCAGTAGCACATATGGGTGTGGATCTGCGTCTCCTCTTTCGCCACGGCGGCATTCAGACGGAAGGCGTCCACCGCCCACTTCAGATAGTCCGCCCATTCGGACTGGTGCAGCGGCAGCCCTTCGCGCAGCGCCGGTTCGTCAATCTGGATAATGCCGATGCCGGCCGCTTCCAGATCCGCGACCTCGTCGCGCAGCGCCAGCGCGATCTGCTTCGCGATGGTTTCGCGCGACACGTCTTCGCGCGGGAAGGACCAGCAGAGAATGGTCACCGGACCGGTCAGCATTCCTTTCACCGGCTTGTCGGTGAGCGACTGCGCATAGGTCGCCCACTCCACGGTAATCGGCTGCGGACGGCTGACGTCGCCGACGATCACTGGCGGCTTGACGCAGCGCGAACCGTAGCTCTGCACCCAGCCGTTCTGGGTGAAAACGAAGCCGTCGAGGTTCTCGCCGAAATACTCCACCATATCGTTGCGCTCCGCTTCGCCGTGCACCAGCACGTCAAGACCGAGGCGCTCCTGCTCGACGATCGCCTGTTTAATATGCTGCGCAATGCCGGTGCGGTAGCTGCCGCCGTCGATATGGCCTTTTTTGAAGTCGAGACGCAGAGCGCGGATCTCGGTGGTCTGCGGGAAAGATCCGATGGTGGTGGTTGGCCAGGCGGGCAGGTTAAAGCGTTTGCGCTGCGCGCGGGCGCGTTCGGCATAGCCGCTCGCCCGCTCGGTATCCTGCGCGGAGATCGCCGCCAGACGCCTGGCGACCGCGGCGTTATGCACGCGGCTGGAGTGCGCGCGCTGGCGGATCGGCGCGCTCCAGGCCTCCAGCGAAGCCGCGTCGTTATGGTTAAGCGCAGCGCTCAGCAGCTTCAGCTCGCCGCATTTTTGCAGCGCGAAGGCGAACCAGCTTTTCACTTCGTTATCGAGCCGGGTTTCGCTCTCCAGATCGATTGGGCTGTGCAGCAGCGAACAGGAGGTGCCGATCCACAGCTGGTCGCGCGTGCCCACCAGCGGCTGCAGACGTGTGAACCAGCGGCTCAGGTCGGCGCGCCAGACGTTGCGGCCGTTGATCGCGCCGAGCGACAGCAGCCACGCCGCGGGCAGTTGCTCGTTCAGCCAGGCGAGGTCGTCATCGCCGTGCACCAGATCGACATGCAGCCCCTGCACCGGCAGGTCGCGTATAACGTCGAGATTCTGGCCGATGCTGTCAAAATAGGTGGTCAGCAGCAGCTTCACGCTGCCCTGCAGCGCCTGGTAAGCGGGCCTGAACGCCTCGCGCCACGCCTGTGGCAGCTCCAGCGCCAGCGCCGGCTCGTCAATCTGCACCCATTCGATATCGCGCTTCTTCAGCTCGGCCAGCACCTGCTGATAGATCGGCAGGATCTCCGACAGCAGCGACAGGCGGTCGAACGGCTCGCCTTTCACTTTGCCCAGCCAGATATAGGTCACCGGGCCGAGCAGCACCGGCTTCACCTTGTGGCCCAGCGCCAGCGCCTCGTCGACTTCGTCCAGCAGCTGGGTCCAGGCGAGTTTGAACAGCTGGCCCTTCGTGAACTCCGGCACGATGTAGTGATAGTTGGTGTTAAACCATTTGGTCATCTCGGCGGCGGCGGCCGGTTCGCCGCTCGGCGCGCGACCGCGTCCGATGCGGAACAGGGTGTCGAGATCGACAGAGCCGTCGCTGTTCTGATGGCGCGCCGGGACGTTGCCCAGCATCAGGCTGGTGGTCAGCACATGATCATACCAGGCAAAGTCGCCAACCGGCAGCAGATCGACGCCCGCCGCTTTCTGCTGCTGCCAGTGACGGGCGCGCAGTTCGCGGCCCACGGCCAGCAGCGCCTGCTGAGTCGTCTTGCCCGCCCAGTAGCTCTCCTGCGCTTTTTTCAGTTCACGATGCAGGCCAACGCGCGGAAAGCCAAGGGTGTGGTTCAGAATGGTCATATGCTGTTCTCCAGATAATCTCTCTCTTGGGCTTCGCCTGGAAGCCAAAGATGTTTAGCCGTCCAGATGTTTACACCGCTATATTCTGCGGGTAGTGTATGTTCCTCAAGCGCAAATTGTTCAATCTCGATGTGAAGGACTCTCATGATCGAACTCAAGCACCTGCGGACGCTTCAGGCTCTGCGTAATACCGGCTCGCTGGCCGCCGCCGCCGCGCAGCTTCATCAGACGCAATCTGCGTTGTCGCATCAGTTCAGCGATCTCGAACAGCGGCTGGGATTCCGCCTGTTCGTGCGTAAAAGCCAGCCGCTGCGCTTCACCCCGCAGGGCGAGATCCTGCTGCAGCTGGCGGAGCAGGTGCTGCCGCAAATCCAGCAGGCGCTGCAGGCGTGCCACGAGCCGCATCAGGCAACGCTGCGCGTCGCTATTGAGTGCCACAGCTGCATTCAGTGGCTGACGCCGGCGCTGGATAAATTTCGTCAGAGCTGGCCGCAGGTGGTGATGGATTTCAAATCGGGCGTGACGTTCGATCCGCAGCCCGCGCTGCAGCAGGGCGAACTGGACGTGGTGCTGACCTCGGATATCCTGCCGCGCAGCGGCCTGCACTACACGCCGATGTTCGACTTCGAGGTGCGGCTGGTGATGGCGCCGGATCATCCGCTGGCGCAGCGAGCGCAGATCGCGCCGGAGGATCTGGCGCAAGAGGTGCTGATGATCTATCCGGTGCAGCGCCAGCGTCTCGATATCTGGCGCCATTTTCTGCAGCCGGCGGGCGTCAGTCCGGCGCTAAAAAGCGTCGACAACACGCTGCTGCTGATCCAGATGGTGTCGGCGCGCATGGGCATCGCCGCCCTGCCGCATTGGGTGGTGGAGAGTTTTGAAAAGCAGGGGCTTATCGTGACCAAAACCCTGGGCGAAGGGTTATGGAGCCGCCTCTACGCCGCGGTGCGCGACGGCGAACAGCGTCAGCCGGTGCTGGAGGCCTTCACCCGCTTCGCACGTCAGCACGCCTGCGAGCATCTGCCGTTTGTGCGCGACGCGGCGCAACCGGGCGCGATTTTGCAACGCTGAGCCGCAATTTCCCCTATAATGCGCAGCCTGTTAAACGACCATGAGAAAATCTCACCATGACCAATAACGATATTCTGCGCAGCGTGCGCTTTATGCTGAATTTAAGCGATGCCAAAGTGGTGGAGATTTTCACGTTGACCAACTGTGAAGTGGCGCTGGACGACGTGCAGGCGTGGTTAAAAAAAGAGGATGACGCGGCATTTAAGCCGCTGCCGGACGTGCTGATGGGCTATTTCCTTAACGGCCTGATCTTCTTCCGCCGCGGCAAGAGCGAAGAGATGCCTGCGCCCTCGATCGAGCGCCGTATGAACAACAATATTTTTATGAAAAAACTGCGCATCGCTTTCGATCTGAAAACCACCGATATTCCGGCGGTGCTGGCTAAGGCCAACTTTACCGTTTCTCAGGCGGAAATCGGCGCGATCTTCCGCAAGCCGGATCATAAAAACTATCGCGAATGCGGCGATCAGATTATGCGTAACTTTTTAAAGGGCCTGACGATGACGCTGCGCCCGACGCAGCCGGCGAAAACCAGCCCGACGCAGGCAGCGAAATCCGCGCCGTCTCAGACGGCGAAACCCCGCCCGGCCCAGCCGCCTAAAGCCAGAAAATAGTCCCGCCGCAGGGCGACCATTGCCGCCCTGACCGATGACGCGCCTCAGCGACTGCGCAGCACCCAGCGTTTGTGCACGTAGAGCGAGGCGAAAATCACCAGCGCGCCGGCGATAAAGCTGGGCCAGTGCGGCTTCTGCTGCCAGATCGCCAGATTGACCAGCAGGCCGGCCGGCACGTGCATATTGTTCATAATGCCCAGCGTGCCCGCGTCGACCTGCGTCGCGCCGTAGTTCCACATAAAGTAGCCCAGCCCCGACGCCGCCACGCCCAGCCAGACCAGAATGCCCCACTGCAGCGAGGTGGTCGGCAGCTTCGCCGGATTACCCCAGAGAAACCAGGCGACAATCGCAATCAGCACCGCGCCGAGATAAAACCAGGAAAAAGCGGTGTGCTGCGGCATCGGCCGGGTCTCCTGCAGACGCTTGTAGCCCACCATCCCTACGGCAAAGCAGAGGTTGGCCAGCTGCACCAGCAGCAGCCCGAACCAGAAATGGTCGCTGACCTTGTCGTAGCGAATAATCGCCGCCCCCGCCACCGCCAGCAGCGCGCTGAAGGCGTAGCCGATGCGCAGCGGCCGTTTGCTGATCAGGTCATAGATCAGGGTAACGTAGAGCGGCGTCATCACGGTAAACAGCAAAAACTCCGACACGCTGAGGTAGAGATAGGCCTCAAAGCTGATCAGGTACATGATGCCAAGCTGCAGCATCCCCACCAGCATATAGAGCAGCAGCGTCGAGGGACGATAGCCGCGCCAGCGCAAAAAAGGTAAGAACACCAGCGCCGCCAGCGCCAGACGCATCAATACCGAGAACCAGGTGTCCACCTGCCCCGCCAGATATTCTCCAATCAGGCTAAAGGAGAACGCCCAAAGAATAGTGGTAACGATCAGTAACAGCACAGCGTCGATCCTGCATAAAAAAGGAGGCCGCTAGTGTAATCAATGTACTGCGGCGACGCGGCGCTTTCTGGTTGACAACCGCTCATAAAAGCAACGCTCAGCGCAGGCGTGGGTGAATGTTTTATAAGCGATGCGCGATTAACACCATTTTGTGAAATTAACCTGCCGTTATTGTCATAAAAGTGTAACAAATGTGTCAACTATCACAGCTCCCATGCGCGAAAAACGCCAGAATAGACGCGAAAAGGAACATCGCGGCGACCTCTGGAACGCGCCGCACCTTTGCATAACAACGACAATACGCCTGGGAGGGCAGCTATGCTGAGTATCTTTAAACCCGCGCCGCATCGACCGCAGGTCGCGGAAGATCAGGTTGATCCGTTATATCGTCGTCTGCGCTGGCAGATCTTCTTCGGCATCTTTTTCGGCTACGCCGCCTACTATCTGGTGCGTAAAAACTTCGCGCTGGCGATGCCCTATCTGGTGGAGCAGGGCTTTTCGCGCGGCGATCTCGGCTTTGCGCTTTCTGGCATCTCGATTGCGTATGGCTTCTCGAAATTCATTATGGGCTCGGTGTCGGATCGCTCGAATCCGCGCGTCTTTCTGCCCGCCGGACTGATCCTCGCCGCCGCGGTGATGCTGTTTATGGGCTTTGTGCCCTGGGCGACCTCCAGCATTATGGTGATGTTCGTTCTGCTGTTTCTCTGCGGCTGGTTTCAGGGCATGGGCTGGCCGCCGTGCGGGCGCACCATGGTGCACTGGTGGTCGCAGAAAGAGCGCGGCGGCATCGTGTCGGTGTGGAACTGCGCCCATAACGTCGGCGGCGGCCTGCCGCCGCTGCTGTTTCTGCTCGGCATGGCCTGGTTCAGCGACTGGAAAGCGGCGCTCTATATGCCCGCCTTCGCCGCTATCGCTGTGGCGCTGATCGCCTTCGCCCTGATGCGCGATACGCCACAGTCATGCGGCTTGCCGCCCATCGAAGCGTACAAAAACGATTACCCGCCCGACTATAGCGCCACGCATGAAGAGGAGCTGACGGCGAAGCAGATCTTTATGCAGTACGTGCTGCCCAACAAGCTGCTGTGGTATATCGCGCTGGCCAACGTCTTTGTCTATCTGCTGCGCTACGGCATTCTCGACTGGTCGCCGACCTATCTGAAAGAGGTAAAGCACTTCACGCTCGATAAGTCGTCATGGGCCTATTTTCTCTATGAGTACGCCGGTATTCCCGGCACGCTGCTGTGCGGCTGGATGTCGGACAAGGTGTTCAAGGGGAATCGCGGTGCGACCGGCGTCTTCTTTATGACGCTGGTGACCATTGCTACCGTGGTCTACTGGTTCAATCCGGCGGGTAACCCCGGCGT
>Ga0153918_1000993_pt1 | contig 11988 bp, 12 predicted proteins | sample TSFL002MetaG_FD_104687 | JGI IMG/M metagenome (GOLD analysis project Ga0153918, IMG submission 104687) | Attine ant fungus gardens microbial communities from Florida, USA - TSFL002 MetaG | ecosystem: Host-associated > Fungi > Mycelium > Unclassified | place: USA: Florida, Paynes Creek Historic... | reverse complement strand
CTGGACGTCGCCGCGGAGGTGCGGGCGCTCGCGCTGATCTCGCTGGTCGTGGCACTCGTGTTCGGCGGCGGGGCGATCCTGCTCGGCCGGCGCGCCGCCGCTCGCCGGCTCGGCCTCTCGGTCGCCGTGCTCGGCGCCGCCTGCGGCTCGCTGGGTGCCGCCCGCGCCGCCCGAGGGAACCGCCCGTGTCGGTGGCGTGTGGAAGAGTTGACGCGCTCGACCCGAAAGGACCACGACATGACGTCGACCCCGATGAACCCGAGCGACGCGGCCTGGACGAGCCGCGTCGCCGTCTTCGACCTCGAGACGACGGGCGTCGACCCGCGCACGGCGCGCATCGTGACCGCCTTCGTCGGCCTCATCGACGCGGACGGCGAGCTCGAGCGGGGCACCGACTGGTTCGCCGACCCGGGCGTCGAGATCCCCGAGTCGGCCGCGCAGGTGCACGGCATCACGACCGAGATCGCGCGCGCCGAGGGCCGCCCCGCCGTCGAGGTGGTGACCGAGCTGCGCGCGGCGCTCGACTGGATCATCCGGCACGGGGTGCCGCTCGTCGTCTACAACGCCCCCTACGATCTCACGCTCTTCGGCCACGAGCTGGAGCGCCATGGCCTGCCCCCGCTGCGCTTCGGCGAGCAGGTCGTCGACCCGCTCGTGCTCGACCGCGCCGTCGAGAAGTACCGCAAGGGCAAGCGCACGCTCACCGACACGGCCGAGCTCTACGGCGTCGAGCTCATGGGCGCGCACACCGCGGGCGACGACGCGGTCGCCGCGGGCCAGGTCGCGCTGGCGATCGCGGCGCGCCACCCCGACCAGCTCCTCGTCCCGTTGGACGAGCTGCACCGGCGGCAGGTCGCCTGGGCGGCCGAGCAGGCCGACGACTTCCAGGCCTACATGCGCCGCGCTCGTGACCCCGAGTTCACGGCCGACCGCGGCTGGCCGGTGCGCGAGGGCTGACGACGGGCATCCCATACGAACGTACTGGTGAATTTCGGGGCGGCGTCCTGATGGGCGTCGCCCCGCTGCGCTCTCATGCGCCGGGCTCGTGCGTCTCGGCGCACGCCGAAGGGGCGGGCATCCGATGGATGCCCGCCCCTTCGTGAGCGAGAGGCCGCGTCGTCGAGACGCGGCGTCCTGAAGCCGCCTTAGCGCGAGCCGCCGCCGAACTTGGCGTAGCGGTTCTTGAACTTCTCGACGCGACCGGCCGAGTCCATGATGCGCTGCTTGCCCGTGTAGAACGGGTGCGAGGCGCTCGAGATCTCGACGTCGATCACGGGGTACGTGTTGCCGTCCTCCCACTCGATGGTCTTGTTGCTCGAGACCGTCGAACGGGTGAGGAACTTCTCACCCGAAGCGAGGTCGTTGAACACCACCGTGTTGTAGGCGGGGTGGATGTCAGCCTTCATGCGAGGTTCCTTCAACGAATCAGATGGATTGGGGATCGGCTCGTCGTGCGCGGTGCGCGTGCGCCACGAGCTGCGCATCGGAGCGCGAGCACGCGATGATGCTCGGCACGCTCCATCGACGCAGGCGACGACAGCCGTGAGCCAAAAGACGAGAATACCAGATCGGCTCATGACCGCGCGCGACGCGCCGGGTGCGCGCGGAGTCGCCGTCGCGATCGGACGGCGGCCCGGCCCGCGCCCGGACGCGGCTCAGACGTTCGCGATCGCCGAGTAGCGGCCGCGGTCGCGGCGCACCGTGAACGACATGCCGAACGTGTCGGCGAGGTTCGTCGCGGTGACGACGTCGCCCAGCGGGCCCTGGGCGACGACGGCGCCGTCGCGCAGCAGCAGCGCGTGCGTCACGCCCACGGGGATCTCCTCCACGTGGTGGGTGACCATGATGAGCGCCGGCGCCCACTCGGTCGCGGCGTAGGTGGAGAGGAGCTCGAGCAGCCGCTCGCGCGCGCCGAGGTCGAGCGAGGCGCTCGGCTCGTCGAGCAGCAGCAGCTCCGGGTCGGTCATGACGGCGCGGGCGATCTGCACGCGCTTCTGCTCGCCGTCGCTCAGCGTGCCGAACTGGCGCTCGGCGAGGTCGGCGAGGTCCCACTCGGCGAGCACGCGCGTCGCGCGTCGCTCGTCGAGGCCGTCGTACGCCTCGTTCCAGCGGCCCGTGACGGCGTACGAGGCGGTCATGACGACGTCGAGCACGCGCTCCTCGCCCGGGATGCGGCGCGAGAGCGCCGTCGAGGCGAAGCCGATGCGGGGGCGCAGCTCGAACACGTCGGTGCGGCCGACGCGCTCGCCGAGCACCTCGACGGTCCCCCTCGTGGGATGGAGCTGCGCGGACGCCAGCGCGAGCAGCGTCGACTTGCCCGCGCCGTTCGGGCCGAGGACGACCCAGCGCTCCGATTCGTCGACCGCCCAGTCCACGCGGTCGAGAATGGGGCGCCGACCGCGCACGACGGTCGCGCCCTCGAACTTCAGAACTTCAGCCATGCGCCCAGGCTATCCGGGAGCCGGGCGCCGCTCGATCCGGCGCGCGGCGCGCCCGGCCGCGTTTCCCTGCCCGCGTGTCGCTTCGTCCGTTCCTCCTGCGTTTCCGGACGCCATTCCTGCAGTCCTCTTCGATTCCCTTCTGCCCTTTTCGTCGCCGCGACCGCGTCGAATTCGTGAATGAATGGTCGGAAACGGGAATGCGGAAGCCGGTGAACGCCGGGCGATCCCGCTCGCATCCTGCGGAATGCAGCGCTGCGTCGTCGTGATCCGCGGACGCGAATCGGCCCCGGCGCTGGAGCACCGGGGCCGATGTCGGAATCGCGGAGACGAGCCCGCCGGTGGAACGGGCTACTCGGACTCGTCGACCAGGCTGCGGTAGATCTCCCGCGTCTGGTCGCCGATGCGACTCCAGGCGAACTCGCGCTCGGCGCGCTCGCGCCCGGCGCGCCCGTACTCGCGGGCCTTCTCCGGGTCGGAGACGACCTCGTTGAGGACGGCCGCGAGGTCGTTCACCCACTTGTCGGGGTCGAGCGGCGTGCCCGAGCCGTCGTCCGCCTGCTCGATCGGCACGAGGCGGCCCGTGACGCCGTCGTCGACGACCTCCGGGATGCCGCCGGTCGCCGTGCCCACGACGGCCACGCCGCAGGCCATCGCCTCGAGGTTCACGATGCCGAGCGGCTCGTAGATCGAGGGGCAGACGAAGACCGTCGCCGAGGAGAGGGCCGTGATGATCTCGCCGCGCGAGAGGAGGCGGCTGAGCCACACCACGCCGTCGCGCTCGGTCTTCAGCTCGTCGACGAGCGCCGACACCTCGGCCTCGATCTCGGGCGTGTCGGGAGCGCCGGCGCAGAGCACGATCTGCACCTCGGGCGGCAGCTGGCGCGCCGCGCGGAGCAGGTAGGGCAGGCCCTTCTGGCGCGTGATGCGGCCGACGAACACGACCGAGGGGCGGTCGGGGTCGATGCCCAGGGCGCGCGCCGCCTCCGGGTCCTCGCGCCGCTGCCAGGCATCCAGGTCGATGCCGTTGTAGACGGTCACGACCTTCTCCGGGTCGAGGTTCGGGTAGGCCTTGAGGATGTCGCGGCGCATGCCGTCGCTCACCGCGATGATGCGGTCGGCGTGCTCGTAGGAGACCTGCTCCATCCAGCTCGACAGGCGGTAGCCGCCGCCGAGCTGCTCGGCCTTCCACGGGCGCAGCGGCTCGAGGCTGTGCGCCGTGATGACGTGCGGGATGCCGTGGAGCAGCTTCGCGACGTGCCCGGCCACGTTGGCGTACCAGGTGTGCGTGTGCACGAGGTCGGCGCCGGCGACGTCGTTGGCGATGAGCAGGTCTGCCCCCAGGAATCCGAGGGCGGGGTTCGCGCCGCGCAGCGATGCGGGCGTGTTGTAGGCGTAGGTGTGAGGTTCGTCGCGCGGCTCGCCGAAGCAGCGGACCGCGACGTCGATGTCGCGGCGCAGCGCCTTCACGAGCTCGGTGACGTGGACTCCGGCGCCTCCGTAGACGGCCGGCGGATACTCACGGGTGATGAGGTCGATTCGCACGGGCGTCACGCTAGTACAGGTTCGGGAGCGGCGGCTAGCCGTCATGGGGAGGCCGACCCGGCCCCGGACCGGCGCTCGGAGCGAAGCGCAGACGAGCGAAGTCGAAGGCGAAGACGCGGCGCAGATCTGCGCCGCGCGCGACGGCGCAGGCCTATCTGTGAACGCGGTGCGCGCCGTCCTCGAAGCACGTCTAATATCGGCGCCATGGGGCAGAAGAAAATATTCGGCATCGTCCTCGCCGGCGGCGAGGGCAAGCGGCTCATGCCGCTCACCGCTGACCGCGCGAAGCCGGCCGTGCCGTTCGGCGGCCAATACCGGCTGATCGATTTCGCGATCTCGAATCTCGTGAACTCGGGCATCAACAAGATCGTCGTGCTGACGCAGTACAAATCGCATTCGCTCGACCGCCACATCTCCAACACGTGGCGCCTCCCGGCGATGCTCAACTCCTACGTCGCGTCGGTTCCGGCGCAGCAGCGGCTCGGCAAGCGGTGGTTCAGCGGCTCCGCCGACGCCATCCGGCAGAGCCTCAACCTCATCCATGACGAGAAGCCCGACATCGTCGTCGTCGTCGGTGCCGACCACGTGTACCGTATGGACTTCTCGCAGATGATCGACTCGCACATCGAATCGGGCCGGGGCGCCACCGTCGCCGCCATCCGGCAGCCGATCGAGCTGGCGAAGGGCTTCGGCGTCATCGACATCGACCCCGAGAACCCCGTGCGCATCCGCGAGTTCCTCGAGAAGCCCGAGAACCCGGTCGGCCTTCCCGACGCGCCGCACGAGATCCTCGCCTCGATGGGCAACTACGTCTTCGACGCCGACAAGCTCGTGGATGCCGTCATCCGCGACTCGGAGCGCGAGGACTCGAAGAACGACATGGGCGGCGACATCATCCCCGACTTCGTGTCGAAGGACGACTGCGGCGTCTACGACCTCTCGCGCAACGAGGTGCCCGGCGCGACCTCGCGCGACCGCTTCTACTGGCGCGACGTGGGTACGCTCGACTCCTTCTACGACGCGCACATGGACCTCATCTCCACGCTGCCCGTCTTCAACCTGTACAACGAGCGCTGGCCGATCTACTCGCAGCAGCTCAACTCGCCGCCCGCGAAGTTCGTGCGCGACGCCCGCGGCTCCACCGGCACGATGATCGACTCGGTCATCTCGCTCGGCTCGGTCATCTCGGGCGCCCACATCGAGCGGGCCGTGCTCGGCCCCTGGTGCAAGGTCGAGTCGGGCGCGACGGTCGTCGACTCGATCCTGTTCGACCGGGTGAACGTGCAGCCCGGGGCCGTGGTGCGCCGCGCGATCCTCGACAAGGGCGTCGTGGTCCAGGAGGGCGCCTCGATCGGCGTCGACCGCGAGCACGACCTGCGTCGCGGCTTCACGGTCACCGAGTCGGGCATCACGGTCGTCGAGAAGTTCGGCATCGTCGAGGCCTGACCTCGCTCCTCGATCGGCCGGCGGGCCGGGCGCTCCCTCGGGAGCCCCGGCCCGCCGTCGTCTCTGCGCGGCGCGAGCCGCGGGCCGGCCGGGGCGCGGCCGGTCGCTCGTGCCGCGTCGCCGAGGTCGGGCATCATGGTGCGGTGACGACGTACGACTCCCCCGCATCCGCCGCTCCCGTCGAGCCGATCACGTCCGAGGCGCTCGGCGCGGCCGGCACCTCGGGCCTCGCATCCGCCTCGTTCCTCGTGCTCCTCGACGTCGACTCGACGCTCATCGAGAACGAGGTCATCGAGCTCGTCGCCGACTACGCCGGCGTGACCGACGAGGTCGCGCGCGTGACCGAGGCCGCCATGCGCGGCGAGCTCGACTTCGAGGGGTCGCTGCGCTCGCGCGTCGCGCTGCTCGAGGGCGTGACCCTCGCCGAGGTCGCCGAGGTCGGCGAGCGCATCACGGTCACCAGCGGCGTGCCCGAGCTCGTCGCCGGCGTGCACGCCGCTGGCGGCGCCATCGCCGCCGTCTCCGGCGGCTTCCACGAGGTCCTCGACCCGCTCGCCGAGCGGCTCGGACTCGACCGCTGGCGCGCGAACCGCTTCGAGGCGCGGGACGGCGCGCTCACCGGCCGGGTCTCCGGCCCCATCATCGGCCGGGAGGCGAAGGCCGCGACCCTGCGCGAATGGGCCGACGAGCTCGGCGTGCCGCTGGAGCGCACCATCGCGATCGGCGACGGCGCCAACGACCTCGGCATGATGGAGATCGCCGGCCTGTCGATCGCGTTCGATGCGAAGCCCGTCGTGCGCGAGCGCGCCTCGATCGTGCTGCGCGAGCGCGACCTGAGCCGCGTGCTCGCCGTGCTCGGCCTCGGCTGAGACGGGGCGCGGAGGACGCCGCGACGAGCGTCCGACGGCGGCGCACGCCTGCGCCGAGACTATGACGCGGAGAGCCCGCATCCACGAGCGGATGCGGGCTCTCCGCGTCGTCGTCGGCGACGGGCGGGCGCCGCGCGCGGTACGGCTAGCGGCTCCGCCAGCGCGACACGAGCTCGTCGACGGCCCGGCCGAAGTCGCCGGGGTTGCAGCCGCCCACCTCGATGTGATGGGCGCTGCCGTCCGTCATCGCGTAGTCGACGGTCGTCGACCTGGAACCCGAGCACTGGTCGCCCTGATCGGACACATCGCCCGATTTGCCGTACTCGTCGAGGATCGCCGCGAACGCCTCGATGTCGGCGCGGTCGGTCGTGGTGCGCGGCGTCGTGTCGAAGTCCGGCAGCGCCTGATACTGCGCGTAGGTCACCTGCTCGATGTCGGAGGCCGAGACGGCCGCGGGCTTCGCGCAGCCGGCGAGGCCGACCGAGACGGCCAGCGCGAGCGCGCCCGCGAGCGCGCTGGTCCGGGTCTTGGTCCTGGCTCGGCGGGCGGGCTCGCCGGCGGGTGCTCGGCCGCGCACGTCAGTGCCCCATGCCCATGCCGCCGTCGACGGGGATCACGGCGCCGGAGATGTAGGCGGCGTCGTCGCTCGCGAGCCACGTGGCCGCCTTCGCGATCTCCTCGACGCGGCCGAACCGCGCCGCGGGGATGGTCGAGAGGTACTGCGCCTGCGTCTGGTCGGGCAGCACGGCCGTCATCTCCGTCTCGATGAACCCCGGGGCGATGACGTTCGCCGTGATGCCGCGGGCGCCGAGCTCGCGGGTGAGCGAGCGGGCGATGCCGACGAGGCCGGACTTGGAGGCGGCGTAGTTGACCTGGCCGGCCGAGCCGTAGAGGCCGACGACCGAGGAGATGAGGATGACGCGGCCGAAGCGGGCCTTGAGCATCCCCTTCGAGGCGCGCTTGACGACGCGGAAGGCTCCCGCGAGGTTCGTGTCGACGACGCTCGTGAAGTCGTCCTCGCTCATGCGCAGCAGCAGCGTGTCCTTCGTGATGCCCGCGTTCGCGACGACCACCTCGACGGGGCCGAGCTCCGCCTCGACCGCCGAGAAGGCGGCGTCGACGCTCGCCGAGTCCGTCACGTCGGCCGCGACCGTGAGCGCCCCCTCCGGGCCGCCCTTCCCCGAACGAGAGGTGACGGCGACGCGGTGGCCCGCCGCCAGGAACTCCTCGGCGATCGCGAAGCCGATGCCTCGGTTTCCCCCCGTGACGAGTACGGTGCGAGCGGTCATGTGGTCTCCTCGGGTGCGGGCGCGTGACGACCGCCGGGCTGACGGCGGATCCGGGTGCGCGGAACGGTGGGGCGTCGGGCGCGTCGCCCGGGTCGCCACGCCATCCTATTTCGCCGGGCGCGGTCGCTCGCATCCGGCGGTCTCGGCGCACCCCCGGACGACGCGGGTATCCTGAGCGGCGGGGCTGCGGTGATGATCGTCGCGCCCGTTCCGGTGAGAGGTCGTCATTCCCGTGGTCTTCAAGCGTCGTCATCGTGCGACGAACATCACGTCGATGCCGCAGACGCGCGCCGAGGAGCGCGCGATCCGCATGCGCAACTACGCCCTCACGATGGGCTTCCGCACGGCGTGCTTCATCTCCCTCATCTGGGTGCGCGGCTGGTGGATGCTCGTGCTCGGCCTATGCGCCATCTTCCTCCCCTACATCGCCGTCGTGCTCGCCAACGCCGCGCGAGCGCGCCGCCCCGACGTCGTCGAGAAGCCCGAGCCGGTCGCCGAGGAGCGCGCGGCGCTGCCCGCCCGCCCCGGCGAGGTCGTCGTCATCGACCCCGCCAGGGAGCCCGGCCGAGCCTACGGCGGTCGCGCCCGATGAGCTTCGACCTCCTCTCCCGCCTCGGCGGCCCCGACGAGGCGTCCGCGCCGACGTGCTCCCGGGCGGGTTGCACGGCCGGGGCGACGCACCGCGTGGAGTGGCGCAACCCCCGCATCCACGGCCCCGAGCGGATCAAGACCTGGCTCGCCTGCGACGAGCACCTCGACTACCTGCGCGGCTTCGTCGCCGACCGCAGCTTCCCCGTGCGCGTGCGCGCGCTCGCCGACCCCGTGGATGAGGAGCCGCTGGCATGACCGAGCACACCGCGACGATCACGCAGACCGCGGAGACCGCGCAGGCGTCCGAGCGCCGATCGGGGCGGGAGCGCTGGCGCTTCGCCGCCTCGCGCCGCTGGTTCGGCTACCTCGCGCTGCTCGTCGCCTTCGGCATCGCCTGCGGCTTCCTGAGCCACTGGCAGTTCGATCGCCGGGAGGAGAAGGTCGAGGCGAACGCGCGCATCACGAACAACTTCGACCGCGACCCGCAGCCCCTCGCCGACGTGCTCCCCGCGCCCGGCGACTTCGCGCCCGACCAGGAGTGGACGCCCGTCGTCATGCACGGCTCGTATCTCCCCGGCGACCAGCTGCTGGCGCGGGCGCGGCCCTTCGACGGCCGCCCCGGCTTCGAGATCCTCACCCCCTTCCGCGGCGACGACGGCCGCATCCTGGTCGTCGACCGCGGCTGGCTGCCCGTGGGCTCGGCGCAGGACGCGCCCGACAGCGTTCCCGCGCCGCCCGCCGGCCAGGTCTCGGTCGTCGCTCGGCTGCGGCCGGGCGAGCCGGAGATCCCCGGCCGCTCCGCCCCCGCCGGGCAGATCGCGACGATCAACCTGCCGACCTTCGCCGAGACGCTCGGGCCGCAGACGTACACCGCCGCCTACGGGCTGCTCTCGGCCGAGCAGCCGAGCGCCGAGACCGGCCAGCTGGCGCCCAAGCCCGCGCTCGACGAGGGCAACCACCTCTCCTACGCGTTCCAGTGGATCATCTTCGCGCTCATCGGCCTCGCCGGCCTCGTCTGGGGCGTGTGGAACGAGTACCGCCACCGCAACGCCGACGACCCGCGCGTCGTCGAGGCGATGGAGCGGGCGAAGGCGCGCCGCGCGCGCAAGCGCACCGACGCCGACATCGAGGACGAGCTGCTCGACGCGCGTCGCTGACCCGCGCGTCAGTTCATCGTGATGAGGTCGATGTAGTCGGGCGTCCAGTGGTCCTCGACGCCGTCGGGCATGATGAGCACGCGCTCGGGGTTGAGCGCCTCGACCGCGCCCTCGTCGTGGCTGACGAGCACGACGGCGCCCTCGTAGTTCGCCAGGGCGTCGAGGATGTGGCCGCGGCTGGCCGGGTCGAGGTTGTTCGTCGGCTCGTCGAGCAGCAGCACGTTCGCGCTCGAGACGACGAGCATCGCGAGCGCCAGTCGCGTCTTCTCGCCGCCCGAGAGCACGCCCGCGGGCTTGTGCACGTCGTCGCCGGAGAACAGGAACGAGCCGAGCACCTTGCGCGCCTCGGTCTCCGTGAGGTGCTGGGAGACGCTCACCATGTTCTCGAGCACCGAGCGCTTGACGTCGAGCGTCTCGTGCTCCTGCGCGTAGTAGCCGATCTTCAGGCCGTGGCCGGGCTCGATCTCGCCCGTGTCGGGCTCGTCGACGCCGGCCAGCATGCGCAGCAGCGTCGTCTTGCCTGCGCCGTTGAGGCCCAGGATGACGACCTTCGAGCCGCGGTCGATGGCGAGGTCGACCGCGGTGAAGATCTCCAGCGAGCCGTACGTGCGCGACAGGTTCGTCGCCCGCAGCGGCGTGCGGCCGCAGGGCGCGGGCGTCGGGAAGCGGAGCTTGGCGACGCGGTCGCTCGCGCGCACCTCCTCGAGCGAGCCGAGCATGCGCTCCGCGCGGCGGAGCATCTGCTTCGCCGCGGTCGCCTTCGTCGCCTTCGCGCCGAACTTGGCGGCCTGCTGCTGGAGCACGCTCGCCTTCTTCTCGGCGTTCGCGCGCTCCTTCTTGCGGCGCTCCTCGTCGGCCTCGCGCTGCTTGAGGTACTGCTTCCAGCCCATGTTGTAGGCGTCGATGACGCCGCGGTTGGCATCCAGGTAGAAGACGCGGTTGACGGTCTCGCCGACGAGCTCCACGTCGTGCGAGATGACGATGAGGCCGCCGGAGTAGCCCTTCAGGAAGTCGCGCAGCCAGACCACCGAGTCGGCGTCGAGGTGGTTCGTCGGCTCGTCGAGGATCATCGTGTCGGCGCCCGAGAACAGGATGCGGGCGAGCTCGATGCGACGGCGCTGACCGCCCGAGAGCGTCTTCAGCGGCTGGTCGAGCACGCGGTCGGGCAGATTGAGGTTGCTGGAGATCGCGGCGGCCTCCGCCTCGGCGGCGTACCCGCCGAGGGCGAGGAAGCGGTCGTCGAGGCGCGAGTACTTGCGCATGGCGGCGTCGCGCTCGGCGTCGGTCGTCGCATCGGCGATCGCGTGCGTGGCGGCGGCGAGCCCCTCGCGCACGTGGCCGAGGCCGCGGGCTTCGAGGATGCGGGTGCGCGCGGTCTCCTCCGGGTCGCCCGAGCGGGGGTCCTGCGGCAGGTAGCCGAGCTCGCCGGAGCGCTCGACCTTGCCGTTCGTGGGCAGCATGTCGCCCGCGAGCACCTTGGTGAGCGTCGTCTTGCCGGCGCCGTTGCGGCCCACCAGGCCGATCTTGTCGCCCGCTGCGACGCGGAAGCTGACGTCCTCCATGAGCGTGCGCACGCCGAGCGTGATTTCGAGATCGTGGACGGCGAGCACGGCGGAGACCTGACTTCCTTCTGGCAGACGACGGGGTGGATTGCGACGGGCGCGCCGCGGGCGATGCCTGCGCGGCGGGCGCTCTCGCGCAACCTGTCGAGCCTACCAGCGGGCGTCCCAGCGTGGCCCGCCGGCGCTGAGGGAATGCAGGAGCGCTCAGGAGCGCCGGGCGCGCAACGGCTCGGAAGCCTCCGCGCCGAGCGCGTCGACGCCGTCCAGCAGCAACCCGAGGCCGAAGGCGAACGACGCCTCATCGGCCGTGAACGCCCCGGGTTCCAGGTCGGCGCCGAGGAGCTCGGCCTGCAGCCGCTGCTGCTCGTGCGCGACGTGGCCGAGGAGGAAGTGGAGGATGCTCGCGGCGACGGCGGAGGCGCGCGCGGCGGCCGGATCGGTGCGATCGCCCGGCTCCCCCATGACGGCATCCACGAGATAGGCGTGCGCGCGGCCCTGGCCGTGGCCGAGCGCGACCGTGCTGGCGACGACCTCGGCGCCGTCCTTCACCGCGAAGAGCGCGCCGCGCAGGGCGGTCGCGGTGGCCGCGAGGCGCCCCCGCCGGTCGTCGCTCGGCGCGGTCGTCGCGCGGATGCGCGGCTCGGCGGCCGCCACGATCTCGTCGGCGACCGCCGCCAGCAGCGCCTGCTTGTTCGGGAAGTGCCAGTAGAGCGCGCTGGCCTGCACGCCGACGCTGGAGGCGAGCGCACGCATCGTGAGGTCCGCGAGCCCCCGGTCGTCGAGGATGCCGAGCGCGGCCGCCACGAGGTCGCCGCGCGAGCGCCGACGCTGCCCGGCGCGGCGAGTCGTCCGCGAGCCCGAGGGGTCGATCGTCTCGTCTCGGTCCCGACCGGCGTGCGGCGCTTCGACCACGGTTCCTCCTCGTGGGCGCTCGAGGTCGCCGCGCGTCGCTCGGCGTCGTCGTGCCCGTCGCCCATCGTATAACCTGAACGCTGTTCACCTGAACAGCGTTCAGTGAATGCCGCGTCCGCTCTTCCGCTCGATCGTCCCGGTGACGATCCGCGATCGATGATCATGGATGCGGCGTTCCG
>Ga0153918_1000992_pt1 | contig 11995 bp, 8 predicted proteins | sample TSFL002MetaG_FD_104687 | JGI IMG/M metagenome (GOLD analysis project Ga0153918, IMG submission 104687) | Attine ant fungus gardens microbial communities from Florida, USA - TSFL002 MetaG | ecosystem: Host-associated > Fungi > Mycelium > Unclassified | place: USA: Florida, Paynes Creek Historic... | reverse complement strand
GGCTGAAAACCGAGTGCAGCCACTTTTATCTGCGTATCGCCGAGGGCGTAGGCGGCGCGCTGGTGCAGCAGGGCGAAGTGGTAACCGGCCACAGCTGGACGGCAGGCGAAGTAGGGCATATCAACGTGCAGCCGGATGGCCCGCGCTGTCGCTGCGGACGTCAGGGATGCGCCGAAGCGCTGATCAGCAAACCGGCTATCGCGCAGCAGCTGGCGCAGCGCCGTCCCGGCCTGAGCTGGCAGACGCGCGATGAGGCGCCGAAGGTCGTCGATGAGGTGATGCAGCAGGCGGGCGGCTTTCTCGCCAGAGCCATCGGCGAGGTGATTTTATTGCTCAATCCCGCCAGCGTAATTATCGACGCGCCCTGGAATCTGCATCCGCTGTTTTGCGACACGGTGCGTAAACGCATCGCGGCCGGCACGCCAGCCTTCACCTTTCAAAACACGGCGCTGCATTTTTTACAGACGCGCCTCGATCCGGCGGTAGGGCTGTCGCTGGCGGTGATAGAGCAGTTTGAACAACGTCAGGGATAAAGAGAGCAGGAGAGGTCGCGGATGACGGGAAGCGATCGCAAAGTCGCTCAGGCATCTTTGCTCGCTCGGCCTGCGCGGATACGCACCTCATCCCTGAGGTGCGTCCGTGGTTACTGCGCGGTCGCTACCGGCGTGGCCGCCTGGTCGCGGGTGGCCGCTGGCGTCAGCGGCGTATAGTCGAGCTGCAGCACGCGGCTGGTTTCCGACAGCTCTTTCTCTGTTGCCGCCACGTTGCCGTTCAGCTTCTGACCGTAAGAGGGGATCATCTCTTTCAGCTTGCTCTGCCAGGCGTCGGACGCGACTTTGTCCTTAAAGACTTTTTGCATCAGCGTCAGCATGATCGGCGCGGCGGTTGAGGCGCCCGGCGACGCGCCCAGCAGCGCGGCGATAGAGCCATCTTTAGAGGCGACCACTTCGGTGCCGAGACGCAGCACGCCGCCTTTCTCCGCATCTTTCTTGATGATCTGCACGCGCTGGCCCGCAATCGCCAGACGCCAGTCCTCTTTCTTCGCGTCCGGGAAGTACTCTTTCAGCGCGGCGAAGCGGTCGTCGTCCGACAGCATCAGCTGGCCAATCAGGTATTTCACCAGATCGAAGTTATCCAGACCCACATGCACCATCGGCATAAAGTTGGAGGTGGTGGTAGCGCCGAACATATCCCACAGCGAACCGTTTTTCAGGTACTTGGTGGAGAACGTCGCGAAAGGTCCAAACAGCAGCACGCGCTTGCCGTCCAGCATACGGGTATCCAGGTGCGGCACCGACATCGGCGGCGCGCCGACAGAGGCTTTGCCGTACACCTTCGCCAGGTGACGCTGCACCACGGCCGGGTTGTCGGTGACGAGGAACTCGCCACCCACCGGGAAGCCCGCATAGTTATCCGCTTCCGGGATGCCCGACTTCTGCAGCAGCGGCAGCGCCGCGCCGCCTGCGCCGATAAACACGAACTTCGCGTGCACCACGTGCTCGGCGTTGTTGTTGTGCAGATCGGCGACGGTCACGTTCCAGCCGCCGTCGTCGGCGCGCTTGATATCGCGCACTTCATGGCCGGTTTCCAGCGAGAAGCGATCGCTTTTCTGCAGCGACGCCACCAGCTGACGCGTGATTTCGCCGAAGTTGACGTCGGTGCCGATCGGAATGCGCGTGGCCGCCACTTTCTGTTTCGCATCACGGCCTTCCATAACCAGCGGGATCCACTTCTCGATCTGCGCGTGGTCTTCTGAATATTCCATGCCGCGGAACAGCGTGCTTTTCTGCAGCGCTTCGTAGCGCTTGTGCAGGAAGTTGACGTTGTCGTCGCCCCAGACAAAGCTCATATGCGGCGTGCTGTTAATAAAGCTTTTCGGGTTGGTCAGGACGCCGCGATTGACCTGATAGGTCCAGAACTGGCGGGAAATCTGAAAAGATTCGTTAATTTCGACGGCTTTGCTGATATCGATGCTGCCGTCATCTTTTTCCGGCGTGTAGTTCATTTCCGCCAGCGCAGAGTGGCCGGTGCCGGCGTTATTCCAGCCGTTAGAGCTTTCTTCAGCGACTTTATCGAGACGCTCAACCATCTCAATATTCCACTGCGGCTCTAGCTCCTGCAAATAGGTTCCCAGGGTGGCACTCATTACGCCGCCGCCAATAAGCATGACGTCGACGTTTTTCTGCTCGTCGGCCCAGGCCGCGTGTTGCGCGACCAGCAGCGGCGCGCAGAGAGCCAGAAGTTGTACAATTTTACGCATGAAACACTTCTCCAACGGCTATCGGTGATAACCGGCCAGTGACACCGCGCGCCTTCTGCGGAGGCGCTGCGATCTCCATCAAAAATTCAACTCACATCCAACACGATTGGGTCATGTGTTAAGTTACAGTTAAAAGCGCGGCGGAATATAACATTCACACCACATGTTTTAAAAAGAATTACAAATATTGTAACTATTGTAACTTTTGAAAGTGAAAAAAGGCGGGGAGGCAAACGGGATTATTTAGTCAGCAAAGACGCGCGGCGCAAAACATTATTAACCGCAAGGCTAAACCCGCGGCGACAATAAAACGTCGTCTGTTTTACGCCGAATGCGGCTTAGCCTTTGTTCTCTGTTACAGCACGCTTTCGCCATAATGCTGGCGATATTCCTTCGGCGTCGCGGCATAGCTTTTTTTAAACACCGAATAGAAATATTGCAGCGAAGGATAGCCACACATCTGCGAAATTTCGTTGATGTTCAAAGAGGAGGAGGCCAGCAGCTCGCGCGCCTTTTCCAGTTTTTCACGGTGGATCATGGCGTGAATGGTGTCGCCGGTTTCATCGCGGAAGCGCTTCTCCAGGTTGGAGCGTGACATGCCGATGGCGTCCAGCACCTGCTCGACCTTGATGCCTTTACAGGCGTTGAAGCGAATATAGTGCATCGCCTGGATAACGGCGGGATCGCGCAGCGAGCGGAAATCGGTGGAGCGGCGGGCGATCACTTTGACCGGCGGCACCAGAATACGCTGAAGCGGCAGCGGCTGCTTGTCCAGCAGGCGATGCAGCAGCTTAGCGGCCTGATAGCCCATCTGCCGCGTGCCCTGCGCCACGGACGAAAGCGCCACGCGCGACAGATAGCGCGTCAGCTCTTCGTTGTCGATGCCGATCACGCTCAGCTTTTCCGGCACCGGAATTTTAAGGTGTTCGCACGCCTGCAGCAGATGACGCGCACGGGCGTCGGTCACGGCGATAATGCCGGTCTGCTGCGGCAGGGTTTGCAGCCAGTCGGCCAGCCGGTTCTGCGCGTGCTGCCAGTTCTCCGGCGCGGTGTTCATGCCCTGATACACCACGCCCTGATAGCGCTCGCGCTGCACCAGCTGGCGAAAGGCGTGCTCGCGCTCCTGCGCCCAGCGCTTGCCGCTGGAGGCGGGCAGGCCGTAAAAGGCGAAGCGGTTGATGCCCTTCTCTTTGAGGTGAAGAAAGGCGCTCTCTACCAGCGCCGCGTTGTCGGTGGCGATATAGTGCACCGGCGGATAATCCTGCTGGCGATGGTAGGAGCCGCCGACGCCGACAATCGGCACCTCGACGTTCGCCAGCAGCTGCTCGATAGAGCTGTCGTCGTAGTCGGCGATCACGCCGTCGCCCAGCCATTCGCGAATATTCTCGATGCGGCAGCGAAAATCCTCCTCGATAAAAATATCCCAGTCGGTCTGTGACGCCTGTAAATATTCGCCGACGCCCTCTACCACCTGACGGTCATACACTTTGTTGGCATTGAACAGCAACGTAATGCGATAGCGTTTTTCATGCATAGTGGCGCGCTCTCCTGAATCCCAGCGCCATGCATAGCACGGCGAGATGAACCGCAGAAATTGTTTGCGCCACGTTGTGATCGCCGACGCGATTACACCCGCCGGCGCGTGGCGGTATCCATCCACACCGCCAGCAGCAGGATCGCCCCTTTGACGATGTACTGCCAGAAGGTGGGCACGTCCATCATGCTCATGCCGTTATCCAGCGACGCCATAATAAAGGCGCCCATCACCGCGCCCGCCACCGAGCCGACGCCGCCCGCCAGGCTGGTGCCGCCGATAACGCAGGCGGCGATGGCGTCCAGCTCGGCGATATTGCCCGCCGACGGCGAGCCCGCGCCGAGGCGCGAGCTTAAAATCAGCCCGGCGATCGCCACCATCACGCCGTTGATGGCGAACACTGCCAGCTTAGTGCGCGCCACGTTAATGCCCGACAGCCGCGCGGCGTCGAGGTTGCCGCCGATGGCGTAGATACGGCGGCCAAAGGCGGTGCGCGTCGCCATAAACATGCCGCCCAGCAGCAGCAACGCCAGCAGCAGCACCGGCGTCGGCACGCCGCGATAGTCGTTGAGCAGCCAGATGGCGCCCAGCACCAGCACCGCGGTAATCGCCTGTCGCGCCACCGTGCTGCCGGCGGCGGACTGCGTCAGCCCCAGCTGCTGGCGGCGCAGCCGCAGCCGCCACTGCCACAGCATAAACAGCGCCAGACCGGCGATGCCGAAACCGAAGCCGACGCCGTCGGGAAGATAGCTCTGTCCAATCTGCGACATGGCGGGCGTGGTCGGCGCGACCGTGGTGCCATTGGTGATCCCTACCAGAATGCCGCGAAACGCCAGCATACCGGCCAGGGTGACGATAAATGACGGCACTTTGCGATAGGCGACCCACCAGCCGTTCCAGGTGCCCAGCAGCAGCCCCATCAGCAGCGTCGCCGCGATGGTGAGCGGCAGCGGCCAGCCGAGCCAGACGTCGAAAATCGCCGCCGCGCCGCCCAGCAGGCCCATCATCGAGCCCACCGAGAGATCGATCTCCGCCGAAATAATCACGAACACCATGCCGACCGCCAGAATGCCGGTGATAGCGGTCTGGCGCAGCAGGTTAGAGACGTTGCGCGCGCTAAGCCACGCGCCGTCGGTGGTCCAGGTGAAAAACAGGGCGATAACCAGGATGGCGCCCAGCATCACCAGCACCTGCAGATTGGGCAGAGAGAATTTCCCCGGCGACGGCGCGCCCGGCAGCGTGCCCTGACGACTTTCGGTTTTAAGCATAATGTTCACTCCGCAGGGCCGCTTCCATTACTTGCTCCTGAGTCAGGTTGTCGTTAATCAGATCGGCTTTGATCCGCCCTTCATGCATCACCAGCACGCGATCGCTCAGGCCCAGCACTTCCGGCAGTTCGGATGAGATGACGATCACCGCGATCCCCTGCTGCACCAGGCTGTTGATCAGCAGATAGATCTCCTGACGCGCGCCGACGTCGATGCCGCGCGTCGGCTCGTCGAGGATCAGGATCTGTGGGTTGAGCAGCAAACATTTGGCGATAATCGCCTTCTGCTGGTTGCCGCCGCTCAGCCGACCGATGGCCAGCTCCGGCGACGAGGTTTTCACCCGCAGCCGCGCGATAGCGTCGTTAATGACGTGCTGCTCGCGCGTCTCGTCCAGCGGCGCGAAGCGGCGGCTGAACTGGTCCAGCGCCGCCAGGGTGATATTTTTTCCCACCCCCATCAGCGGCACGATGCCATCTTTTTTGCGGTCTTCCGGCACCATAGCGATGCCCTGGGCGATCGCCTGCTGGCAGTCGCGGATCTGCACCTGCTTGCCGTCAATCCAGATATCGCCCTGCCAGCGCCCCGGCCAGACGCCGAACAGGCACTGGACCGTTTCGGTGCGGCCGGCGCCGACCAGCCCGGCGATGCCGAGGATCTCGCCGCGCTTCAGGCTGAACGAAACGTCGTTGACGCGGCGCACCTGTCGGTTGACCGGATGCCAGGCGGTGAGGTGCTCGACGCGCAGCACCGTCTCGCCGATAGCGTGCCGCTGATGCGGATAGAGCGCGGTGAGTTCGCGGCCCACCATCATGGTAATAATGTCATCCTCGCTCAGCCCGGCGGCTGGGCGAGTAGCGATGGGCTTGCCGTCGCGGATGACGCAGATGGTGTCGGAGATCGCTTTCACCTCGTTCAGCTTGTGGGAGATATAGATGCAGGCGATGCCGTGGTCGCGCAGGTTATTGATAATACTCAGCAGCACCTCGGTTTCCCGCTCGGTCAGCGAGGAAGTCGGCTCATCGAGGATCAGCAGCCGCACCTGCTTATTCAGCGCGCGGGCGATCTCGACCAGCTGCTGCTGCCCCAGCCCGAGGTCGCCGACGCGGGCGTCGGGCGAGACGTCGAGCCTGACCCGCGCCAGCAGCTGCTGGCAGCGCAGCGTCATGGCTTCGTCGTCAACGATGCCGAAGCGGCCCAGCTCGGCGCCGAGAAAAATGTTCTCCATCACCGTCAGCTGGCGCACCAGCGCCAGCTCCTGATGAATAATCACAATGCCCTTGCGTTCGGTGTCGCGGATGGTCTGCGCCTGAATCGCCTCGCCAGCGAAGTGGATCTCGCCGTCGAACTCGCCGTGCGGGTAGAGCCCGCACAGGATTTTCATCAGCGTGGATTTGCCCGAGCCGTTTTCGCCGCACAGCGACATCACTTCGCCGCTCTCCAGCCGCAGGCTGACGTTATCCAGCGCCTTCACGGCGCCGAATCGCTTGGTGATATTGTTCATTTCCAGCAGCATCGATCTCTCCTCTTCGCGGCGCGCGCTCAGAGTTCGCTCTGTTTATGGAAACCGTCTTTCACCACGGTGCTCTCGATATTCTCTTTATTGACCTGAATCGGCGTCAGCAGGCGCGAGGGCACCTCTTTCAGGCCGTTGTTCAGCTTGCCGTTGCTGGCGGGCGTTTTGCCGTTGCCCAGCTCAATGGCGATGTTGGCGGCTTCGGTGGCGAGCTGGGTGATCGGCTTATAGACGGTCATGGTCTGGGTGCCGTTGATGATGCGCTTGATGGCGGCGAGATCGGCGTCCTGACCGGAGATGGCGACTTTGCCCGCCAGGCCCTGCGCGCTCAGCGCCTGGATCGCGCCGCCGGCGGTGGCGTCGTTGGAGGCGACCACCGCGTCGATGTGATTGCCGTTGGCGGTCAGGGCGTTTTCCATGATTTTCAGTGCGTTTTCCGGCAGCCAGGCGTCGACCCACTGGTCGCCGACCACTTTAATGCTGCCGTTGTCGATATAGGGTTTTAACACCTTCATCTGACCGGCGCGAAACAGGTGCGCGTTATTATCTACCGGCGATCCGCCCATCAGAAAATAGTTTCCTTTCGGCACCTGCTTAACAATGCTTTCCGCCTGCAGTTCGCCGACCTTTTCATTATCGAACGAAATATAAAAATCGATATCGGCGTTATTTATCATGCGGTCGTAGGCCAGCACTTTAATGCCTTCGCGTTTCGCTTCAGCCACCACGTTGCTTAATACCTGCCCGTTGTAGGGAATGATCACCAGCACGTCGACGCCGCGGTTGATCATATTTTCGATTTGCGACATTTGCGTCTCTTCATTGCCATTGGCCGACTGCACAAAGACTTTGGCGCCCTGCGATTCCGCCTGCTTTACGAAGATGTCGCGGTCTTTTTGCCAGCGCTCAAGGCGCAGGTCGTCAATCGCCATGCCGATCTTCACTTCTTTGGCGCTGCCGGCGTGGCTGAAGAGCGCCAGCGCGGCGCAGGCGGCTAACAGCGTACGTTTCATTTTCATGATGTTCATCCTGTAGGGTGGGAGAGGCTGTTGTCGTTATCGCTTTGGTCCAGGCGGATGAATTGTTGCCCTGAGTTTCCGCCAACATCAATTACTGATTTTTATCCAGCGATTACGTTTTTTGGTTTATTTCCGTTTTTATGAGCGGGATCGAGATTTAACGTTTTTAAGAGAAGAGGAGGGCGGCGAAGCGCGGTCTGGTTATTAATTTGCGAGCAAACGCACAAATATTAATTATCTCAATCTGGGTGTGAAATATCGTAATTGAGCCGGCGGAAAAAGCGTAAGCAATATAAAGGCTCACGGCCGACTGTCCGGATTTTCACGCTGAGGAGCGAAACATGCACGCCTATTTCGACCAGATCGAACGCGTTCGTTTTGAAGGAGTAAAGAGCACCAATCCACTGGCGTTTCGCCATTACAATCCTGACGAGGTTATCCTCGGCAAAACCATGGCCGAGCACCTGCGTTTTGCCGCCTGCTACTGGCACACCTTCTGCTGGAACGGCGCGGATATGTTCGGCGTCGGCGCGTTCGACCGCCCATGGCAAAAAAGCGGCGACGCGCTGCAGCTGGCGAAGCTCAAGGCGGACGTGGCGTTTGAGTTTTTCCACAAGCTCAACGTGCCCTACTACTGCTTCCACGACGTCGACGTCGCGCCAGAGGGCGATTCGCTGCGCAGCTATCAGGAAAATTTCGCGGTGATGACCGACAAGCTGCTGGAGAAACAGCAGGAGAGCGGCGTGAAGCTGCTGTGGGGCACCGCCAACTGCTTTACCCATCCGCGCTATGGTGCCGGCGCGGCGACCAGCCCCGATCCGGAAATCTTCGCCTGGGCGGCGAGCCAGGTGTGCAGCGCCATGCAGGCGACGCAGACGCTGGGCGGCGAAAACTATGTGCTGTGGGGCGGCCGCGAGGGGTATGAAACCCTGCTGAACACCGATCTGCGCCAGGAGCGCGAGCAGATTGGCCGCTTTATGCAGATGGTGGTGGAGCACAAACATAAAATCGGCTTCCAGGGCACGCTGCTGATCGAGCCGAAACCGCAGGAGCCGACCAAACATCAGTATGATTATGACGTGGCGACGGTGTACGGCTTCCTGAAGCAGTTCGGGCTGGAGAAAGAGATCAAGGTGAACGTGGAGGCGAACCACGCCACGCTGGCGGGCCACTCATTCCATCATGAGATCGCTACCGCTATCGCGCTGGGCATTTTCGGTTCGGTGGACGCCAACCGCGGTGATGTCCAGTGCGGCTGGGATACCGACCAGTTCCCGATCAGCGTGGAAGAGAACGCGCTGGTGATGTACGAGATTATTAAAGCGGGCGGCTTCACCACCGGCGGCCTGAACTTCGACGCCAAAGTGCGTCGCCAGAGCACGGACAAATATGACCTCTTTTACGGCCATATCGGCGCGATGGATACCATGGCGCTGGCGCTGAAGGCGGCGGCGCGCATGGTAGAGGCGGGCGAGCTGGACCAGCGCGTGGCGCAGCGTTACAGCGGCTGGAATGGTGAATTCGGCCAGCAAATCCTGAAAGGGGAGTTTTCTCTCGCCTCGCTGGCGGCGCATGCTCAGCAGCAGCAGTTCAATCCGCAGCATCACAGCGGTCGCCAGGAGCAGCTGGAGAACCTGGTCAACCACTATCTTTATGATTTCTGACACAACCGGGAGTAAGGCATGTATATCGGGATCGATTTAGGCACGTCCGGGGTCAAGGTGGCGCTGCTGAATGCGCAGGGCGAGGTGGCGGCGGTCAGCAGCGCACCGCTGCAGGTGTCGCGTCCGCAGGCGCTCTGGAGCGAGCAGGATCCCGAAAGCTGGTGGCTGGCGACCGATCGGGCGATGCAGACGCTGGCGCAGCAGCATGCGCTCAGCGAGGTGAAGGCCATCGGCCTGAGCGGCCAGATGCACGGCGCGACGCTGCTGGACAGCGCGCATCGCGTGCTGCGCCCGGCCATTTTATGGAACGACGGGCGCAGCGGCGAGCAGTGCCGCGAGCTGGAGCAGCGCGTGCCCGCGTCGCGCCAGATCACCGGCAACCTGATGATGCCCGGCTTTACCGCGCCCAAGCTGCTCTGGGTGCAACAGCACGAGCCTGAGATTTTTCAGCGGGTGGCGAAGGTGCTGCTGCCGAAAGACTACCTGCGCTGGCGGCTGAGCGGCGACTTCGCCAGCGACATGTCGGACGCGGCGGGCACGATGTGGCTCGATGTGGCGCGCCGCGACTGGAGCGATCGGATGCTCGACGCCTGCGGCCTGACGCGCGAGCAGATGCCCGCGCTATTCGAAGGCAACGCGGTAACCGGTTCGCTGAATGCCGACATCGCGGCGCGCTGGGGCATGGCGCCGGTGCCGCTGGTAGCGGGCGGCGGCGACAACGCCGCGGGCGCGGTGGGCGTCGGTATGACCGAACCGGGCCAGGGCATGCTGTCGCTTGGCACTTCCGGCGTCTATTTCGTGGTCAGCGACGGCTACCTCAGCAATCCGCAGCGCGCGGTGCACAGCTTCTGCCATGCGCTGCCGCAGCGCTGGCATTTAATGTCGGTGATCCTCAGCGCCGCCGCCTCGCTCGACTGGGCCGCGGCGCTGACCGGCTGCGCCGACGTGCCGCAGCTGCTGGCGGAAGCGGAACGTGCCAGTGACAGCGCGCCGCCGCTGTGGTTTCTGCCCTATCTCTCCGGCGAACGCACGCCGCACAACAATCCGCAGGCGACCGGCGTCTTTTTCGGCCTGACGCATCAGCATGGTCGGCCGGAGCTGGCGCGCGCGGTACTGGAAGGCGTCGGCTACGCGCTGGCGCAGGGCATCGACGCGGTGCACGAGTGCGGCGTCGCGCCCTCCAGCATTATGCTGATCGGCGGCGGCGCGCGCAGCGCGCTGTGGCGGCAGATGCTGGCCGATATCAGCGGCCAGACGCTCGACTACTGTCAGGGCGGCGAGGTGGGGCCAGCGCTGGGCGCGGCGCGGCTGGCGCAGCTGGCGCTCGACCCGCAGGCGACGCTGCCCGCCTTAACGCGCGTGCAGCGCCATCAGCCCGACGCGGCGCGCCATCACTATTATCAGCCGCTGCGCGACACCTTTGCTCGCCTCTATACGCAGCTGGCGCCGCTGATGCGCTAAGCCTGTCCCGTCCTGTCGCGATCTTGTCCCGATTTGGCCTTCTTCCTCTGCCTCAGGCCCGTCATGATGGGCCTGAATTCATTTCTCAGGAGGCCGAAAATGGCACAGGCAGCACTGTTAGTCATTGATGTTCAGCAGTCGTTTCAACACCGTGATTTCTGGCAGGAAGAGGACGTTCCGGCGTTTCAGCGCCATATTAGCGCGCTGATCGAAGGCTGCCAGGCGAAAGCGATTCCAGTGGTAGACGTCTTCCACGTCGCGCCGCAGGGGCCGTTTGCCCTCGACTCCGGCTGGGTGAAGCGGATGGATTTTTTACAGCACGAGGCGGCCTTCAGCGTGCAGAAACATGTGCACAACGCCCTGACCGAATCGGGCCTGCTGCCCTGGCTGGAGGCGCAGGGGATCGACACGCTGATTATCAGCGGCATCCGCACCGAGCAGTGCTGCGAAACCACCGCGCGCGTGGCGTCCGATCTCGGTTTTAAGGTACTGTTTGTCAGCGAGGCGACGCTGACTTTTCCGATGACGCACAATGGCGTCACGCTCAGCAGCGCCGAGCTGATTCACCGTACCGAAACCGTGCTGATTAACCGCTTTGCCGAGGTGGTGAGCGTGGAAGCGTGCCTGGCGCGCGTCTGACAACAAGGAGTGGCGCGATGGCGCAAACCGTCCTGTTTCTTACTCTGCCCGGCGTGATGGCGCTTGATGTGACCGGACCGGCGGAGACGCTGCGGCTGGCGGGGGATCGCTTTGCGCTGCGCTATATCGGCCCAGAGGAGAGCGTGCTCAGCTCGACGCAGATGACCATCGCCGGCATCGAGCCGCTGCCGGCGAGCCTGCCGCCCGACAGCCTGCTAGTGGTGCCGGGCGTGTATGACTCTTCGGTCTGGTTCGCCACGCCGCAGGCGGAAATAGCGCGACGCTGGCTGCAACGTCAGCAGCCGCTGCTGCGCGCGCGGCAGATCACCCTGATCTGCGTCTGTTCCGGCGCGCTGCTGGCGGCACAGGCCGGTTTGCTCGACGGCGTGCAGTGCACCACCCATCACGAGGTGCTCGCAAGGCTGAAAGCCGCTGCGCCCGCCGCGCTGGTGAAAGAGAACCGCGTGTTTGTCGACGACGATAATATCTGGACCAGCGCCGGCATCACCGCTGGCATCGATCTCTCCCTGCATCTGATTAACCGGCTGTGCGGCGCGCAGGCGGCGCTGGAGGTGGCGCGCGAGATGGTGGTGTGGTTCCGCCGCTCCGGCGACGATCCGCAGCTGTCGCCCTGGCT
>Ga0153918_1000991_pt1 | contig 11998 bp, 10 predicted proteins | sample TSFL002MetaG_FD_104687 | JGI IMG/M metagenome (GOLD analysis project Ga0153918, IMG submission 104687) | Attine ant fungus gardens microbial communities from Florida, USA - TSFL002 MetaG | ecosystem: Host-associated > Fungi > Mycelium > Unclassified | place: USA: Florida, Paynes Creek Historic... | reverse complement strand
AGCAAGAAGGCGGGAAGGGTCCGTTGAATCATCGTGTTTCTCCAGTGCGATGGTGCAAGATGACTTTATGACGCAGGGCGTCCACGCAAGTTCCTTTTACATTCCAGCATAGCGACAAGCCAGGGTTATTGACCTGTGCCTGCTTGCACGGCTGCCTGTGATATAACTGCGCGCATCATCTTCCCCTGCGACGGACACTCATGAAAGCCAAGGCAGATACCCCCTTCGTGGCGCTGAACATTGCCGTGCTGACGGTCAGCGACACCCGCACGTTCGAAACCGACACCTCCGGGCAAACCTTTGTCGAGCGCCTTACCGCCGCGGGCCACAACCTGGCCGCGCGCGTGCTGCTCAAGGATGACCTGTACAAGATCCGCGCCCAGGTCGCCACCTGGATCGCCGACGACAGCGTACAGGTGGTGCTGATTACCGGTGGTACCGGCTTTACCGGCCGTGACAGTACACCAGAAGCTGTCTCCTGCCTGCTGGACAAGCAGGTTGAAGGTTTTGGCGAGCTGTTCCGGCAGATTTCCGTGGCCGATATCGGCACCTCCACCATTCAGTCGCGGGCCCTGGCCGGCCTGGCCAATGGCACCCTGGTGTGCTGCCTGCCGGGTTCGACCAATGCCGTACGCACCGGTTGGGACGGCATCCTCGCCGAACAGTTGGATGCCCGCCATCGTCCGTGCAATTTCGTCGCCCACCTGAAACAGGCAGCGGCCTGTGACAGCCGTGGCTGAGGTTTCCGCTGTCCGGCCACTGATGCCAGTGGAGCAAGCCCTGGAGCGCCTGCTGGCGCTGGCCGAGGCTGCGCCAATCACGCAAACCGAACGCGTCCCGCTGGCTGAAGCCGAAGGCCGCGTGCTGGCCACCGAGCTGGTGGCCACGCTCGACCTGCCGCCATGGCCGAACAGCGCCATGGACGGTTATGCCTTGCGTCTGGCCGACCTGCAGGGCGAGCCTTTGCCGGTCAGCCAGCGGATCTTCGCCGGGCACGCGCCTGAACCTCTGCAGCCCGGCACGTGCGCACGGATCTTCACCGGTGCGCCGATGCCGGCGGGTGCCGACTGCGTCGAAATGCAGGAAAACACCGAGGTGCTGGAAGATGGCCGGGTGCGCTTCCTCGAAGCGCTGACGCTTGACCAGAACGTGCGCCCGCAGGGCCAGGAAACCCGCAAGGGCGAGCAGGTGATGGCCGCCGGCACACGGCTCGGGCCGATAGAACTGGGCCTGGCGGCGACCCTGGGCCATGCTGAGCTGCAAGTGGTGCGACGGGTGCGGGTGGCAGTGCTGTCCACTGGCGATGAGCTGGTCGAGCCTGGCCTGCCGCTTGGCCCGGGGCAGATCTACAACAGCAACCGGCGCCTGCTGGTCAGCTGGCTGCAGCGGCTGGGCTGCGAAGTGCGCGACATGGGCATTGTTCCCGACAACCTGGAACGTACCCGCGAGTGCCTGGGTGCCCTGGGCGATGTCGACCTGATCCTTTCCACTGGCGGGGTTTCCGTGGGCGAGGCCGACTACCTCGGTGCCGCACTGCGCGAAGCGGGGGAACTGGCGTTGTGGAAGCTGGCGATCAAGCCTGGCAAGCCGCTGACATTCGGCCATTACCGTGGTGTTCCGGTGCTCGGCCTGCCCGGCAACCCGGCGTCGACCCTGGTCACCTTCGGCCTGTTGACGCGGCCCTACCTGTTGCGCCGCCAGGGTGTGGCTGATGTCACGCCGCTGCGCTTCGAGGTACCGGCCGGGTTCGAATGGACCAAGGCCGGCACGCGCCGCGAGTACTTGCGTGCGCGCATCGACCAAGGCCAGGTGCGCATCTACAAGAACCAGAGCTCCGGTGTGCTGCGCAGTGCGGCCTGGGCAGAGGGTTTGGTGGAGGTGCGTGAAGGCAGCACGCCGAAACCTGGCGATAGCGTGCCGTTCATCCCGCTGAGCGAATTACTCAGTTGAGCGGCCCAGCCAGGCGCCAGCGCCTTGGGGGGCGTCGGCCGTTGCTGCCTGGGTAAGGCGCATGTGCACCGTTTCCAGTTGCTGGGCGGCCACGCTCCAGTCGTGGCGATTGCGGGCGAACTGTCGGCCGGCCTCGCTCAATTGGCACATGCGCCAGGGCTGGTTGAGCAATTGCGTGACCAGCAGCGCCAACTGGTCGCCGTCATCACTGCCCAGGTAATGTTCGCCGTTGTTGGCGGCCAGCCCTGAGACGCCTTTGCCGGTGCTGATCACCGGCAGCCCGGCGGCCATGGCTTCGAGGATCTTCACCTTGGAGCCCCCGGCATAGCGCAAGGGCGCGAAGAACAGCGCGGAGCGGCGTTGCAATTCGCGCAGGTCCGGGCGATAGCCGACCCATTCGATACGTGGATCGTTCCAGCGCAGTTTCCAGCTTGCTGACAGGGCATGCCCGGCAATGGCCAGGCGTACCGCCGGGTTGCTCATCCACACTTGGGGCAGGATTTCTTCCAGGGCCCATTCGATCGCCTCCACGTTGGCGGCGTACTCGAAGTTGCCAACGAACAGCAGGCGCTGGCTGTGCAGGGCCGGGCGGACGTTCTGGTAATAGTCGCAATCGACGCCGTTGACCACCACCTTTACCGGGCGGCCGCTGACCTGGCTGATCAACTCGGCATCATGCGGGCTCACCGCCACCACCTCGGTGGGTTGGCGCAGCACGCGCTGTTCCCAGCGCCGGTAGCGCCAACGGTCGAAGGCGTTGAGCGGGCGCAGCCACAGCGGCAGGCGGTCGTGGCAGGCGGCGCCGGTGACTGATTCCAGGTTGTGCTCGCAGAGCATGTAGGGCAGCTCGCGGGCCTGCAGTGCTTTTTCGAAAGGCTGGAAACTGTAGCTGTGCTCGATCTGGATAACGTCCCAGGGTTCATCCAGCAGCTGCTCGAACTGACGCCGCAAGCCTGGCGACAGGCCATTGATGATGGCCCGCATCGGGTAGTCGATGATCGGCGAGGCGAGCAGATTGAGCGGGCTGTGCAAGGGGCGCCGGGGCAGCACGATCAGGCGTTCGAGCAGGGGTTCCAGGGCTTCGCGGGCGGCATCGCACAAAGGGATTTTCGACTGCACCAGCAAGGTGATCCGGTGGCCCTGCTGCGCCAGCGCGCGCAGCAGGTGATATTGCCGGGTCTTGCTGCCACTGGTGGTGGGCCAGGGCAGGTAAGGCAGAGTCCAGAGAATGCGCATGAAGCGGAAACCTCGCTGAAGGCTGCGGACAAAAAACGCGCCCGCCAGCCTTCAGCCGATGGCTGCCGCCGGGACGCGTCCGTAAATATCAGTAAAGCGCACGATGTCGTCTTCGCCCAGGTACTCGCCGCTCTGGACTTCGATCATCACCAGGTCGATGACGCCGGGGTTGGTCAGGCGGTGGGTGCGGCCTGGCTTGATGAAGGTCGACTCGTTGGTGTCGAGCAGAAACTCTTCTTCGCCGTTGGTCACGCAGGCCATGCCGCTGACGATGATCCAGTGCTCGCTGCGATGATGGTGCATCTGCAGCGACAGCGATTCGCCAGGGCGCACCATGATCCGCTTGATCTTGAAGCGCGGGCCTTCCTCGAGCACGGTGTACATGCCCCAGGGGCGAATGACGGTGCGGTGCAGGCGGTAGGCCTCATGGCCTTGGTGCTTGAGCTGCTGGGCAATCACCTTGACCTCCTGGCTGCGCGCTGCGTCGGCGATCAGCAGGGCGTCGGGGGTGTCGATGACGATGAGGTTATCCAGGCCTACCGCGCCGACCAGGCGCTTTGGCGAGTCGATGTAGCAGTTGGTCACATCGTGCAGCACGGCTTCACCATTGCAGTGGTTGCCGTCGTCGTCGGTGTGGCGCAGTTCGCGCACTGCCTCCCAGCTGCCGATATCGCTCCAGCCCAGTTCGCAAGGCACCACGGCAACCTTGTCGGAGCGCTCCATCAAGGCGTAGTCGATGGAAATGTCCTCGGCCAGGGCGAAGCTGTTCGGGTCCAGTTCCACCTGCAGTGCCTTGTCGCCCTCCTTGGTCGCGCTCTGTTCCAGGCAGCAGGTCACGCAAGCCAGCAGTTCCGGGGCATGCGCCTGCAATTCGGCGAGCACGGTGCCCGCACGCAGACAGAACATGCCGGCGTTCCACAGGTGGCGGCCGCCTTCGAGGTATTCGCGGGCGGTGAGGGCATCGGGCTTCTCCACGAAGCAGGTGACCTGATGCGCATGCTTGCCGATCGCCTCGCCTTGCTCGATGTAACCAAAGCCGGTTTCGGCGCGGCTGGGCAGCAGGCCGAAGGTGGCCAGCCAGCCATCGTCAGCCAACAGCCGGGCGTGTTCGACGGCGTTGGCGAAGGCCTCGGCATCCTGGATCAGGTGGTCGGCCGGCAACACCAGCAGCACGCTGTCCTGGCCATAGTGCCTGGCACAATGCAGCGCGGCTGCAGCGATGGCGGGAGCAGTGTTGCGGCCATTAGTTTCCAGCAGGTAATCGAGGGCGAGGTTGGCGGTGTTGACCTGGCGGTATTCGTCCTGGGTGCGGAAGAACACTTCGCGGTTGGTCACCGTCAGTATTCTCTCGACGCCCGGTAACGCCGCCGCGCGGGAAAAGGTCTTCTGCAGCAGGCTCTGGCCATCGGGCAGACGCATGAAGGGTTTGGGCATGGCTTCGCGCGAAACCGGCCACAGGCGGGTGCCGGCACCGCCGGCGATGATGCAGGGGATCAGAACGCTCATTTCACGGCCTCGACTCTGAGCGCTGGTTACAGCGCAGTGAAGGGAAACGTTGCGACCTGTCACGGTTTTGGCGGAAAAGTCAAAAAACCGACTTTTCACTACAGCTTCGTCCATGAAGGCCAAATATTTGTCGATCATGCGCCGGATGGAAAAAGCTTTCAATGATATTTATGTGAATCTGGTCGTTTTTTTGTTCGACCATGCGCCAGGTCAATCCACGATGTAGAGCTGTTTTACCGGCGGCATGCAGTATTTGGGCAGACTTTGTGGTCGAGATCTGGACCGAACCAACCCCATGGAGACGCGTGATGCCACAGCGCAAGGCAATCTTGATCCTGCATGGCAAGCAGGCCATGAACGAAGCGGTGCGCCACGCCGTGAGCGCCATGCGCGAGCGTGGCTGGACGCTGGATGTGCGGGTGACCTGGGAAGGTGGCGATGCCCAGCGGATGGTAGGCGAAGCGCTGGCGGCCGGGTACAGCCAGGTGATCGCTGGCGGGGGGGACGGCACCTTGCGCGACGTCGCCGAGGCCATGGGCCGGGCACGCAGCGAAGCCAGCCTGGCGCTGCTGCCGCTGGGGACGGCCAACGACTTCGCCAAGGCTGCCGGCATTTCCCTTGAGCCCACCGAGGCCTTGGCGCTGCTGGAGCTGCCGCCACGGCCAATCGACTTGGGCCAGGTGGGCGACCAGTTGTTCCTGAACATGGCCACAGGCGGTTTCGGCAGTCAGGTTACCGCCAATACCTCTGAAGACCTGAAGAAAATGCTCGGCGCTGCGGCCTACCTGTTTACCGGGCTGTCGCGCTTCAGTGAGCTGCAGGCCGCCTCGGTCGAGCTGTCAGGGCCGGGCTTCGACTGGCAGGGCGACCTGCTGGCGCTGGGGATCGGCAATGGTCGCCAGGCCGGTGGCGGACAAGTGTTGTGCCCGGACGCGCAAGTCGATGATGGCCTGCTCGATATCGCCATCCTGCCAGCGCCCCAGGAAATGGTAGGCGCCCTTCGTGATTTGCTGGCGGGTGAAGGTTTGTTCGTGCGGGCGCGTTTGCCCTGGGTCGAGGTCACCTGTTCGCAGGGGCTGGACATCAACCTTGATGGCGAGCCGCTGCAGGCCGACAGCCTGCGCTTTGCGGCGTTGCCAGGGGCGCTGCGCCTGCACTTGCCGTTGAATTCACCGCTGATCAGTCGTCCAGGCTGATGATTTTCTCGCGCACGGCGAACAGCACCAGGCCGGCCACGTCGTAGATCTGCAGGCGCTTCATGATCTGCGAACGGTGGGTTTCCACGGTCTTTATCGACAGGCCCAGGCCGGCGGCGATTTCGCGGGTAGACTTGCCGCGCACGATCAGGCGCAGGATCTCCAGTTGCCGTGCGGTGAGGTTGTGGCGATCGAGGCCGGGTTGCTTGCCGTGTTGCGCGCGCATCAGCGCCTGGTTGATCACCGTATGGGCGATGGCCGGGCTGAGGTAGCGCTCGCCAGTGCGCAGCGCGGCCAAGGCCTGCTCCAGTTCGGTTGCCGTGGCATCCTTGAGCAAATAACCGTGGGCGCCACTTTCCAGCGCCCGCATGATCAGGTCCGGATCGGTGTGCATGGACAGGATCAGCACCTTGCAGGGGTTACCCGTGGCGCGCAGTTGGGTAAGGGCATCGAGGCCGCTGGTCGAGCGCATGGAGATGTCCAGCAGGACGATGTCGGGTGCCAGGTGCCGAACCTGCTCGAGCAACTGGTCGCCGTCATCGGCTTCGCCGGCCACGGTGTAGCCAGGGATGTCGGATACCAGGGCACGAACCCCGGCACGGATCAGCGAGTGGTCATCCACCAGCAGCAATCTACAGGTCATGTTGAAGCGGTAGTCCTGGCGCGTTCATGAATACGGGGTGGCCACGGGAACAGCACGTCGATCGTCGTGCCCAGGCCGAGCTGGCTGGTGATCGCCAGGCTGCCGTTGAGGGCGGTGGCGCGTTCCTGCATGCCGGCCATGCCGCGTTGGCCGGCCTCGGCCGGATTGGCCGCCGGGATGAAGCCCTGGCCGTCATCCTGGATCGACAGGGCAAGCCCTGCTGCGCTGCGCTGCAGGCGGATGGTCAAGTTGCGCGCCCGGGCATGGCGCAGCATGTTGGTGACCGCCTCCTGGGTGATGCGAAACGCCGCCATGGCGACTTCTTCGGAAATGCCGCCCAGGCGCTGATGGCATTCCAGGCTCCAGTGCACATCGGTGTTTGCCAAGGTGCGTACCAGATGGGCCCGCAGGCTGGCCTCGAGACCAAGGCTGGCCAGTTGCCGTGGGTTGAGCAGGGCGGAAACGTCGCGCACTTTGCTCAAGGTGTCTTCGAGTGTGCTGCGCAAACTGCCACAGTGTGCCTGCAAGTCGCTCGGTACACGGCGTTGCAACCAATCCAGCTGCATCTTGGCAGCGGTCAGCAACTGCCCGATGTCGTCGTGCAGTTCGCGGCTCAGGTGCTGGCGCTCTGTCTCCTGGACTTGGAGCATGCGCCCGGCCAGCTCCGCCGGGCGCAGGCTGATCGACTTGGCACCGTGGCTCAGGTGCCAGCAGACGCCAAGCGTGGCCACCAGTTGCAGCAACAACAGGCTGGCCGGCATGCCTTGCCCGCTCGCATACAGAACCAGGTTGGCAAGCAGGGACACCCCGCACAGCATTGCCGTCACCCAGCGCAGCAAGGTGGCGCGTGAACGGCAGCGCAGAGTTATCTTCAAGCGTGGGAACATAGAATTGGGAAGCCACTGAAGTCTTGCTGATGGGGGCTGTGCACACCTCTTGGCAGAGGCTTTGGCGCTGTGCTTGCAACAAATGGCGAGCCCGGCCCGATGCGAAACATGGGGAGCCGGCCAGCATTTGTGTGCGCGCATCTTAACACTTCGGTTCAATTTGGTCGCGCTGGGCAATGCTTTGAAACCTAAGCATTTCCGGGCTCGGAAGCGGGTGGGGCAGGCAAATTGAGTATCAAAATGCCACCTCCCGATCATGTAATGACCACCACACGTTCAATTGGCAATAGAGGGCGCAAGTGCACCCGGTTGAACGCGCGAATAACCCCACGCGTCATGCCTCTTTGGACGAGGTGAACCAACCGCCTAGTGGCGCTGCACGGGACCATTGGCTGATGACCTGCCCTGCACGGTGGCGCTCGGATGCAAGCAGTTACTGGCGTTTTCGTTGCAGGACGCACACGTTTGCGGCAACGGCTGATTCAGGGCGACAGCCAGTTCGCTCAGCAACGTTACCTGCTCGCAGGAATCGAGAGCGAGCCGGCCGGTGCGCACATCGAGCAATTCGAGTTGCCAGGCCAGCAAGGTCAGGCAGGCATTCAGCGCTGGCAGAGCGGTCTGGTCCAGAGACCGCTGCTTGCAGGCCGGGGCGAGCAGTCGGTGCAGGACGCTGGCATAGTGGGCGACTTCGAGCAGGCCCAGGGCGCTGGCACGTCGGGCCAGGGTCTGGAGGGTGCTGTTCAGGCATTGGCAGGCGTCCGGGTCGTTGCTGATCAGTTCCAGATGCTGCAGGCATTCCTGGGACTGGGTCAGCAAGACCTGGGCATCCAGCAGGAAGTCCTGCAGGGTGTCGAAGTTGGAGACGCTGCTGTCCATCAAGTCACTCCGGCGCGTTGGGCTGGAGCAGGGGATGGCCACGCCATATCGATCGCTAGCAAAAGCCTGACTCCATTCATGCAGTGAGAATGGCGTCACATTAATGGCTAAAGGATATCGCGAACATCAGGTTGCACCTGATTGCTCCTAGGGGATTCCCTGATGGCGTCTAGGGTGCTACAGGTTGCGCTGAAATGGATCCAGGCGGGTCATGCCGCAGTAAAGCATGATGCTAATCTGATATCAATCGCCCGGCAGGGCATTTTTTCGCCGGGGTCAAGATACGCAGAATAGCGCCGATACAGGACGGATCATTTCTATTTTTCGACATAACCCTGGGGGTTTTCCAATGGCTGGCATTCTCGACACGGTAGACCAACGCACGCAGCTGGTGGGTGAGAACCGTCTGGAAATCCTGATGTTCCGCCTTGCCGGTCGCCAGTTGTTCGCAATCAACGTGTTCAAGGTGCAGGAAGTACTGCAACTGCCAAAGCTGACCCTGATGCCGCAGCGCCACGCCTTCGTCTGTGGGGTGGTCAACCTGCGTGGGCAGACCCTGCCGGTGATCGACCTGTCCCAGGCGATCGGCATGCGCCCGCTGCAGCCGGGGCCGGACAGCACCATCATCGTCACCGAGTACAACCGCTCGGTGCAGGCGTTCCTGGTGGGTGGCGTCGATCGCATCGTCAACATGAACTGGGAATCCATCATGCCGCCGCCTTCAAGTGCCGGGCGCCAGCACTACCTGACCGCCATCACCAAAGTGGATGACAAGCTGGTCGAAGTGATCGATGTGGAGAAGGTGCTGGCCGAGATCGTGCCTTATAACGCCCGGGTGTCCGGCGACAAACTGGCCGACCCGGTGCTGGCGCGCGCGCGTGGCCGTGAAGTGCTGCTGGTGGATGACTCCAGCGTGGCACTGGCGCAACTGCGCGATACCCTGTCGCAACTCGGGGTAAAGCTGCACGTGGCCAGTGATGGCCTGAAAGCCTTGCGCCTGCTCAAGGGATGGGCCGACGCGGGGGAGGACGTCTGCGAGAAACTGTTGATGGTTTTCACCGATGCGGAAATGCCCGAGATGGACGGCTATCGGCTGACCACCGAAATTCGTAGCGATGCGCGCCTGCGCAAGCTCTACGTGGTGCTGCACACTTCCTTGTCGGGCAGTTTCAACGAGTCGATGGTGAAAAAGGTCGGTTGTGACAATTTCCTCTCCAAGTTCCAGCCCGATCGCCTGGTGGATGTGGTCAAGCAGCGCCTGCTGCTGGATGCCGGCAACGCGTGATCCCATGGCCAGCCAGGTATAGTCTTGGTTTTTGACAAGGCATGAGGCGGGCAGGGATGTTTCTCAGTGAGTTGTATCGATACCCGGTGAAGTCGGGGCAGGCGCAATGCTTGCAAGGTTCACCGGTGGGGCTTCTAGGGTTGCAGGGCGACCGACGCTGGATGGTGGTCGAGGAAGAGAACGGACGCTTCCTCACTCAGCGTGCCTGGCCCCAACTGGGCCAGCTGAAGGCCAGCGCGGGCGAGACTGGCGAATTGCTGCTCGAGCTGCCTGGGCAGGCGCCGTTGCCAGTGGCGGTACCCGCCGCTGACGATGCGCTGCGCGGTGTGACCATCTGGCGCGATACCTTGCGTGTGCCGGATGCCGGCGACGAGGCGGCTGCCTGGCTGTCGCAGTGGCTTGGCAAGGCGGTGCGCCTGGTGCATTGCCCGGAGCAGCGGGCACGCTACCTGCCCAATGGTTACGGCCTGAACAGCGACCGTGCGGCGTTCCCTGATGGCTTTCCGTTGTTGCTGATCGGGCAAGGCTCGCTGGATGACTTGAGCCGGCGGATTGGCCGGCCCATGGAAATGCTGCGTTTCCGGCCAAACCTGGTGGTGCAGGGGGCTGAGCCGTTTGCCGAGGACGGCTGGAAGCGGATCCGCATCGGCGAGCTGGAGTTTCGAGTGCTCAAACCCAGTGTCCGGTGCATCTTCACCACCCTCGACCCGGCGACCGGGGAGCGCAGTGCTGACCGTGAGCCGTTGACGACCCTGAAGACTTTCCGTGAGAAGGAAGGCGACATCCTGTTCGGGCAGAACCTGGCCGTGGATGGCGCAGGTTGGCTTGAGGTGGGGATGGAGGTAGAAGTACTGGAGTAGCCATTACGGCCTCTTCGCGGGTAAACCCGCTCTCACAGGGATAGCGCCAGGCCTGAGGGCAGCGCCATACCTGTGGGAGCGGGTTTACCCGCGAAAGGCCAGGAACGGGCTCAGCAATGATCACATGTCATCGAAATACCGCTCATGCCAGTCCACCAGCGGCTGTGGCACGTTGAGCTTCTGCCCGTAGATCACCGAGTACGACAGCACGTTCTGCACATATTGGCGCGTTTCGTCGAACGGGATCGACTCCACCCACACGTCGAAGCTCAGGTGCTTGGCGCCCTTGAGCCACTGTCGCACACGCCCCGGGCCGGCGTTGTAGGCCGCCGACGCCAGCACCCGGTTGCCGTTGAACTGGCCGTGCACCTGGCTCAGGTAGGCCGCACCGACCTGAATGTTCTTCTCCGGGTTGAACATCTGCTGCGGCGAGGCCAGCGGGATGCTGAACTTGCGTGCGGTTTCCTTGGCGGTGGCCGGCATCACCTGCATCAGGCCGCTGGCACCGACGCTGGAGCGGGCATCCTCCATGAAGGCGCTTTCCTGGCGGGTAATGGCGAACACCCAGCTCGAATGCAGCCCACGCACCTTGGCTTCACGCACCAGGGTATCGCGGTAGGCCATGGGGAAGCGGACATCCAGGTCGTCCCAGTACTGCGCCTGGCTAATGGTGCGGATGGCCGGGAAGTACCAACGCATGTCGTAGGCCAGGCGCGCCTGGGCGACCATTTCGTCGCGGTTGAAGTGACGGCTGACGTGGTACCACTCGCGGCGGCCTTCGACCACCTGGCCACGCGCGTGGAACTCCAGGGCACGCTGGATGCCGGGGGTATTGCGCACCTTGTTGACCAGTTGCGGGCTCAACAGCAGTGGCCTGTTGTTCAGCTGGTAAGGCGTTTTGGCCCGGTCAGCCGCGAGGAAACCGTAGAAGTCACGCTCGCGTGCCACGTTCTTGTACAGCAATGGAACCTGCGGGTTGTTCGGCTGGGCCAGCTCCAGGGTGCGGGCCTGCCAGTATTTCCAGCGGTTGCTGCTGGCCAGGTCCTGCGGCAGACGCCGGGTCAGCTCGTAGGCGTCTTCCCAACGGCCGAGGCGCAGCAGCAGGCGCAGGCGCCATTCACTGACCGTGTTGTCGCGCAGTTCGGGGTCGTAGCGGGTCATCAGGTCCAGCGCGCGCGGGTCGTAGCGGCGTGCCAGGGTCAGGCCGATCTCGCGGGCGATGGCGACCTTCTCGTCACGCGAGAAATGCATGCGTTGGGCGTAGTCGTCGAGCAGCGCCATGGCCCGATCAGGGTCTTGCCGGGCCAGGCGGCGCAGGCCGAGGCTGACCACGTCGGACATGGCCTCGGTGGCCGGCGTGAAGCGCGCCGGCTGGTTGAGCAGTTCCGGCTTCTGTGCCACGTCGATCAGCAGCCGGCCTTGAGGCCCGAGCGTGGTCAGGCCTTGCACCAGGTTGTTGGCCAATGCGTAGTTGCGCGCCTGGGCTGCAAGCTTGGCGCGGTTCCAGCGTTTGGCCTCGGTCAGCTGGCCTTCTGCGGCCCACATGCCGAACAGGGTGT